>Ga0210044_10005726_pt1 | contig 16670 bp, 13 predicted proteins | sample CryGey13umfilter_2_FD_183959 | JGI IMG/M metagenome (GOLD analysis project Ga0210044, IMG submission 183959) | Groundwater microbial communities from aquifer in Utah, USA - Crystal Geyser 4/9/14 3 um filter (SPAdes) (version 2) | ecosystem: Environmental > Aquatic > Deep subsurface >...
CCCGCCAGCCCATCGTCATCGCCGATTGCGGCCAGCTCTCCTGAAATTAGTTACATTTTGAAAGACAAAGGGGGGCTCGCCTTGGCGAAGCCGCCCTTTTTCTTGCCCACACGCCAACCGAACCGCTCGAGGAGGTTTGTTCCTAGACCCCCGCGCGAGTGGGCGACAGGTGTGCGCCCGACCCAGTCGAGACAGAGGACCCGTTTCGGGGGAGGGGGGCGTGGGGGGGGGGCCCGAAATCGGCCGGGCGACAATTGTCGGATAATTGATGGCGGTAAATCGCTAATCTAGCCCCTATGGGGGCGGGGAGGGGGCCGACCCAGTTGAGGTACAGAGAGGATCAACGGGAGCGCCAGCGGCTCGCCGGGCTTGGCCAAGAGCTGCCCTGGAGCGCCCGACCCAGTTGAGATAGAGAGAGCATCAACGGGAGCGCTGGCGGCTCGCCGGGCTTGGCCCAGAGCGGCCCGACCCAGTTGAGATAGAGAGAGCACAAACAGAGCCCTCGTTGCGTTCGTGTGCTCTCTAGTGCGCGGCAATTCGTGAGTGCGGGCCGGCGAGCCGCCGGCGCTCCCGTTGATGCTCTAGGCAACGGGGGCTTGCGAGGTGTTGGCGTTGCGGCTCGTGACCTCGCGAGGGCGAGTCTCTGGCGATCGCCGATCAGATTTTCGCGCTACTCGGCACCGAGCAGTCTCGAAGCGAGACTGCTGACGAGCCTACGCGCGATCCAGAGCGGCCGCCGGCCGCCCCTACGTGCCGCAAACTCCGGCATGCTTTGTTGCCCAGCGGCGGCACCCCAGGCCGTGCACTTCGAGCTCTCCGGACTCGACGCCGAGTCAGGCGTCTTGTTCGACAAGTCTCAAGAAGATTTATTGACCGAGATTGATCCGCAGGCCATGAGCCGCAAGGGTTTGAGAAGCCTCAGATGGCAGTCAGCAAGAGACTTCTCCCTGAGACCAACCCTTTGGTTGACTGCAATAGAGAAAAAGCAAAAGGGGGTCCGGGGGACAAAGTCCCCCGGTGGGTCAGGGCAGAGCCCTGCCTCCGTAATAGCCAGCTACTCGGTCGTGCTGACCGTGATCGTCACGTTGTCCTGGTACTGACCCGCGGCCTTCCCAGTGACCGAGCCGATGGTCACCGCGACCGGGCGCAGCGAACCGCCCAGAGCCGTGGGACCCGCCCCCGTACCCACCTCGACCGCGCTCACGCCGCTCAGGTCCTTGGCGACCCCATCGAGCGCGAGACTGTAGGCCACCGTCGTGTTCGTCGTCGCCGCTTTGCCGACCAGTTGGAGCTTCCCTTGATGGTCGGAGAGCATGGTCATAGACCACCCCGCGTTGGAGCGAATGCGGGCGTCGAAGCCCAGCGCCTCGCCTTCGCTGAGCACCCCAAAGTTGAGCGTCTGCGCCGCATCGTTGGGATCAAAAGCGCTCGCCGTGTCCAACAGCGAGAGCTCGATCTGGCTCAGGAGCACAGCCGTGAGGTCGACAGGTGTCGAACTGTCTACTGAGTGGGTTCCGCCCAGGGTTCCCTCGTAGATCGTCATGGTGAAGGTGTCCGTGTAGGTGCCAGCCGCCTCGAGCTGGTGCTCAGGAATGACCAGGAAGTAGGTCATGGGATCTGGAGTGGTCTGCTCGGCGGTGATCGTCCCGCTGAGCACCTCGTTCGCGGTGGCGTCCGCCTCGTCCTTGAGGACGTCGACCTTGCTCGCCGTCCGGTAGAGTTGATAGCTGAGCCCGTTCACGCCGCTGGCCATCCTGCGGTCGTAGGTGCTCGCCTGTCCCTTCGAGAAGGTCACGAAGTAGGAGCACGCGTCGCCGTTGACATGAGTCACCTCGAAGTTCACGACCGCGCCGTAGGGCTCGTCCGCGAACAGGTCGTAGCTGGGGTTGAGGTTGTTGACGCTCAACCCGAGCGTGCACTCGGCCTGCGCCACCGCGCCAGTGAGCTGCACGAGGAGGACAACCACGATGCACGCCGTATTCTTGAAAATCATCTGCACTCCTCGGCGCGGTCGTAGATGCCCCACGCCTGCCATTTCGAGAACTTCCCGCGCTTCTGCGGTGGGGGGCTAGGCTTTGGCTGCGGTGTTGCCTCCGTCGTGTCGACGCTCTCCGTGTCGACGCCCCAAAGGACCCGCAGCTCGTCGATGCTGAACACCGGTCGGCCCCAGCTCGTCCGCGTCTCATCTACCCTCTCCGGACGCGAGTAAGTGCCACCCGAGCTGCGCGGCTCCTCGTCTTCGTGGGTGTGGTTCCCGACGCTCGTCGCCGTGGGCTCGTCGGGCGGTGGAGCGGCGAGCGCGGGGGGCGAGGTCGCGGTGCCGTCGCTGAGCGAGCCGACATCGTACACGCCCACAGTCCCCTCTGGGATCTCGAAGGGGATGCCCACTTTGGGGTTCGCGAACATCCGCAGCTCGAAGTGGCCGGGTTGCAGGCCCTCCACGACGAAGTTGCCGCGACGATTCGTGAACATCACCAAAGGCTCCCACTCCAGGTCGTCCAGAGAGACGATGTGGCCCGCTTGCAGCACCACCGGCTCGCCTGCGCCGGTCACCAGCTTGCCCTTCAAGAACACCGTCGCGTCGGTGCCGATGCCAATCAGGAACCCGCTCTTGTAGGTGGGGACGAGGTCGAACTTCGACTGTCCCAGCTCGTATCCGAACGGCAGCTCGGAGGCTTCGAGATGGAGAGTGCTCAGATGGTACGAGCTCAGGCTCGGCAGGACTCCCGGCCCCAACCAATCGACCCGAGCGCCGTCGTAGTCCTCGGCAGGGTTGATGCGCACGGTCTGGCCCTCGAGCTGCGCCAATGTCTCGCCGGGCACCACCAGCGCGAAGCTGTCCGAGACCGGCCGAGTGAGCCCGAAGTGCCCGCCGGCGAAGACCACGGCCGTACCCAACCGCACACTGCTCTGCAGGCTCGAGTCCTCGAGCTCGGACGGCAGGGTCGCGCTGTGGGAGAGGCGGACTTTGGCCCGGTACGAGGTGTACTCGGTGCTCTCGCTCAGCCGCGTGCCCGTCGGGTTGTCTTCCACCTCGGCCGAGCTGTCGAAGCCGCCGACCCCCAGCGGTGAGTTGTAGCGCCACGAGGCGCGGCTGGATTCAGAGGACGTGTTGTGGCTGGCGCTGACTTGCTGATGCTGACCGGGGATGGCCCAGTTCAGCCCGAGATAGACGCCCAACTCCTCGCGCCAATTGGAGGAGTCGGGGGCCGTGAACTGTTGCGACAGGTTGACGACGCCCTGCAGTCCGAAGCCAAACGAGCGGTGCAGCGAGAGGCGCAGCCGGTATTGGTTGGGGTCGTCGGTGCGCGCCAGCTGGGCGCTCGTGGCGAGGGTGCCGTAGACTCCCCACAGCAGCTCTTGGCCGTAGTCCAAAGAGCCTGCGAGCCAATAGGGGTTGACGGCCGCGGCGTCGGTCACTCCGAACTGCGCGCCCTGCCACTCCAGAGTGCCGCCCCAGCGCTGACTCGAGTCCGCTGCAGCGAGGTCCCGGTAGCGCAGCCTCGCCGCACTGCTCCCAAGAACCAGGTCGGTCATGGCACACTCCAGACCCCACAAGCCCAAAGCGTTGGCCCAGACTCCCTCGAGCCCGCCCAGACCCTCGTTGGGGCTCGCCTGCACGAAGGCCCCGAGGGTCAGCACGTCGCTGAGGCCCAGGCGGTGGAAGAGGGAGACGGTCGGACGCTCGGTGTCGTAGTTGCGCAGCAGGCCGTCTTGAGTGGCGGGGAGCCCGACGCTGTAAGAAAACTGGTTGAGGCCGGCGGCCAGGAGCTCGGAGGCCGAGATGGCGTCGAAGGTGAGCGTCTCCTCGAAGCCGACGTTGTCGATGATGCGGAGGCGGATGTCGTTGACGCCCATCACTAAGGGGAGGTCGCGCAGGTCGTGCCGGCCCGCGGGCAATTGAAGGGTTCGCACCAGGCGGTCGTTGAGCCAGACCTCGACGGTGGAGTCGGTCTTCAAGAAGAATTCGTATTGGCTGATGGGCTCGGTCACTCGGTAGGGCTGCAGCACAAAGTTCCGGGACACGGCGACGCCGGCCAGGCTGGTGCCGCCGAGGTAGCCCTTGGTGGCGACGTTCAGGTCGCCCGCCGAATAGCGCAGCATGTGCGCGGGGTAGTCCTTGACGACGCGCAGGTCGCCCAATGTCCATGGGTCGGCATTGTCCTCGGTGTAACGAGCGCTGCCCTCCAGCACCCAACTCCAGACGTTGGTCGCCGCCTCGAGGTCGGCGTTGAAGGGCTGGCGCCCCTGGCCGGCCTCGTCGGCGGCGAAGTAAGTGTAGTCCTCGCCGACGCGCACGTTCAGGTAGGCGCTGAAGGGGGCAGGGGAGAGCGCACCTTCGAGTCCTGGAGGAGCGCCTCGCTGGCGCAGGTTGGTGACGCGCGTCTGGCGAGTGTCCGCGGGGGTCTCGAGGAGCAGCTCCAGCCGCTTCTCGTCGAAGCGCGCGGGCAGGCCGGACGCGTTCAGGGCGTCCAGGCTCAGGTTCCCGTCGGCGTCGACCAGGGTCTGCACCTTCGCGAAGGTGTCGGCGTCGAGGGCAGTTTGCAGCGCTTCGAGCACGGGCTCTGCGACGACTCTAATGTTTTTCCCGGTGCTTGGGAGCAAGACCATCCCTTGGCCCCGGCTGTGTCCATCGACCAGGATTGGCGCGAAGAGTCGGTGGACGGTCTCGGCGGGCGACTCGCCAAAGACCTGCTTGAAGAGCGCCTCCTTGTCAGGGGTCTGTTGGGCCGCAGGGGTCTTCTCTGTTGCGGGCTCGTCGAGAGTGGACTTTCCCTCAACGGTTGGCGGGGCGCTCGCGTCGGGCAGATCTTCGCAACGCGCCGCGCGCCCCATCACCCCTGTCGATCCTATCGATAGAACGACGCTGAGCGTTAGGACCCAACCCCATCGGTGGCTCAGGAGAGAGCACGGCCACGGGAAATCCAGTAACGATGCTGAATCACCCCTCACTCGTCGCAGGGGGGAGGGGGGCAGTTGGAGGGGGGGCGCAAGTGCCCATTCGACGAATGGTTTGCTCATCCCTCACACCTCGAAGGGAGGCGATCGACGTCTGCCGTGGAGTCGCACCGAGCCGCCGTCTCGATACCCGCGGAGAAACGTGCTCAATCGAAAGTGAGCTGTGCGTGGACCTCCCCGACTGGCAATCCCTGGGGCCAAGGCATGACGAAGCGACGCTGGCTGTCGGCCAGGATGTTCTCGCCGTCGAGGCCGGCGAGCTGCGCTTCGGACAAGACGACGGTCGCATTCGCTGTGGCGCTGGTCACGTGCAATGTGGCGCCGGTGAGCATGGTGTGGGCGGTGCCCTGGTTGTGCAGCGTGACCACCAGCTCGTCTGGCGCACCCTCGGCTTTCTGGTGGGCCGCCGACTCCACGACCACGTCAGGAGTGGCGCCTTTGGGCACGATGTAGACCGAAGCCGAATAGCGCACCAAGATGCGGAGCTGCCCACCGACGTCCCCTTGTATGACCTCGAGGTTGATGGGGAGCTGCTCGCAGATGAGCCGAAAGGCGAGCTCCTTGGCCGGGTTTGGGTCCCCGATCCAGGTGACCCGGACGTTGCGCTCCTCGCCGGGCTCGAGGACCATTTGGGACGGGTACACCAGGAAGAACTCCTCGGCTTCCGGGTTGGTCTCCAAGCCGTCGAGGTCCATCGCGCGTTCGGCGGTGAAGATCTGGATGGCGTTGGGCGCAGCGGTGTTGTTCTGGACCACGAAGGTCGCGGTGGCTCCGGCCCCAGACGGGCTGAGCTCGACCTTGATGGGCTTGAACGTGACGGCCTGGGCTGCCCCGACGAGAAGGAACCACAAGCAGAGACCTGCTGGGAGCGACAAGGTGCGTGCCATGAACAACCTCCACTTGTGCACAAGAGGACGGGAGCGAGGGCCCTTCCTTGGGCCTCGCTCCCGTGTGTCATGTCATCCCAGCGTTACGCCTTGGATGCGATGGTGAAGGTGAGGGTGTCGGAGTAGGTGTCGGACGGGAGGATGGCGAGGTCGTTCGCTCCGAGGGCGCCGGTATTTCCGCCGGTGTTGTTGTCGACGATGGTGATCTTCAGAGTCTTAGTCGTGAAGCTAGGGAATCCGACGTTGATAGCGGTGGTGCTGGTCAGTTCTTCGAGGCCCGAGGCGAAGACCACGGCCACATCTTGGTACTTCAGCGTGTAGGCGATCTTGGTCCCAGTGTTGGTCGCCCCCGTCAAGTAGCTCAGCGTGGTCCCACCCGCAACGCCGCTGGCCGCAGAGAGGTTCACGGTATAGCCCTCGCTGTCGTTGCACTTCTCATGGAGCGTGGCGATCTGCGTCTCACTCATCCCGCCGTCGGCCAAGGTCAGAGCGGTATAGGTAGTGATTGGCGCCGAGTCGGCGGCGTCGTAGATCTCCATCGCCAGGATCGCGGTGACCTCCCCGGAGATCACCAAGTCTCCAGTGGTTGCGGCAGAAGCCGAGCTTGTGGTGAGGTTGAGCGCGGCGAACAGAACACTCATGAGAACTAGACTGATTTTCTTCATCTCGGTCTTCCTCTTTCGCTCCAGTGGTTTCTTCCTAAGACCTTCATCAACTATGCTCTCGCTTATGCTCTCGCTCTCCTCCTCCTCTAAAGGGCATGCATTTGACACCCATGGGCCGGGCCAAGGGGTGAATGGCATGAAAGTTCAGCGGCTTGGCGGAGCCTCTCGGCTCGCCGCGCTTCTGGCAGAACACTGACGCAAGCCCGAGGCCAACCTCTGAGTCCACCCCAAGTTAATTCATTTTCCCACTTGGCTTTGCGTGTCATGTGTGGGGGGGGGGCGCCATGTGACCGAGGGTTTTCACGCCACCTGTTCGATAGAGGACACTGGAGTCCGCCGTTGGACCAGTGCCTGACCCGAACCGGGACAGTCTGGTCGAAACCAGGTCGTGCGACGGCTATCAGAATCGCTTGCGCGTGTCTCCCACGTCGGTCCCAGCCTGAGGCCTGAGGCTGGACCGACGTCGGGAACCGTACCGACGTTCATTCGACGCATCATGAGGTTGAACTCACCGCGTTATCGCTGAACCTTTCTATCCGCGTGCCTCTCACGTCGAAACCCCAACTTCTCCTTGCCCCGAGCGCTGCACGTCTCTACAACAGCCCCATGAGCGACCGCGCCCTCCCAGAAATCCTGGCCCCCGGCGGCGACCCCGACTCCGTCCGCGCCGCCATCTTGGCCGGCGCCAACGCCGTCTACGTCGGCCTCGACCGCTTCAACGCCCGCATGCGCGCCAGCAACATCGACCTCGTCGAGCTGCGCAAGCTCTGCACCCTGGCCCACAGCCACGGCGTCCGCATCTACGTCACGCTCAACGTCCTCATGTCCGAAGACGAGCTGGGCGATGCGGCCGCCCTCGGCCTCGACGCCCTCAACGCTGGCGTCGACGCTCTCATCATCCAGAACCTGGGCCTCCTCGCCTGGTTCCACGCCCACGTCCCCGACGCCGAGCTGCACGCCTCCACCCAGCTCACGACCCACAGTCAGACGCAGCTCGAGCTCCTCGCCCAGCACGGCGTGACGCAGGTGAATTTGGCGCGCGAGCTCTCCCTGGCGGAAATCCGCGCCTTCGTCCCGCGCGCCCACGCCCTCGGCATGAAGGTCGAGGTCTTCGTGCACGGCGCCTACTGCATCTCGTTCTCGGGTCAGTGCTATCTGAGCGCCTCCATGACCGGCCTCTCGGCCAACCGAGGTGAGTGCATTCAGGCCTGCCGGCGAGTCTTCTCCTCGCCCGCAGGTCAAGCGCCGGTGCTGCCGCTCAACCTCAAGGACAACAACGCGCTGGCCCACGCCGCCGATCTGCTCGAGGTGGGCGTCGATTCGGTCAAGATCGAGGGCCGACGCAAGGGCTACTTCTACGTTCACACCGTCGTCGACGCCTGGCGTCGGCGCCTCGACGAGCTCGCTGGCTGCCTCGCCAGCCCAGCGATCGCGCGTAGGGACGCAGCTGGCTCGCATCGAGCCAGCTCGGTTCCGAGTAGCGCGGGAGATCTCATCGACACAGGCGTCGACACAGGCGTCACGCAGGTCTTCCACCGCGGTTTCTCGGCTGGATACCTCGAGGGGCGCATCACGCCGGACATGTTCGCGCAGGCCAGCACCGACCAGTCCCTGCGCCGCCTCGGAGAGGTCTTGGGCTATACCGCAGACACGCGCGTGCTGCGGGTCAGCGACGCTACAGGGCTGGTCGAGGGGATGCGCGCCGGCATCTTCGCCGACGAAGACCAGTACGTGGCTCGCTTCGTCGTGGAGGCCGCCCTCGGCCAGGACCGCTTCCAGATCCGTCTCGAGCACGAGCTGAAGGGCCGCATTCAGCGCGGCCAGACGCTCTGGGCCCTGGCCGAGCAGGACGCGGCCGCGGTGGTGCTCGAGCGGGCTCGAGCCCTAGCCCTTTGCAGGCGGCGACTGGACGTGCGGGTCGCGGGACGCCTCGGCGCGCCGCTGGTGGCGACCTTCCACAGTGAAGCGGGAGAGGTCGCCGAGAGCCGCAGCGCCATGCCGCTGGCCTGCGCCAGCCGCAATGGGCTCGACGCCGCGCTGCTCAGCAAGCAGCTCGGGCGGTTGGGCGAGACGCCGTACGCGCTGGGCGTGCTGGACTCGACGGGGCTCGAAGCGGGGCTCTTCCTGCCCATCAGCGAGCTCAATCGGATGCGGCAGGCGGCCGTGGTGCAGCTGCCCGGTGAGGCGATGCGGGTGTGGAGTGAGACGAGCCGCGTCGAGGTCCCTGCTCCCAAGAAACAGACGGTGCCTCATTCGTTCGTCGGCATGAGTCGGCCGTTCCAGCGGGTGCTCTGCGTGACCGACCGTTTGGAACGGGCCAGCGCGCTGCGCCAATTGGGTCTGGGGCCATTTGTGGTGTTGGAGCTGCAGGGTCCTGATGCCTCTGAGTTCGACCGAGAGCCAGACGCCGCCGATTGGCTCGTGCCGCTCTTTCCGTCGATCGTGTTCGATTCCATGCTCCCGGAGTACGAGGCGATCTTGGCCAAACGGGCCTGGCGTCTGGTCTGGAGCGAGCACTCGGGTCTGGGCGCGAAGGCCGCCGCGGCAGGGATCCCCTGGCTCGCTGGGGGGCTGCTCAACGCCAGCAACGCGCCGTCGGCGCGTGCTCTGAGAGGGATGGGCGCGGTCGGTGTGGTCGCCGCGCCGGAACTCAGCGTCGCGCAGGCGGCCGCGATGGGAGCGGCCCTGGGGAGCGAGCTGCTGAGGTTGGTGACGGTCTTTGGGCCGGTCCTCTGCATGCAGACAAGGCAGTGCCTGGTGCGCAGCTTCGACGACTGCCAGGTGCCCTACACCCACGAGGGCTGCGTGCGGGCCTGCCGCGCCGGAGGGCGACTGGAGCAGGAGTCGGGGCACACGTTCCACGCCATCAAGCGACCGGGATTCCACAGCCAACTCTGGGACGACCGCGCGTTGTGCGCCCCAGAAGCCGTGCGGCCGCTCGAGGAGGCCGTCGACACCTTCGTCGTCGACCTGCGCGACCCCGGCTTTCGGCCGCGCAGCGACGAGGACGTGCTCTTCATCGCGGGCTTCTTCGCGCGGCTGGCTGGGCACAAGGAGGGCAGGCCGAGCAACGAGGAGCGCGTGCGGTTGCGCAAGCTCGTCGGGCCGAGCTTCTGTGGCGGGCTGCAGCCCGAGGGCGGCAAGGTCTCAAAGCCGCGGCGACCGCGTTAGGCGACCCCGCAAAGAAAGGGGCGCAGCAAGCCGCGCCCCTTCGTGGCGTTGCCAGGGTCAGATGCAGTGGAGGAGCGAAGCTGTGGGGCGTAGACCTAGCGATCGCCGGCCGTCTTGCGCGTGCTGGCGCTGGGACCACGTGTCCCCGCGGTAGGTCCAGGACCTTTGGTGCTGCCGCCGGAACGTCGAGGCTTCTGCTCGCCCCCCGTGAGCTCCACTTCACCCGCCTCCACCAGCTTCAAGATTGGCGGGTGTGTGACGGCTTTGGCCGAGATCTCGCCGCTGTTGAGCGGGCCCAAAAAGAGTTTCTTGCCGCCCGGCAGCGGAACGCTCAAAGGCTGTCGGGTCTTGTTCGTGATGGTTGCCATGGTTTGCCCTGAATGAAAGGATTCGCGTGGTCGATAAATCAGGCATCCCAAAGATCACCTGCTGCCGCGCGCTGGCCGAGACGGCTCATATGGGACCGCGTGGTGGCGAAGAATGTCGCGCAAATCCGCCGCGATGTCCATCCCGCGGGACGATGACGAGGCGCTCGGCGAACTCCTGGCGTTTTCAGGGGACCGAGAGCGCGCAGCGAAATCCGAGGTCGTAGCGGGCGTCATCGGCTTTGACGTGGCCCCTGAAGGAGGAGCGCAGATTGGCCTCGGCCTACGCACCGAAGGGCTCCCCACGCGCTCGAAGGCAGTCAGTCCGCCGGGCGAGCCAGAGGCGCGTCGTGTGTGCTCATCACCACCAGATATCTAGCGATGGTCTCCTTCTGGTCGGCCTCGAGGGCGAACTTCGACGCCATCTTGTCGACGACTGGGACCCAGGCCTCCGCCGCACGAAAGCTCGGCGGATACAGACTGTGACAGCCGCTGCACTTCTGGACATACAAAGTCCGCCCGGCGGTGAGGTCCGCAAGGGTCACTTCCGGCCATCGCTCGGAAGCGCGGGCCTGATCCGCCGCCGTGGGCTCAGGAATGGCGCCAGGACCGCAACCAGAAAGACAGAGGGCGACCAGAAACACGCTCGCGAGCGCAGGCACACTTCGAGCCAGCTCGGTGCCAAGAAGTAGGCGATGTCGAATCGAAAGATACCGCATTGCAGACGCTCCTAGAGGTGAAAGCCAAAGAGCAAACGGGACTCGACCATCGTGAACTCACTCAGGTTCAGGGAGTCACCGCCCACATTGCCCTTGATTCCGAACACCTGCGGCAAGGCGGTGAGCGAGACCCAGTAGCGCTCTGCGCTGAAGCTCGCCGTCAGACCCGCGAACAACGCCGAGTGCGCGAGCTCCCCGTCGGCATCCATGACGCTCTTGTTGCGCACCTCCAACCCAAGACTGAAGTTCTCGTGGAGCAGCCAAGCCACGCCCAGATCGAACTCGAGGGCAAACTCGGTCTCGAGCTCCTCCGGCTCGACCTTCGATTCACTCTCGAAGACCGCGTTGAAGGCGACCAAGATCGGGCCGAGGTGCTTGTCGGCCAAGAGCTTTCCCTCCAGCTCGAGCTCGTGGGGCGCGCCGGTTACCTCGAGGTAGAGACCCAAACCCAAAGCGTCGGCGAGAGGATCGAGGACCTTGAACTTCCACTCGTTCGAGACGCTGGGCATCTTCCAAACGTTGACGATGGACTCGTCGATCCGCTGCGACTCGGCACTCAGGTTGAAATACAAGGCCGATTGGACCGAGTCAGTGACGCCAAACTCGAACTCCAGTCGCGTGTCCATGCGGTTGTAGAACGCGTCCTTCTCGGTGCGGAAAGTGAGCGAGGGCTCGAACTCCAGCGCGCCGGGAGGGAGCGTCCCCGTTTCGTAGGTGTAGGTGAAATGACGCTCGTTGGCGGTGGCGCCACTCCCAAAGACCAGGAATGACGCTAGGAGCGCCGCCAGAATGGCAATGAAACGCATCCGAACCTCCTTGCAAGTGTGTCGTGTGTTCAAACCAACCGTCGCGCATCATCACGATGCGGCGGCTTTGATTTTGATAATCGTTTTCAGAATTAATTGCAAGGGCTCCACGGCGAAAGTTCACGGAGTGAGTGTCCAGGCTTCCGTTCGGTCGATGCCGAGGCAATCCAGGCCGCGCGCGCGCTCCGCGACGGGTGGGAGCCCTGCTCCTTGGCGTGGTCTGCGTGGGTCTGGCGCCCCTTGGGAGCAACAGTCAAGGGCTGGTCCCTTGACGTTCCTGGGGCGACGCGAAGAAGGGCAGTCGTCCCTCGACGCGGAACGCCCATGCAGCTCGTCCCAAACCGCTGGTCGGCCGGCTCATCGGCGAGGCCCTGGAGGTCCAGACCGAGGTCGACGGCGACCGCATCCGCGCGCACATGGCCGAGGTCAGCGCCATGAGCGGCGGAGGTCTTGTCTCAAAGGGCCCGAAACAGGCCAGGGCGGCGTTCCCGGCAGCGGACTCTCGAGGTGCGGGCGGGCCTTCGCTCAGCTCGAGAGCTGCTGGACGACCGAGCGCACCCGAAGCGAGTGACGAGGAAAGCGGCGTGCTCACGTGGTGTGCCGTGGTCGAAGTCGTGTACGCTCCGGTCGGGCTTGATGGTCTTGCTCCCTGCTGGTGGTGTGCCGAGGATTCTGCTTCACTGTGTACTCGAGAGCAAACAAGCCCAAAGAAGCAGGAGAGAGCGATGTCGGAGTGTCTATTCTGTGGCGTGAAGGGGCAAGCCGAGCGGCTGTGTGGTTGCGACGTCTGCACGATGTGTTCTTCCGGGGCTTACTCTGCAGGCTTACAGCGCTGGGGTCTGGAGCTCTCGGAGGAGCGGTGGGAGGAGACCACGAGTGGAGACAACCCGCAGACACGCCACGTCTTGCGGGTGACGGTGAAGTACCCCTCAACGCTGCGATTGGAGGCGCACTTCACACGGGAAGGACCCCTCAACCGGGTGCGGAAGTTTTTTGGCCACAAGGAGATGCAGGCGGGCGACCCACTCTTTGACCGCTTTGTGGGTGGACGCCGAGTTTCAAGAGGATTTGGCCGAGCTCCTCACGACGGAGGCGTTCCAGAGCGCCGTGATGGAGTTGGTGTCGAGCGGTGGCGTGCGGCTAGGCGAGGGTTGGGTGCGGATCACGAGGGGCCGCGTCGACGGCGACCTACAGGCGTTCGAGGTCGCGACCCCAGCGATCCTGTTGGCGGTGCAACTCGAACAACGCGGACGTCAACGCGCCTAGCCGCTGGTCAGCTCAGCACCTTGATGAGAGTGACCAGGTGGTCGTCGTCGGTATAGAAGTTCAGGATACGACCGACCTCGAGGTAGTTCAGGCGCAGGTAGAAGTCCAAGGTCTTGCCGTAGCCCTCGCGGGTCGAGGTCTCGACGCGGATGATGCGCATTCCCTCTTCGGCCATTATCACTTCGAAGGCGTCGACCAGGGCTCGTCCGATGCCCTTACCTTGCAGATTGGGCGCCACCGCCATCCAGTAGAGGTCGACGGTGGCGTCGGTCATGGGCGTGCGCCCGAAGCAGAGATAGCCGGTGAGCCGCTCGTCTTCGCTCGCTGTAGAGTCGAGCGACACGATGGTCCGGTACCCCACTTCGGGGCGCAACAGGCTGTCGTCTATGAGCTCGAGGGCGACCTCAATCTCTTCCCCGTTGAAGTTGTCGATCTGAGAGAGCAGTTCGGCGATCGGCGCGCGATCTTTGGCGCAGACGTTGCGGATGAGCATTGAGTCTTTCTCGGCGCAGGGCGCTCGTCATGATCTGCGAGACAAGCGCGGCGTGGTCGACCCCGACAGTACGGGCTGCGATGAGCAGACCCGCGTCAGGGTGGATGTCGGAGTTCGGGTTGACGTCGATGACACGTGGCGTGCCGTTGGCGTCGAGTCGCAAGTCGACCCGGCCGTAGGCGTCACCGTGCAGAGCGACGAAGGCGCGCCCGGCCACATCGAGAATCTGCGCGTAGAGCAAGGGCGAGACACGGTCGACGGCTGGAACAGAGAAGGCCGTGTATTCAGGGCTGCCTTCTTCCCATTTGCAGTCGTAGGTGACGATGGGAGCGTAGTCCTTGGGATAGCCAGTGAAGTCGATCTCGGTGGCGACCCGGTGGCCGAAGGGCTCGGGGAAGATGGCGACGTTGAACTCGCGCCCAGGGAGGTACTCTTCGACGACGAAGGGGCCGCTCATGACCGTCTCGAGGTCGCGCACGCGCTCGACCAGCTCGTGCATGGAGTAAACGACGGCGGCCTGGCTGATGCCGATGGAGCCGTCGGCGCGCGCCGGCTTCACGAACATGGGGAATTCGAGCGACTCGCTGGCGACCTCACGGAGGTTGGCGACCGTGTTCACGGCAATGCCACGAGGAACCGGGACTCTCGCCGCTCTCAGAAGCTCGCGGGTCGCGTCCTTGGCGTGCGCGACGCTCAGGATCTCCGGTCCACAGCCGGTGTAGGGGATACCAGCGTCGCGCAGGCAAAGCGGCACCTCGGGCTCACGGTGGGTGTCGCCTCCGAGGGATTCGACGAGATTGAAGACCGCGTCCGCACGAGCGTCCGCGAGTCGGGTCAGCAGGTCATCGACAGAGTGGTCGATCCCCATGACGATCGGAGTGTAGCCCGCCACCACGAGGGATTCGGCCACTGCATCGGCCACCTCGGCGATCTCGGCGTTGGCTTTCCAAAATATCGGAGGTTCGGTGTCCTCCTCATCGCTCTCCGGTCCGTTTTGAAAGTCTGTGTTGAAGAGCACAGCGACGCGCATGTTGAGTGCACGTGTAAACAGCGAAACACCGCTCATTATAGTGGCAACCCCTGTCGTGAGTGCCGCAGCATGTCCGCGCACAGTCGGACCCGCTTTGGTTTGTTATTGCCGAAAGGTGACAGAAACCATCACAGACCGCACGTCTTTTTTTTCCAGCGGAGTCGATTTCTGTCGCTCGCATAACTATTTGATATCAAGTGGTTTATTTCTGCATCGCCGGCTCGATTTGGGCACGATTTTTTCTCGCGGAGGTGGAGAACGCAAAGACCCCTTGGAGAGCGTCACGAATTGACGCTCCCAATGCCCTCCCAAGCCACGAACACAACTCCAAAATTCCAACGCTTCGGTGCCGTTCGACTCCGCCGGCGCTCTGTTCGATGCAGCCCTGGATCTAGCTCCTTTGGCGGGCTATGCTCCGGGTCGCCTGCAACCAGAAACATCGAGGAAGGGAGCCATGCTACGAGGAATCCGAACGCACGCCATGAACGTCTCGAATCTCGAGGCGGCCAAAGCCTGGTACTCTGAGCTGCTGGGCCGGGCTCCATACTTCGACCAGCCCTTCTATGTCGGCTTCGATGTGGGCGGCTACGAGCTCGGGCTGCACCCTCTCGATGAGGGAGATGGGGCGGGAGCCGGCGGCAGCACGGTCTACTGGGAGGTCGAAGACGCCGGCTTCGCCATCGCCCACGCGCTCGAGAAGGGAGCCACCCTCGTACAGCCCGCCCTCGACGTGGGCGGTGACGTCGTGGTCGGCAGCGTCCAGGACCCCTTCGGTAACCTGTTGGGCTTCATCTTCAACCCCCATTTTGCGCCGCCGCTGACCGCCGTGAGCGTCGCTGAGATGTCCGAGCAGGCGATCGTCAAAGAGGCCGAGCTCGTCGGGTCTCGCGACGCGATTTGGGCCCTTTGGTGTGCTCCCGAGACCTGGTTGGTGGAGAAGGCAAACGTCGAGTTGCGGGTCGGCGGGCGCTACGCGTTGCACTTCGACTTCGACCAGAAACCAGGCTTTCGGGGCAGCGAAGGCTGCCGGATCCTGAGCCTGTTGCCCGGTCGGATGCTGTCCTTTACCTGGAACGCGCCGCCGAGCTTGCCCGAGACCCGTTTCCGCCGAACCTGGGTGGTGGTGGAGCTCGAGGAGCTCGAAGCCGGCCGCACGCGGGTGCGTTTGACGCACACCGGCTGGCCGGCCGACGGCCTGGCGAACCCCGAGAGCCAATGGCCCCAGACCTTCCAGTACTTCGAGCGGGCCTGGAGCATGGTCTTGCAGGCCCTCGAGCGACATCTCTCGGCCGTGAAGGGTTAGGCGTCGTCAGGAGACAACCTGCCCATTTGAGCATCGCCAGAGGCGTGATGGCTGCGTCGGTCTGCTTCGACGATGCTGGGCATCGCCTGCATCGACCTCCTTGCCCTCCCACCTCTGACTTCGCCCAAATGCGCATTTTGTTCCCGGACGACGCCTTAGATGCGCCCGCGAGTCTCGGTCAGCAACGAGGTCACGGGCCTGTAAGCCTCTAGGGAGTGCAACATGCGGATGGTGGCGCTGTTGAAGGGGATCAACGTCGGAGGAAACCGGAAAGTCCCCATGGCCGAGCTCAGAGAAGTTGCGACCGCGTGTGGTTTGGCCGAGGTCTCGACCTACATTCAGAGCGGGAACCTCGTGTTCAGCGCCTCTGATGCGGCTGAACACGTGGATCGAGCGCTCGAGGCGAGCATCGAAGAGCGCTTCGGTTTCAAAGTGGACGTCCTCGTTCGCACCTCTGAACAGTGGCGGCAGCTCTTGAGCGCCTGTCCCTTCACATCGGCGGCAGAGGACCGCCCCAATCTGCTCCACCTCTGCCTGTCCAAGCTGACCCCACACCCAGATGCGGTCTCACTGCTCAGCGGTATCTGCGCACCGAACGAAGCTGTCGCCTTGGTCGGCGACGCGCTGTGGGTCGATTACGCCGAGGGGGTCGACGTTCGAAGGTGACGCTGGCGAAGCTGGACAAAGCCGTTGGGTCGATGGTCACCGCGCGCAACTTCAGGACGGTGCAGCACCTCGGAGAGAGGCTCTCGTAGACCCCGCCCGGTGGCCGCCCAGTTTGCCCGAATTCGCCGGCGTCGGTGTTCTCAGCCGAAGCTAGTGTAGACCGTCATGACTCTCCATGTTTATTGACTGCAAGGAGCGCCCCCCAATCCTCAGAAATTCTTCAAAAATACCGGCATGTTGTTGATTACAGAAAAAAGAAAGTCATTGGGGGTCCGGGGGACAAAGTCCCCCGGCGGGTCAGGGCAGAGCCCTGCTTCCCTGAAAGGCCACGCTCATAAGC
>Ga0210044_10005727_pt1 | contig 16670 bp, 13 predicted proteins | sample CryGey13umfilter_2_FD_183959 | JGI IMG/M metagenome (GOLD analysis project Ga0210044, IMG submission 183959) | Groundwater microbial communities from aquifer in Utah, USA - Crystal Geyser 4/9/14 3 um filter (SPAdes) (version 2) | ecosystem: Environmental > Aquatic > Deep subsurface >...
GCAGCGCCTTTGAGGAGATTGTCGAGGGTGGAAACGACGGTGATTTGTCTGGGGTCGATCTTACTTACGGTGAGTCCGCCGATACATGCGTGATGTTTTTCGGCATTGTCGCGCACGAGCGGAATGGTCGAGCCGGTCAGTTGAATGAACGGCGAATGCTCGTAGGCAGATTCGTAAATTGATACAAGATCATCGAATGAGACGGGATTGGTAAGGATCATCATCACCGTCATTGAGATACCACGAAAGAATGATGCGACATGCGGAGCGAACCGCACGGCTTGGTTCAGGTGATGCGATATTTCGCGTTCGTGAAGGTGGTCGGTCATTTTGTAGGGGATGAGATTTTCGCGCAAGTGGTCGGGGTCGTTCTTGGGAGACGTGGTGGTTCCGGCGCCGCTGTAGCCGGAGACGCCAAACGCGCAAGGGGGTGTGGCGAGGCGATCGAGAAGCGGATGAATGACCAGCTGGGCAGCAGTGGCGTAGCAGCCCGGGTTGGCGATGCGGTTCGTCGCGCACAGTGTGTTCTGGGAATCGAGTTCGGGGAGGCCGTACGTCCATGAATCGTGGAAGCGGTGGTCGGCGCTCATGTCGATGATCAAAGCACCGCGGCTGATTGTTTCTTCGATTGCGGTTACATATTCGTTCGTAAGGCAGTTGGGAAGGGCGAGGATGTAGACGTCTGCGGTGGGATACTGGTGCAAATGGGCTGGCTGGACATTTATGAAACGTAGATCGGTGTTTGCTTCTGTTACGTTCCCGGCGATTGGCTTGCCTGCCAATCGGCGTGAAGAGGCGAACGAAAGGATCAATCGAGGATGGTTGACGATCAGGCGAATAATTTCTGCGCCCACATACCCGCGGGCGCCGATTACGCCGACCGTGTGATTAACGGATTGGCCGTGCTCAATCTTAAGCATTCAGCACCGCCTCGCTGGTGTTGACCGCGCTCTGTTCAATGGCTTCCAGCAACGACGGAGGTTTCGTCAGCGCTATTTCAATGCAGGTTTCGATTTCATCACGTGATGACAGGCCGTACCAGAACACGACCCATTGATCGGTTCGATGCGTGCCGTCCGAATGCTGGAAATACCAGGGTGAAACCCGGTTGCCGGGTCGGGCACGCCAGAAGAGGGCGGGAACTTCACCTTGCAATCGGCTCCAGAGGGAAGCGCCGAGACCCGTCCCCTGCGCGCGATCGGTGACGGCAAATTTGTCGAGATAACAATGACTACCTTCACGAGTCACGATCGCAGCGGCTGAGTAATCGTGGGTTACGAAGATTCGTTCGACTTGTCGCGTTTCAAAATAATCCAGCACGAGGGATTTTGCGAAACTTGATTCGATGAGTTCGCGCAGGCGACCATTATCGACTTCTTCAAACGACGGGTATATTTCGATTGATTCACCGTGTCGAATGAGGGTCCCGCTCCCGCGGTGGGTGAAGAGTTCGGTGGCTAATTGCCGCGGAGAGGTGATGGAAACGGAGGACGTCATGGGAAGATTATTCAGCAGTCGATTGACTTCAATGAGTTTCAGACGCATTCCGCCGTGGACCCAGGGTTGGGAGAGAAGCGCCTCGAAATCTTCCGCAAGGTTGACAGCCGGGATTACCTTCTCATCAGCGTCGAGAAGCCCGCCAGTCGGGGTGAGGAAGATGACTTTATAGGGCTGGACGGCGAGCGCGAGTTCGCGGGCGGCAACGTCTGCGTTGATGTTGACGATCTGACCGGTCGCCGTTTCCCCGAGGCAGGAGACGATGGGGAGTTGGCCGTTGCGAATGGCCGCTTCAATCGGGCGCAAATCGACGTTGACGATCTCGCCGACCATGCCGAGTCGGTCGCCGTCGATCATGGAGGCTTCGAACACGCCGGTCGTTACGGGGCGGGCGCGAACGGCGTTTTGCTCCAGTTGATCGACAAGCGCGAAATTCGTGTTTTGCAATACTTCGCGGACAATCGGCAAGTGTTCGGGCGAAGTGGCGCGCAGGCCGTCCACTTTCTCGGTTGGTATTTGTTTCTCATCAAAAGCGCGGCCGAGTTGTGGGCCGGCCCCGTGGATGACGATCGGGAACAGGCCGACTTTCCGCAGAAAGGTCAGCGACGAAACGAGTTCTTCAAGTGAATCCTCGATGATTCCTCCGCCGGCTTTAATGACGGCGAATTTGGTCGACTCGACGTTGGTGAACTCGCGGAGGTACTGGTCGATTTCCTTCTTGCTGCCGAGGTTTCGAAGGAGGATGGAGATGACCTGGTTAAAGGAGTCGGGCATGATGGTCCTCCTTCGAAGTGTTGTGCGGTTGTTGCTGTTGTTGAGGCTGCCCGTGGTGTGCTTGAGTGAGAATAATCCGCTTATAAGCGTTTGCGGCCGATTTCAATTGATTGAGGGCGGCCCATTCGTCGGCACTGTGGGCTTGGGCAATGTTTCCGGGACCGAATACGATTGCGGAAAGTCCGGCCTGCGCAAAGAGCGCGGCTTCGGTCCAGAAATCGACGGGGTCGCCGATCGGGAGATTAAAGGATTCAGCGATGTAGCGTGCTTCGGATGATTCACGAAGCGCCGGGGCTTGAAATCTTGTTCGCCATGCGTCTGTTGATTCAAAAGCGGCCATTTGTTGAAGCGCGCCAATGATGGCCTCAATATCATCATCGGGACGCGGGCGGAAGCCAAACACGACGGTGGCAGAGGCGGCGACGACGTTGGCTTTCGTACCGCCTTCGATGCGCCCGATGTTGAAGCGCAGGTCGTCGGATGAATCGTGACCGTTGGCGCTCATGTGTTCACGCATCAATTGGAGCGCATTCGTACTCCATTGCACAGCCCGGTGGACGGCGCTCGACTTGTTTGAAGCGTTTTGAGATGCGTGCGCGCTGGTGCCTCCGAACTCGACTTGGGCGGCGATTAGCCCACGGTGCGCGAGTACGGCTTTACATTCCGTCGGCTCGGCGACGAATACAGCCCGGAAAAGGTCATGGTTCTGTTCGATGAACGAACGAACGCAACGACTGGTCCCCGCTTCTTCATCGGTGGTGAAAATGACCGCTGCCGGTGCTTCGGCGGTTGATTGCAGCGCGGTGAGAAGGGCCGCGGCGGCGCCTTTGATATCACAAGCGCCGAGCCCGATAGCGCGATTATCCTTTATTTGCAGGCAGTGAGGATTTGTTGTCCAGTGCGCGTTGGCGGGGACGGTGTCGAGGTGGTTGTTGAAGAGGATCAACGGTTCACCGCGCGTCGCCAACAGGTTGACACTACCGTCACCGAAGTCATCGATCACCAATTCGAACGAAGCGGCCATAAGCGCGGTGGCGAGGTAATCAATGATCGGCGAGGATGCGCTCAACTTGCGAGGCGGATTGGTCGTGTCAAACGAGACCAGCGCTTCGAGATGTTTGAGAATTTGTGGAAGCATTATTTGATATCCCGAATCGCGGAGATCGGTGCGCGAAGCGCGTTCGATTACGTTGCGGGTGCGTTCACCTTGGCGAAGAGGGATGAACTCTGGCCGAAGATTTTGATGAATCCTTCCGCTTCACGGCTCGACCAGTGGGCCGACTGTGCATACGCGGCATCGCCGGCGGTCAGAATATGGGGGGAATCAATCTCGACGGCATGACATGCGCCGCCCGACGTTTCGACGGTTACGGTGCCGGTGACAAATTTTTGCGATGACGCAATGAGCGCCTCGAGATCGTGTTTTAGAGGATCGAAGAAGAACCCCTGATAAACGAGGTCAACCCATTTGCGAGCGGCGACGGGCTTAAATGAATTCTGCAGCTTCGTCAGTACGGCTTCTTCGAGCGCGCGGTGAGCGATGAGGAGGGCGGTCAGACCCGGACATTCATAGACGATGCGCCCTTTGAGGCCGATCGTGGTGTCGCCGGTGTAGATGCTGCGTCCTACGCCGTATTTCCCGAATGTTTCGTTAAGCATTGCCAACATTTCCGGGCCTGCGATTGAAGATCCGTCAATCGCGATTGCTTTACCGCGTTCAAAGATTATCTTGACTGAATGTGATTCGCTTGGCCATTCGGACGAGGGGAGGGTCAAACAATACGTGCCTTCGCCGGGTGCTTTGAATTCATCAATTTCCGAGCCGGAAACGGTGACGCCGAGCAGGTTCTCGTTGATGGTGTATTGGGATGTCTGTGTGCGAACGTTGTGTCCTCGTTTCTGCAGGTATTCGATTTCGTAATCGCGAGGCGTTTTAGTCAATTCCTGAATTTCGCGGATGGGAGCGACGATTTCAAAGTCGCCGAGCGAACGAATGGATTGATCGAAGCGCACCTGATCGTTTCCCATGGCGGTGCAGCCGTGCGCGACCGTTTTTGTGCCGATCTTCCTGGCTACGTCAATCATGGATTTCACGATGATGTAACGATCGGAACAGAGGAGCGGATATTGATCCTGATAGGCGATTCCCACCATAATGAAAGGCTCGACGAATTCCTCCCACAAGGTTTGGCCGGCGTCGATGGTGATGTGATGGTCTGCGCCGAGTTCGGAGGCGCGGACTTCAATGAACGCGCGTTCGTCGAGTGAAACTCCACCCGTATCGACGAAGACGGTCGTTACGCGGCAACCCCGTTCTTTGAGATAGGGCACGCAGAAACTCGTATCGAGTCCGCCGGAGAACGCCAGAACAATATCTCTTTCTGTTGATTCATTCATGAGAGTGTTCGCCTTGTTCGCTTTGTTTCATTCGAATTCTCTACGATTGATCCATCGAGCCGATCAGTTTCGCCATCAATGCTTTCTGCGTGTGCAATCGATTTTCCGCTTCTTCGATGATCAGAGAGTTCGGTGAATCCATAACGGCATCGGTGGCTTTGATGTTTCGGCGCGCGGGCAGGCAATGGCTGAACACCGCGTTGCCGTCTCTGGTCATTAGCATCTTTGACTCATCGACCATAAAGTGTCGATATCGATCTCGCATGGGTTTTTCGTTTTCCCATTGGCCGAAGTAGGGAATCGCGCCCCAACTCTTGGCGTAGACAATTTCCGCGCCGTCGTAAGCCTCTTCAATATCGTGGGTGATCGAAAATGATCCTCCGTGTTCGCATGCGTTGGCTTTCGCTGCGTTCAGGTAGCGCTTATCAAGCAGGAATTCTTCATTGGGGCAGAGGAGGGTTACATCCATGCCGAACTTCGTGGCGATCATGGCGGCGGAATTGGCGACGGCCGTGTTCAACGGCTTAGGGTGATACGTCCACGTCAGCAGATATTTTTTCTTCTTAAGTGACGGGCCAAGGCGCTCCTTCAGCGCAAGTATGTGGGCGAGTTCCTGACACGGATGGGTGATGGTTTCCATGTTGATGACGGGAACGGTTGCGTATTTCGCGAAATGGCGGATCACGGTGTCTTTAAGGTCTTCGTTCCAATCCTGAAATCTCGGAAAACATCGAATGGCAATCAGATCGCAATACCGGCTGAGGACACGCGCTGCTTCCTTGACGTGTTCTTCCGCGTCGCCGTCCATGATTTCACCTTCTTCGCCGAACGCCATCCCCCACGCACCGGTTCCGGGCTGGAGGACGACGGCATGTCCACCCATTTGCCAGACGCCGAGTTCAAACGAGGTGCGCGTTCGCAGTGACGGATTGAAGAACAGGAGCGCGACTGACTTGTTCTTGAGGAGCGGTTGAATCGGATCCTCTTTCAATTGCGCAGCGTGCGCAAGGAGTGATTCCAGTTCATCGCGCGACCAATCCTGAGTCGTTATGAAATGTCGTGGCTTCATGGTCATGGTGTGGTTACTCGCAAGACAGGTCCGGGCGGCAGGCCTCGGCGCGGCATGGAAAAAGCGTGCTGTTGCGCGATTGATCAATGATTCGCAACAAACGGTGTGATCAATCAATCGATCGCACGGGTAGCTGATTTTGATTTTGTGTCTGTCGGGTCGGCGAGATATATCTCGAACGGAATGAAGTTGACCCGCGGTTCAGCGCGTGGTGCGCCTGAGACGCCTCGTCCGGCCGACGGAGAGACGGAGGGAGGTGACCTTGAGCTCGCTCGAAGAGAAATGTGGCGTCTTCGTGTTCTTCATCACGGCGAGATTAGGATGGATCGAGTGTGCCGTCAACCCTGAATTGCATGTTTTCTTGCCGAAGCGTTGGAATCCGAGCGCGTCGGCCATTGGCGAGCCGGTAAAGAATGTGCGTTTATGAACTCGTATTGGGTGTTTTGGGATGCAAGCGGCTCGAAAGTAAAAAATTTTGAAAAAATTTCTCCGGCGAGTGTCGAATTGCACCGACGAAGCGGCGCAACACGCCACCAGCATTGTCGTCGGTGAAGGTGAACCGCTCTGGCTTGAGGTGATGCGCGATTTGGAGCGCGGGCATCTCCAAAATGTGTACGAAATCGACGCGAGCGGTTCTTCCGCATGCTTCATGAGCTCGGACTCCGGGCCAATTGAACGGATGGCGTTCTATTTCGATGCTGGCGCTCGCCAACGTTTGACAAAAGCGGCGTATTGCTCCGGCGTGTCGATTCCGGGTTTGGTACCGCCCTCGATCAAGGCGACGGCGATAGCTCGACCGTGTTCGAGAATGCGAAGTTGTTCCAATCGTTCCGCACATTCGAGCGGCGTGGGGTCCCATGCAACGTATTCAGCCAGGAACTCACGGCGATAGACATACAGCCCGATATGCTTGAGAAGAACCCAATTGGCATCCGCATCGCCGTCCCGATTAAACGGGATTCGTGACCGTGAAAAATAGAGCGCGTTTCCGTCGAGACCGCGCACCACTTTCACGATATTCGGGTCATCGACACGCTCGCCAGGCGAAAATCGCGACGCCAGCGTTGATGCCACTGCATCTTGGCGCTCCAGCAGACTCGTAACCGCAGTATCAATGGCGCTTGATTCGATTTCCGGTTCATCACCCTGCACATTGACGATGATTCCGACGTCATCGTCAAGCATTTTCGCCACTTCGGCGAGCCGGCTCGTTCCGTTGGGATGATCGGCGCGAGTCATCACCGCTTCTCCGCCAAACGATTGGACGGCTTCGAGAATCCGGAAATCATCGGTCGCCACGATGACACGGGAGACCGACTGCGCTGCGCTTGCGCGTTCGTACACATGTTGGATGAGATATTTTCCGGTATCGCGCTTAAGCGGCTTACCCTCAAACCGCGTTGACGCATATCGAGCGGGAAGAACGGCTACGACCAGCGGAGGATAGTCCGGCATGCTCACCAGCCCCTTCCAATTTGAGAATGAATATTTGAGACGAATCGTGGGCCAGAAATAAAGCGACGAAGTTTCAGCTCTACGCTTTCAATTCCTTGACGAGATCACGCAATTTGTCGCGCCAATCCTTGATCTCGCGGAAGTTCAGTTTCCGCATGGCGATTCCGCGGGCCAGGGAAAACGCTTCTTCGGCGACGTCGAATTCACGACTGTCTTCGGCCTGTCGCGCCAGCGCCTCCATCAAGTCGTATCGCATCCCCAAATGCGTATCGTCATCCTTGAGTTCATACCGTTCCACGGCTTCGCGAAGTGACGCCACCGCTTCCTCAAACCATCCCTGCCTCAGAAAACACAGGCCGATCAGATGCATTGCCTGCGCGCGGTTGCGAGCATCATCACTCGAGGCCTGAAGGGCCGGTATGGCATCTTCGTAGCGTCCGAGATTGTAAAGCCGGGTTCCCAATTCGAATTTAATTCGCAAATCCGTGGGGTATTTTTCGGATCGTTCCTGAAATTCGCCGACCTCCGCTTCATGGAGTTTGCGTTCGAGGTCGGCAATGCGACTCATATCTTCGGGATTGCCGGAAGATTCCGCCTTCTCACGCATGGCGCGAAGTTTCCGCCGCTCCATGGCGAGTTTCACATCGCCCGCCATCATTCGAAAGCGGTACTGTTGCGTTTGCTTGTAGCCGTCGAGCAGCATGCGAATCGCTTCCTTGTCGTGCTCGTCATCCCCCTCCTTTCGAAGGAGGTCGGCGTAGCGCATGATCGCCACCTGATCGGTCGGATCTTTTTCCCACTCGGCCCTTGCGCGATCCAAACGACGCATCTGCGCCTCTGAACCCAGCGCCGTCGACTCATCTTCCGAAAGTTCGACCTGTTTTTCCAAGTCCTTGATGCTTCGCCGATATCCCCCTTCTTCCCCGATATTGTCTTCGTAACCGCCCTTGTTCATGGCGGCCTGTGCGGAAAGATTGCGAACCCGCGCCTCGAGTTGGGCATCCGTCGGATCGAGTTGCATTGCCATTTGGCCATACTGCACAGCCTTGTCCGGTGCGTTAATCTCTTCGAATATGTCAATGAAACTGATCAGCGCGTTCTTGGTCGGCTTCTTTCCCCGCAGAACCGCCCGCACACCCATTTCGCCCGCCCAGTAGGCGACTTCGTTCAACCCCATATCTGCCGCAGCGCGGGTGAACTTGAGCGCCAGCGACGGGCTCATTGCGTCTTTCACCCACGCCAATTCTGCGACAGTCAATTTCTCTGCGGCCTGTTTTCCGCCCGCCATCTCTCGCAATTCCTTGCTGGTAGCCGTCTTGCCGCCCATGCTCTTGTACAACCCCGCGACTTCAAAAAGACTCTGATGCGCATCCATATTGCCGGGATCGAATTTCAACCCGTTCAAATAGCACGTGATTGCGTATTCGTAACTGCGGGTGTCGGTCGCCAGTCGCGCCTGTTCAAACCATTTACGTGCCTTTTCGGGCTCGATCGTGAATTCACCTTTGGCCCCGTCGCCGTTGTTGCCGTTGGAATCCGACCCGCGTGATTTGCCGAAAAAGGAAAGTGCCAACTCTACGTACCTCGCTGAATTCTCTTGCCTCTCGATGGCGACTCAAACCGGTTCATGCGCCGCCGTAAACCTCCTCGGGCCGGAGGGGAGGCAGGCTGGGCTGAGGCTAATATCTTATACATTCATCAAACAAAACCACCGTCCGATTCGGCCTCGTCTGCGCAATTCGGCCGAACTCTTTTCGCAAATCGGGATTCTTACGCGTTTTCCACGGTTGAGCCAGCCAGTCGTTGAACCATCGAACACCCGGTCGTCCCCGGCCCGCCATCCTCAATCCGAACGACTTTCCGAAATATTATACTGTCATCGCCGGGAAACGGTCAGCAGTATAGGACGAACCTCGTATGGCAACCAGAGTCGGCCGAAGCGTTCTCCATCCCCCGATCAACCGGAACATGATCTACCGCCGCACTATACGCCCCCCGTCTCTACGCTTCCGGTGCGATCGAGGTTCCGGAGGCGTAGAATCGAGTAATGCCTTCCCCTGATGTCATCGAACAACTTCACATCGTTCACTTCCCCCACCCCTGCCTTCGACGAAAGGCCGACCCGATCTACGAAATCACCGACGAGGTCCGACGGGTGGCGGAACGAATGATCCAACTCATGCACGAAGCGGAGGGCGTAGGACTGGCGGCTCCACAGATTGACCGGTCGTGGCGGATGTTCGTCACGAATTCCCGTCAGGAGGGCGATACCGACCGAGTATACATCAATCCCGTCCTTCGCGAGGTCGGCGGAGACTGGGAGGTCCGCGAAGAAGGGTGCCTCTCGATTCCCGATATTGTCGGCGACGTCCGACGCCCGACGGCAGTGACGATCGAAGCGCTCGATCTCGACCGCAACGCCTTTGTGATGACCAGCGATGATTTCCTCGCCAGAGTCTGGCAGCACGAATTCGACCACCTAAACGGAACCCTGATCATCGACCGTTTCACGCAGGTATCGAAACTCGCAACTCGCAAGGCCGTCAAAGCGCTCGAAAAGAAGACGGATTTCTGAGAAACCGTTTCATAACCGAATGCAGGGTGGCCGTGGCCGACGCAAGGCGCTCTTTGGGCGCACCCCGGCTCCGTAATTCGGGCAATTTCCAGCGATCCGATCGGCGATCTCAAAAAAAACGATCGCCCGCCGTTTGACCGTCAAGGAGTTGTGAAACCGTTTCGAAGCTCGCGCCGGTCGCATTCTTCAATTGAAGTCCCCTGAATCGCAGGCGATCGAGACCCGTTATTCGTTCGCCTTTTCCTGTGCCGATTTGATCAACGACGTGGCCCCTGCAATCGTGTGTTCAAGGTCGTCATTCACCAGAAAAACGTCATACACGCCCGATTGCCTGGCCAATTCGATTTCATGTTTGGCTTCCTGGAATCGCCTTGCAATCACCTCTTCGCTTTCGCGCTGCCGTCTTCGCAGACGATTGAGTAGATCGTCTTCGCTCGGCGGGAGGACGAAGATCATGAAGGCATCGGGCAGTTTTTTACGAACCTGAAACGCCCCCTGCACGTCGATTTCCAGAATGACCAGTCGACCTTCGTCACGGGCGTTCACCACGGGATCGCGCGGCGTGCCGTAGTAATGATCGAAAACGCGAGCATATTCGAGAAATCCCCCGGCTTTGATTCTTGATTCAAATTCCTCCAACGTCAGGAAGTAGTAATCTTTCCCTTCAGTGTCGGCATTGGTGATGGGCCGAGTGGTTGCGGAGACGGAGAATTCAGCATCGAGGCGGTCAATCAGCGCGTGGGTGATCGTGGTCTTCCCCACTCCGGAAGGGCCGGAAATCACGACCACCAAGCCGCTTTTCTGATCAGATTTCAGTTCATCCATGAAACGGGTCCTTCGCCGCGTCATCCGCCGCTTTGATCATTCACCGGTTTCGATCCCCTCTTCGACCGTCACCATAGCGGGAGCGGCGTCGTTGGCGGGGTTTCAACACCCATAATCCTCACAAATCCGCCCACCCCTCGAATTCCCCACTCTTCCGAAACCGGGCGCAACTATAATTAATTATCGTGAAAATCGGCCGGCTCCGTTCCCAAAAAAGAAGCGAAACGGAGACGAATCTCGTGACGGTAGCAGCCGAAAAAAAATCTTCACCATTCAAACACTCTTCTTCTGACGATGAGCGAGGCGAGCGGGTGCGATTCATCGACGAGAATGCCACTCAAGAAGAACGAACTTGGGCCACCTTCATGCACTTGGCCGGCTTCTCTTCAGTCGTTCTGGGTCTGGGTCCGCTCGCCATTATTGCCCCCCTCGTCCTCTGGCTCATGAAACGAAATGAATCGCCTTTCATCGACGATCACGGCAAGGAAGCGGTCAACTTTCAAATCTCACTCTGGTTCTGGATTTTCCTATCCAGCATCCTCATTTTCTGCGGAATCGGAATCCTCCTCATTTTCGCTTTGCCCATCTTCAGTTTCGTGATGATGATCATCATGGCGATCCGCGCCAACAACGGCGAGTATGTACGCTATCCCATCACCATCCGCTTCATTTCGTAATTGAACGAGTCCGATCCCGATTTGCACCGCCGACCAAATTAAAAAAACTTTGCCAAATCGCCCGGATTCGTCCGCATCGATCGCCCGGCCATCGATTCACCCCGCACGTCGACGACCGGCATCAATTCATCACTTCCCGATATTGATATTGATATTGATGGAGAAGGCCTTTCATCGTCATCACCGCTCGAAGATTGCTGACGCTTGACGGTTTTCTCCTCCGCGGTGGTCGGTCTGCGTCGCTTGTTCATCCACCGCACCGCCAGCAGGTCAAAGAACCCGGGTACTCCGCGATTGATCAGGCCGTATTTCGAAGTCCCGGCGGTGCGGGCGCGGTGCGAAACGGGAATCTCGACGACTTTGTAACCGAGTCGGCGGGCGGTCCCCGGAATGAACCGGTGCATTCCACGGAACTCAAGCGGGATCGACAGTGCAGCCGCTCGTTTCATGACTCGTAAAGAGCAACCCGTATCACGAATCGTATCGCCGAGCATCACTCGTCTGAAGGTTCGCCCCGTCCAAGTCGCAACCGCCCGCATGAACGAATCCTGGCGGTTGGCGGAGCGATCGCCCTGCACGACATCCGCGTTCTCGCGCTTCAGCAACTCCAACATCGCCGGTATGTTGTCGGGCGGATTCTGAAGATCAGCGTCCAGCGAAGCGATGATCCGGCCTCGCGCTGCCCGGAAGGCCGCCCGGAAGGCCGCGGATTGACCGTTACCCGAACCCGGAGGCGTGTGCATCATGTGAATAACGCGCAGCCAGTCTCGAGATGCTGCAAGATCAAGAAGCATTGACTCCGTACGGTCAGTCGATCCGTCGTTTACAATGATCGCTTCAACGGACCACTTCGGCTGCAGATCTGCGATAACCGCCCCGATTTCTTCAACCAGAGCGCAAACATTTTCCTCCTCATTGTGCGCCGGCGCAATGATCGAAAGATCGATCTCGGGTACAGACCCCATTTCCGGTCGTGTGGTCCTCTCAGTGTCGGTCGGCGAATTCGGAGTAGTCATCGGTCCGGCGGTTCCTTCGAAAGGTAGCGAGATGCGTTCTGACGCACAGGGTATTCAACCGAATTCCGCGCGGCGCATGACAACCGATCCAATCCGTCTTCCAGTCGTGAATACGATCAAACAGCCATGCCCGACGATCCTCCCTCCAAACAACCCGTTCGATGGACGATTCTCGGCTCGGGAACCAGCGCGGGCGTTCCGGTGATCGGCTGCGATTGCCCGATCTGCCGATCCGACGATCCGCATGACCGCCGATTACGCTGTTCCTCGTGCCTCGAAACCATTGACGAAGCCGGGCAGAACCGCGTCATCCTGTTCGATACCAGTCCCGATTTGCGCGAGCAGGCGCTCCGCCAACATCTAAAGCGATGCGACGGGATTTTCTACACCCATCATCACGTCGATCATCTGTGGGGGCTTGATGAGGTTCGTCGCTTCAACATGCTCATGCGCGAAGCGATCAACATTTACGCCGAAGACCACACAATGGAAAATATTTTTCGCGTTTATCCGCACATTTTCGAATCACAAAACAATGTAAACGCCAGTTTCGTCGCCACGCTCGTTCCCAATCGAATCAAGGTCGGACAAACGATCGAATTGTACGGACTGCGCATTGAAGCGATTCGTTTCATGCACGGGCGACTGCCGATTCTCGGCTTTCGAATCGATCGCGTTGACGCATCGGACGGCTACGAACCCGATTCCGAAAATATGGCTGATAACAATGACGATCCGCTTCCGCTTGCATACTGCACCGATGTCTCCGCGATTCCGCCGGAGACCTGGCCTCGATTAACCGGATTGAAAACATTGGTTCTCGACATGCTGCGCCCGCGCCATCATCCGACGCATTTCAACGTCGATCAGGCGATCGAAACGGCCCGTGAAATCGGCGCATCCCAAACGTATTTCATCCACATGACCCACAATGTTCTGCACGCGGAACTTGATTTAAAATTACCGCCCGGAATGAACCTCGCCTACGACGGTTTGGCACTCGGATCGAATCCCGATGACGTCGTCGGAAAGTGATCGGCGAACCGTCCAATGGCGAGCGTCGTAGTTCTCAAATATCCGTGAGACGAGAATGCGCTTTGGTTTTGAGAAGGAGACCGAAAAATGTCGCAGGAATCCGGCCGCGAATCAACGATGACCGAAACGAACGATCAAATCGAAGACGACGAAAACACGGGATTATCGTTCAGCCGATATTTCGCCCGGCTCTTTGAATACGACCGTTGGGCAAATCACAAGATAATAACCGCGTTTCAGCAAATCGGCGAGAGTACCCCGCAAACGGCGCTCGATCGAATGAGCCATCTCATCGCCTGTCAGCGTCTCTGGATCGCGCGCATGCGGGATGATGGGACGGGACCGAAAACGATTTTTCCGTCGATCCCGTTGAATGCGATACACGAGGACGCCGAAAACGTATTCGATCTCGTGCGTCGCTTTATTGACGATCTGCCCGAGAACGAGCTCTTCACGCGATTCCGTTATACGAGCACGGACGGTACGAAACTTTCTTCTTTGAAATACGAGATTCTGACCCAGTTATCGCAGCACGGGTGCTATCACCGGGGGCAGATTGCCGTCGAAATCAACCCGCAACTGGACCAACCCATTGCGACGGACTGGGTGTTCTACACCTTCAAGCGCGAACCCTGATTCGAAGTTCAGCGGCTTCTGATGGCTCGCCAAGGCGTTCTCCTTCACTCAAGACCGCAGTTTCCCGGCTTCTTTTTTCACCTTTTGAGGATTGCAACCGTAACGGAATCGCAGACGGTTACGACATTGCCAACGGCCATTCGACGGATCGAAACCAAAACGGCGTACCCGACGAATGCGAAATCGCACGAAACAATCAGGGTATTTCGGCGACCCCCGTCAGCGCCGACCAAATCAAGCATCCGTAATGGCACGTTCGTGAAGGTCATTGAGTTCGGCAGAAAAACGCCTGACTTGGACTCCGCAGCGTCGATCAAACGGCGCGAGCACTTTTTCTTCGCAGGGAACCTCCGTACCATCTCGCCCATGAGGAGCCCCCACGGAGCAAACACGAAGGACGTTGCGATCGACTTCGCGCAAGCAGCCGCGCAGGTAAACGATTATCTCAATGAGATCATCGCGCGAACAATTGAAATTCCGGCGAACCTTCAGGACGCGGTCAACTACTCCCTCCTTGCCGGCGGAAAACGATTGCGCCCCGCGCTCGTTTTGTTGAGTTGTCAGGTATCCGGTGGAGAGCCGACCGCGTCTCTCGCGCCTGCCGCAGCCATCGAAATGATCCACTGCTTCAGTCTGGTGCATGATGACCTCCCCGCCATGGACGATGATGATCTTCGGCGAGGACAACCCACCAACCATCGTAAGTTCGGCGAAGCAATGGCGATCTTGGCGGGTGATGCGCTCGCGACACTCCCCTACCTCGTGATTACGCAATCGGACGACCTGGACGATCATCGCAAACGCCAACTGGCCCACGAATTGGCGGACGCAACCATGCGAATGATCGCAGGCCAGGTGTACGACACGCTTGGCGGATTTGCCGAATCATTCAACAAAGCCGATCAACTGAAAATCACACATCAACACAAGACCGGCGCACTTATTCGTTGCGCCTGCCGAATGGGCGCTATCGTCGCAGACTCCGACGACGATCATGCTTCTCGTCTGAACGCTCTTACCAAATACGGCGAAGCGATCGGGCTGATGTTCCAGATCGTCGATGATGTGCTCGATGTTACGCAAACCACCGAACATCTCGGCAAGCGCACCGGCAAGGACGAAGCCGCGGGTAAACTGACGTATCCCTCCGTGCTTGGTCTGGACGAATCACGAAAGCGCATCGCCGACCTTCAACGGGACGCGCTCGCTGCGCTGAAGTCATTTGAAGAATCTCGCGCTATACCGCTCGCCGATCTCGTCGATCTACTCGCCGGCCGCACCAAATAACCCGTTTCACTCGAATTCACTTGCCGGATTCAGTATTTGCTCTCTCAAAAAGCAGGCGCGTATTCGGGTCCCACTCAATCTCGGTCGGGCGTTCGCCAGCCTTGAATTCAAACGACTGATTGACTTTCGAGACCGCCAGCGTCTCAACGAGAACCCGGTTGCCGTCTCCATCAATTGCAACGACATCGAGCGGGAATCGATACGCCCGCCCGCCCGCCGCCTGCACCTGCCGAACATAAAACGAAACAACCTTTCGTGATTCGTCATACGACCAATCGAGATCAAAAACCGGATGGCCGGGCGAATACACCCACCTATCAAAAAACGGCTTCAAATCTTTGCCCGACAATTCTTCCATCACGACGCGCAAATCATCGGTGAGCGCATTCCCGTTTCGATATTTCGTGTAGTACGCACGAATCCCGCGCCAGAAATTCTCATCGCCCATCTCGCCCCGCAACATGTGCAGCACCCAACTCCCCTTCTCATACGTCAGGGTCGAGAGAATCTGGTCAACCGGCACGTTCGTATCAACGATCGCGATTCCCGGACGACGTCTTTCAAATTGAAAAATACGCTTGCGATCGCGCTTCAACCCCGCGTTCATCCGATCCCGGCCATAGGTTTTCTCGTTGTAAAGGTGCGTGAAATACGTCGCAAACCCTTCGCTCAGCCAGACATGATCCCAGTCCGACTCCGTCACCGAATCGCCGAACCATTGATGCGATATTTCGTGCACGACCGTGCCGTCAAACGGCGTAGTGCTCGCCACGGACCGCTCCGGATAGAAAATGCAACTCGCGTTTTCCATCCCGCCCCATCGCGTATTCGATTCAACATTCGCAAGCTTCGCAAACGGGTACGGCCCGACGTTCTCGGTGAGAAACTGAAGCACCGAAGGTGTGATGTTGAAATCCTCCAGTCCGACCTCGGCATCTTCCTCGTACACCCACGCCGAAATGGGAATTTTCTTGAACGGCTGGTCCTCGCGCACGGCAAAGTCGGCGACGCCGATCGCCATGAGATACGTCGGAAGCGGAACATCATTCTTCCACTCTGTTTGCACCATCCCGTTGCCGACCGGTCTGGTCCCCAGGCTGACGCCGTTGGAAATCACTTCATAATTTTGCGGCGCGATAACCGTGAAACTCGACGTCGCCTTGTCATACGGATGATCGATCGACGGAAGATACTGTCGGGCGCGATTCGGAAAATGGTCGGAAAAAAACGTGCGTTTGCCGTGCCGATTCTTTGAGATAACGAGGCCATCTTCAGGAATTCCGTGGTAGTTGATTTCGAAAATGCGAATGTCGCCTGCTTCCGGTTCGTTCGCGGAAAGGTCGATTCGAATGCGGTTCCCGGAAAACGTGTACGCGACCGGCCGATTATTCGAATCGTGGACGGCGTCGACGACCATTCCCACCCCT
>Ga0210044_10005732_pt1 | contig 16656 bp, 20 predicted proteins | sample CryGey13umfilter_2_FD_183959 | JGI IMG/M metagenome (GOLD analysis project Ga0210044, IMG submission 183959) | Groundwater microbial communities from aquifer in Utah, USA - Crystal Geyser 4/9/14 3 um filter (SPAdes) (version 2) | ecosystem: Environmental > Aquatic > Deep subsurface >...
TCATCTTTGGAGTTGTTAACGCTGAAACTATAGAACAGGCAATTGAACGCGCCGGGGCTAAGAGGGGAAACAGGGGTTACGATAGCGCTTTGTCGGCTATTGAAATGGCCAACCTGTCTGAACAGATTAAAAAATAATATCACCACGGAGTCACGGAGGACACAGAGGAAAACACAAAAATTTGGACGCAGATAACATCAGGATAAAATAAAGATTCTGATGAAGTAGATAATGAAGGTTTTTAATATTATAGTTTATTAGTTTTTATCTGCGGGTATCTGCGTAAATTCCGCTACTGGACTATCATCTCTCTTCAGTAGGAATATGCGGGAAGATTAACTTCCCTGAAATTACTGACAGCAACTCTGCGTCCAATTAATTTCTTTGCAGTATCTCCGTGCTCTCTGTGTCTCTGTGGTAAAGATTTATGGGAAAGCGGAGAAGGGCAAGAGAGCTTGCTCTTCAGGTTCTTTATCAATTAGACATAAGGGGAGAAAAAGCGGAGGAGATTCTTTGCCAATTCTGGAAACAGAATAATACTGAAAAAACGGTGGAAGAGTTTGCCAATATCCTGGTAAAAGGGGTTGAGGAAAAAAGAGGAGATATTGACCAACTGCTGGCTAAATGCGCATTGAACTGGGAATTAGACCGGATGTCAGTGGTTGACCGAAACATTCTAAGATTGGGGAGTTTTGAAATTCTTTTTTTAAAGAATATTCCTTATCCCGTCTCAATCAATGAGGCGATAGAATTAGCCAAAATATTCGGAGCTGAAGATTCTCCAAAGTTTATTAACGGAATTTTAAATAAAGTTAAGGACTTTTCACCGGCAGGATAAAATGAAAAAAGGTTTTTTTTTCCTTTTAAGAATATTTATTAGTTTTTCCCTTTTCTTTATCCTCTTAAAATTTGTAAATTTAAATCAATTTATACAGGTTTTAAAAGAAGCAAATAGGGGTATTCTCCTTCTTATTATTTTACTTAATCTAATTATTGTCCCTTTCATTTCTTATCGCTGGCAGATTATTCTTTCCTCCCAGAAACTTTTTGTCAGACTTCTCTCACTTATTCGATTAACTTTTATTGGGATGTTTTTTAATAATTTTCTTCCCACTGCCGCCGGCGGCGACTTAATAAAGGGCTGCTATCTTGTTAAGGGAAGCGATTCCCGGAAGATTGATTTAGGCGCTTCCGTTCTATTTGACCGTATTGTGGGAACAATTTCCATAATTATTATGGGACTAATCGCCACTCTTTTATATTATAAGAAATTGTCTCTTCAGGCGATTCTTTTTATTTTTTTGTTATCCATCTTTACTTTATTTTTAATTCTTTTTCTCAGAAACGAGAAGATAGCAAAAACTTTTTCCAGGCTCTTGCGTTTTCACAAATATAAAACTCTGGATACACAGAGCAGAAGAATCTACGAAAGGTTCCACCGTTATGCCCATTCGCAAGGCATGCTGGCAAAATCCATAGGAATTTCCTTCATTACCCAAATTTTCTCAATTCTGATGAATTATCTTATTATTATCAGTTTAGGCGGCAAAGTTTCTCCTTTTATCCTCTTTGTTTATATTCCTCTTATCTGGGTGTTCTCTCTTTTCCCTTCTATCAATGGTTTAGGCATTCGGGAAGGCGCCTACGTCTATTTCTTTAAAGGAATTATCGGCAAGGAAACTGCTTTTGCTCTTTCCATCCTCGTTTTAGCCCTTATTTTTCTTAATGGTATTATTGGAGGTATTATCCATTTGACAATGGGAGGAAAGGTAAAAATAAACCAGGAGAGTTGAAATGGAAAAGGTAAGATTTGGTATTATTGGAGTCGGCGGGATGGGTCAGGCTCACGCCAAAAATATTCAGGAAATTGAGGAGACCCAACTAACTGCGGTATCGGATACGGACAAGAAGACGGCAGAGAAGGTCTCTAAAGAATATAAGGTGACCGGTTTTACCGACTATAAAGAACTTTTAACAAGCGGTTTGATTGATGCGGTTATTGTTGCCACCCCGCATTACTTCCACCCTGAAATTGGGATAGCGGCAATGGAGGCCGACGTTCATGTCCTTACAGAAAAGCCAATAGCAGTGAGCGTAAAAGCTGCTGACTCTCTTTTAGAAGCGGCAAAACGAACAGGAAAAGTTTTTGGAGTGATGTATCAGAGCAGAAGTCTGCCCGCAATCAGAGTGGCAAGGGAAATTATCGAGAGCGGCCGCCTGGGAGAAATCAGGCGAACCTTGATGGTTAACCCTGACTATCGATGCCAGGCCTACTATGATAGCAGCACCTGGCGCGCCACCTGGGCTGGAGAAGGCGGAGGAGTTTTGATTAACCAGGCTCCGCACGGGATTGACCTTTTTATGCTTTTAGGCGGAATGCCATCCCGGGTAACGGCAAGAATCAGAACCAGACTTCACAATATTGAGGTAGAAGATGAAGCAGATGCTCTACTGGAATATTCTAACGGAGCCTGGGGCTATTATCTTGCCTCTACCGATGAAGCACCTTCCGAAAAACGGATTGAGATTGTGGGAGATAAAGGAAAACTTGTCCTGGAGAATGAAACGCTTAAATTTTATTCTCTAAAAACCTCTATCCCTGAATTTACGCTTAAGAATAAGGCAATGTGGGGAGGGCCGGAGGTTGTTGAGGAAAAATTGGAATTTCCTGAATGCGAAACCGGCCACAGCGCCATTACCCGAAATTTTGCCCGTTGTATCCTTCAGGGAGAAGAACTTCTTTCTCCCGGAGAGGATGGAATAAAGAGCGTAGAATTTATCAACGCTCTTATTCTCTCGGGAAAGAAGAATAAACCGGTTGCTCTTCCGGTAGACCGGGAGGAATATGAGGAATTACTGGAAAGTTTAAAAAAGAGTTCCCAAGCAAAGAAAACGGTTAAGGTTCAGCGGGTTACCGACCCCCATTTCAACAAATAAATTTCAACAAATAAGGAGATTTTATGGAAAAAAAGAATCCTTTAGAAAAAAAATTATGCTATGAAAGAAAATTGGCCTGGGATGAATTTAGTCCGGAATCGAGGAAAAAAACATTAGAGTTTGCCGAAGGTTATAAAGAATTTCTAACCCGGGGAAAGACCGAATGGGAAGTTATAACCGAAGGCACAAAGATGGCCGAAAAAGCAGGCTTTATCCCTTTGGAGAAAATAAAGAAAGGAAGTTTTAAGGGAAAGAGAGTTTACGCCGATAACCGGGGGAAAAATCTGTTCTTATCAGTTTTAGGAAAAAAACCAATTTCAGAAGGAGTAAGAATCATTATTGCCCATATTGATTCTCCCCGGCTTGATTTGAAAGCGCATCCTGTTTACGAAGAGGAAAATCTTGCTTTTTTTAAAACTCATTATTACGGAGGAATAAAGAAATACCAATGGGTTACTATTCCTTTAGCCCTTCACGGTGTCGTTGTTTTGAAAAACGGCAAAAAAATAAACCTGGTTATCGGAGAAAAAAAAGAAGAGCCGGTTTTTACCATCACCGACCTTTTACCCCATCTTGCGAGTGACCAGATGAAAAAAAGTCTGGAGAAAGGCATTGAGGGGGAAGCGTTAAATATCTTAGCCGGCAGCATTCCCCATCAGAATAAAGATGTAAAGGAAAGAATAAAATTGGCAATTTTGGAAAAATTAAACCAAAAGTATAATTTTACCGAGGAGGATTTGGTTAGCAGTAATATTGAAGCAGTCCCGGCCGGAGAGGCCAGGGACGCAGGTCTTGATAAAAGTTTGATTGCAGCTTATGGCCAGGATGACCGGGTCTGCGTTTACAGTTCTCTTAAAGCAATCTGTGAATTAAAAAACCCTGAAACTACCTGTTTCTGTATGCTTGTGGATAAGGAGGAAATTGGCAGTGAGGGGGTAAACAGCGCTCAATCAACTTCTCTGCTTTCTTTCCTTTCCGAGATATTAAATCTCTCTTCGCCGAAAGCCACCGAACTTCAACTGCGCAGGATTCTTTCTTCTTCCCAGGCTATCTCTGCCGATGTTAATGCCGGAGTTGACCCTGCCTACAAGGATGTTAACGAACTTAGGAATAGCCCCAGGATTGGCTGCGGAGTTGTGCTTACTAAATTTACGGGAAAAGGAGGAAAAGGAGGAAGCAGTGAAGCAAGTTCCGAATTTGTAGCCTATTTGCGAAACTTATTTGAAAAACGAAAAGTTATCTGGCAGACCGGAGAATTGGGGAAGATTGACCAGGGAGGCGGAGGAACGGTAGCAAAATATTTGGCGAGATATAATTGCGAAGTAATCGATTGCGGGACCGCGCTTCTTTCTATGCATGCGCCATTGGAGATTGCCCATAAAGCCGATATCTACTCCACTTATCAAGCCTATTCTGCTTTTTATAAATGAAAAAACGAATTTTAAGCGGAATGAGACCCTCAGGAAAACTGCATCTGGGACATTGCGAGGGGGTTTTGAAATATTGGGCTAAATTACAGGATGAGTACGAGTGCTATTATGAAATTGCCGATTTGCATGCTCTTACCACTGATTATCAGGATACCTCAAAAATCAAAGAAAATATCAAAGAAATGCTGGTTGATTGGCTCTGCTTTGGTTTAGACCCGGAGAAAAGCGCACTCTTTGTCCAGTCTGAAGTTCCCGAGCATAGCCAACTGCATCTGCTGCTCTCAATGATTGTCCCTTTGTCCTGGTTGGAGCGCTGTCCTACCTATAAGGAGCAGTTAACCCAATTGAAAGATAAGGATATCTCCACCTACGGGTTTTTAGGTTATCCGGTATTGCAAGCCGCAGATATCCTTCTCTATAAAGCAACGGCGGTGCCGGTAGGCGAGGACCAATTACCGCACTTAGAATTAACCCGGGAGATTGCCCGGCGTTTTAATTATTTCTATAAAGAAATTTTCCCCGAACCAAAAGCCCTCTTAACAAAAACCCCTAAATTACCCGGCATCGACGGCAGAAAGATGAGTAAATCATACCATAACTGCATCTATCTTTCTGATTCAGGAAAGATTATTGAAAAAAAGGTGATGGAGATGTTTACCGACCCTGCCAGGGTTTACAAGAAAGATAAAGGTCATCCTGCCGGCTGCGTAGTTTTTGCTTTTCATCAGATCTATAATAAAGAGGAAAAATCACAAATTGAAAAAGACTGCCTTTCGGCAAAAATTGGCTGCACCGACTGCAAGAAAATTTTATCCGAGCGACTCGTTAAATCTTTACAACCTCTCTCCGAGAAGAGGAAAGAATTTGTTGCCCGGCCAAAATTGATTGATGATATCTTAAAACAAGGGAAAGAAAACGCGGGCAAAATTGCCAAAACAACTCTAAGGGAAGCAAGGGAAGCGCTAAAGATATAACCGGATGATAGTTAAGAAATTAACCAGAAAAGTTGTCCTTGGTTTAAAACCATACCAGGCCGGCAAACCCATTTCTCAACTGAAAAGAGAAAGAAAAATTTCCCGGGTTATCAAACTTGCCTCTAACGAAAATCCTTTCTCTCCGTCAAAAAAAGTAATCAAGGCTCTGGGGAATTCCCTGAAAAAAATTAACCTTTACCCTGACAGCAACGGTTATTGTTTAAAAGAGACAATTGCCAAAAAATTAAAATTAAAAAGAGGAAATATTATCTTAGGCAATGGCTCCAGTGAAATCATTGCGATGGTTCTGGAGACGTTTGTTAACCCGGCTGAAGAAGTAATTATCCCCGACCCTTCCTTTATTATCTATAAAAGCCTCATTAAATTAAGAGATGCTGTTCCGGTTTCAATCCCTTTAAAGGATTACGCTCTTGACCTTTCGGCGATGCTTAAAGCAATTAATAAAAAAACAAAAATGCTGATTCTCTGCAATCCCAACAATCCTACCGGGACCATCATTAAAAAAGAAGAATTAAAAAAATTTATGGAGAAAATTCCCGAAAACCTTATTATTTTCTCTGATGAAGCCTATCTGGAATACGTGGAAGATAGAAAGTTCGGCTCGCTCCTTCCTTATTTGAAAAGCACGAAACCTCTCGTTGTTGCCCGCACTTTTGCCAAATCTTCCAGTTTAGCCGGGTTGCGCATTGGCTATGGAATAGCAAAAGAGGAAATTATCGAACTAATGAATAGGATTCGCCCGCCATTTAATACCTCTTCTTTAGCTCAGGTAGCCGCGACCACTGCGCTCAACGAGAATGAACATCTTAAAAAGACCAGGGAAAATAACCGGGAGGGAAAAAGATATCTCTATGAGAATTTAAAGAAATTAGGTCTTTCTTATATTCCTACCCAGGCTAATTTTATTTGTGTTGACCTAAAAAGAGATGCTTCCTCTGTCTGCCGAAAGTTAGAAAAAGAAGGAGTAATTATCCGGGATATGTCTAATTTTAATCTGCCGGGTTCTTTTGCCCGGGTTACCATCGGTATGCATCAAGAAAATACCCTCTTTATCAAGAAATTAAAGAAGGTGCTAAAAAATGAATAGAACCTGTCATTGCGAGTCCGCCTCAGGCGGACGTGGCAATCTCGAGATTGCTTCGTCGCTTCGCTCCTCGCAACGACTTTGTCGATTGGGGGTCAACATTGACCATATTGCCACTCTACGGCAATCCCGAAGAGGTAAAGAGCCGGACCTGGTAAAAGGAGCGCTCATCTGCGAAAAGGCCGGAGCAGACTCTATCGTCTGCCATCTTCGCGAAGACCGCCGCCATATCCAGGATAATGACCTTTTTTTTCTTAAAAAGAGAATAAAAATTCCTCTTAATTTAGAGATGGCGGCTGCCGAGGAAATAGTCAAGATTGCTTTAAAAACGCGGCCATCCCGGGTAACCCTGGTCCCGGAAAAAAGAGCGGAATTAACCACCGAAGGAGGGCTTGATGTCAAAGGAAATTTTAAACATCTTAAAAAAACAATTGCAAGATTTAAAAAAGCCGGTATTTCAGTAAGTCTTTTTGTTGACCCGGAAATTTCTCAGGTAAAAGCTTCCCAGGAGGCGGGGGCGCAATTTGTGGAACTGCATACCGGAATCTATGCTAATCAAAAAGGGAAGGGGAAAGAAGAAGAACTGGAAAAACTAAGAAAAATGACAGAATTCGCCATTTCCTGCGGGCTAAAAGTTGACGCCGGCCACGGACTAAATTACGAAAATGTGGTTCCGGTAAGCCGGGTTTCCGGGATTATAGGATTAAACATCGGCTATAGCATTATTGGTTACGCTCTTTTTATCGGCTTGGAGAAGGCGGTAAAAGAAATGCTAAAACTGGTGAAAGAGGAAAAGGAATAGAAGTACTATGCTTTCGAAAGGATGGATTAAGAAATTATTCAAAGAAATAAGCACCTGGGTTGAAGAAGGAATCATTGAACCCAATCAGGCTGATAAAATCAAGGATAGATATTCCCGGCAATTGGAATATAATAGATTGGTTTCATCAATATTTATCCTCGGTTCTATTTTGATAGGGGCGGGTATTATTCTTTTTATAGCTTCAAACTGGCAACATCTCGGGAAACTTGTTAAAATAGGTTTAGTTTTTTCTTTCGTTTTAGGTTTCAACCTGTTAGGTTACCACTTTCGTTTTGAAAAAAGTAATCATCCGAAACTTGGCGAACCACTGCTTTTCTTGGGAGCAATTTCTTTTGGTGCGGGTATATGGCTAATTGCCCAGATTTTTCAAATTCCATATAATTATGCCAACGGTTTTCTCTTCTGGATTATCGGCATTTTGCCGGTAATATTTTTATTGTATGGAATTTCAAAGTTCCCCCTCACCTTATATCCTCTCCCCGAGGGGAGAGGGAGGGGTGAGGGGGCTAATTTATTGCGTTCTAAATCCGTTTTAGTCCTGACTTCATTGCTCTTGCCGGTCTGGTTAAGTGTTTTTATAGCTAATAATCTTTCCAATCCTGTCTATCCCTTCTTCTTGCTTCTCGCTATTATTATTTATCTTGTTTATCGGGAAAGGCAAAAAGCATCTTTATTCATCAGTATAATCGGCGTAAGCATCTGGCTTACGCATTATCTTTACCTGCAACAACCCGCGATAACGGATTATTTTTCAATAAATATGCAATTGCTCTATGGCAATCTCTTTATCGCCTATGGTTTTATCTTGTATTTCCTGGGGATGCTGCATCGTCGGGGAAAGTTCGGAGGCTTTTCTATTATTTACAAGGCGCTGGCAATGCTTTTTATCTTTATTAATAATTACTCGCTGACATTCGCTCACCACTACGCAGAATTATTCCATCCCGGAAAAGCGCAGGAGGTTGTTTATCTGCCTTTAGCGTTTCTAATCATTTACGCACTCTATCTTTTATCCGGAATAATAATTTCAAAACATCTTTTTAAGTCCCGAAATAGCGAAGAAAAGAAAGAGGCGGGAATTATTTTCCCGTTTTTGATTCTGCAGATTATTTTGATGCATTTTGGGCCATTAGGCGAGAACTTTGTTTCGATATCTTACAATATCCTATTTTTTGCTGAGATTATCGCATTTTTATATTTAGGTTATCTTTTACGGCAAGAATCTATCTTCAAATTGTCGCTCGGCGCTTTTGCCTTAAATACATTAACCAGGTACTTTGATACCTTCTGGAAGATTTTTCCCCGTTCCATTTTCTTTATCATCGGCGGGTTAATCTTAATTTTTGGCGGAATGTATATGGAAAAAAAGAGAAAGAGTGTTGAAAAAAGTATGAAAGAAAAGTTGGCAGAGGAAAGGGGATGAATAAAAAGATTACTTTTGTTTCGATAATCATAATACAGTTAATCTTTCTCGGTGGAATGGCGCTCTTCCATACCTTAGAGTTTAGCAGAGCAACCAAAATCTTGCTTGAGACAGAACCGGTAGACCCTTTTAGCGTATTTAGAGGCAGGTATATTAATCTTAATTACAAGATATCAACAATCCCTGCCACTCTATTTAAAGACTGCATCCCTCGCAGTTTAGAATCTAATGATTACGTTTACGTTGTTCTAAAGAAAAAAGAAAAATTTTGGGAACCGATTGCAGCTTACAAAAATAGACCGGAAAATACAAATTTTACTTTTCTAAGAGGTAAAGTTTACTATTCTTACTCACACAATATAAGAATCAAGTATGGTATAGAATCTTTCTTTTTAAGCGAGGAATCTGCCGACGAAATAGAGCGGGAAAGAATCAATGCCGCTCGGCAAGCCGGAGCAGAAAACCGGAATCCACTTGCCGTAGAAGTAGCGGTAACAAAAGAGGGGAGAGGCTATCCTGTAAAGCTGTTTTGGAGAGATAAAGAATATCGCTAATTTCCGAATATCTTGATGGTGTAAGAATTTTAAAAGGAGAAGAGAAAATGTTGATTGATAGTAAAGTTAGGGTAATTTGCCGAAGAGTGTTTAAGGATGCTTCTGTCCAGATTATTCGCGGTATCGTGGTAGAAGAGACTGATATCTATTTGAAAATAGAAGGAAAACTCTATCAGCAGACCATTAGTGAGAATACCGGAAGGAAGGTTGAAAAACCTGTTGACAAGGAGAATAAAACCATTTTTGTTCCTTTCCATTCCATAAGGTTTGGGGAGATAATTGAGGAAGGAACAGAGTCTGACATTCTTGACCGGGAGGCGAAGAAGGAAAAACCACTCTCTAAAACCGAAATCAAAGAAGAGGACGGAATTCTCTAAAAATATCTATTTCAAATTTTTATCATAGTGAATCTTGTCTGCTGAACTTTTATCTTGTCCTGGTATCTATCCATAAACGGCTGCCTCTTGCAGTGGAAATGTAATTGAATCTATATTCGGTGATACCGGTGATGATACTGTAGCCTTGAATGCTTTAAGCGGGGATATCACCGATATCTCTATTGAAAACGTACAAAGCCGGGTAGTGGATAGTGGTAATAATATTCGGTTATTATGCGGAAATGGATTTAGCCTTAAAAATGTTCGTATTAATGGAGTAATGGGGCTATCGGGTAGGGAGAATAGCGGGAAACGAATCTATCAGAACCTTTATAAAAAGCGGAAAGGAGAATAATTAATGGATGAATGTATTTTCTGTAAGATTGCCAGCCATAGCATACCTGCCTATGTAGTTTCAGAGAATGACGAGGTTATGGCATTCGCGGATATCAACCCGGCAACAAAGGGGCATATCCTGGTAATTCCGAAAAGCCATGCCACCAACTTATTTGATATAGAGGAGGCTTCATTTATTAAGGTGCTTTCTCTGGCTAAGAGAATTGCCAGAGTGATGCCGGAAGTTCTCGGCTGTTCCGGAATAAACCTGTTTCATTCTGCCGGGAAAATTGCCTGGCAGGAGGTAATGCATTTCCACCTCCATATTGTTCCCCGCTACCGCAGAGAGGAATTGCAAAGACCTTTTGTTTCCACTCCCGCCAACAAGACAGAATTAAAAGAGATTGCCTTAAGATTAAGCCGGAAACTCAGTAATAAATAAAGTTGTTTTCGGGTTCGATACCTGTGGTGCGTTATTTCATCAGTAATCCTATTCCGGCTAAGAGGGTAATGCCATAGATAACGTAACTGAATATCTTTCCTGAAATTCTTTTATTCAGCCAGGCTCCTAACAAGGTTCCTCCTATTACCCAGGGTATCAGGCGAATACTTTCTAAAATTGTCTTCCGGGTAATGATATTACCGGCAATGTAAGGAATTAACTTGGCGCTGTTTCCGACAAAGAAGTAGAGAAGAGCGGTGCCCACAAAGACTCGTTTTTCCAATTTCTGAGGAAGAAGAAAGAGTAATATAATCGGTCCAGCCGTATGGGCGAGGGTAGAGGTAACGCCGGCGATTATTCCCACAGTTACCCCATGCCATATTCTGGGTTTATAAGCAACTGGATTGACTTTGCGGCGAACTTTCAACTGAACGTATAGCTGAATCAGCACAATAACAACACAGATAACCCCGATGAATACACGTAACGTTCTTTCTCCATCGGTCAGTAATCCAAACTTCTTTAAGAGCAAAGAACCGATGCCTATGCCCAGAATACAGCCCGGAATAAGCATTGAGAGGTTACGGAAATTCTGCGTCCTGGGATAATGTAAGAGAGAAAAGATATCCCCGGTGATTAATAAAGGAAGCAGCACCCCTAACATCCGGGTTGGAGAGATGGCGATGGTCATCAAAGGGACTGCCAGTATAGCTATGCCGGCTCCAAAACCCGCTTTAGAGACGCCCACAAGTATACTTGCAATCCAGCAGAGTAATGTAGAAGTCATATCAGTTTTTGATAGTCTATCACAATAAAACTAATAAAGGAAAATTTTTGGAAATGATTCCTGAATCCGTGGTAAAATTGATTGGAATTTCAAGGAGGGATAATGCCGGAATTACCTGAGGTGGAAACGATTAAGCGGCAGTTGAAAAGAGATATCCTAAATAAAAAGATAAAAGAGATTATCGTAATAAAAAACAAATTAATCAAAGGAACCTCCCCGCAAACTTTCAAATCAAAAGTTGAAGGAAAATCTATCCGGGATGTCTCAAGAAGAGGCAAAGTTTTAATCATAAAACTGGAAGAAGACTTATTCCTTATTTTTCACTTAAAAATCAGCGGCTGGCTTGTCCTGAGTGAAAAGATAGAAAAATTCTCTGCCGTTGCCTTTAGATTTGAGGATAATAAACTATTGAATTTTTGCGACACCCGGTTATTCGGGGAAATCCGGCTCATTGATGATTGGAGAAAATTCCCTTTCCTCAAAGAGATGGGACCGGAGCCCCTGGACTTAAATAGAAAACAATTCGTAGAACTCTTTGAGAAGAAAAAAGGAAAAATAAAGCCCCTTTTGATGGAGCAGAAATTTTTAGCCGGAATAGGCAATATCTACGCCCAGGAATCTCTTTTTTGCGCGGGGATTCACCCGGAGCGAAAAGTAGAGAGAATTAAAAAAGAAGAACTGGAAAAGATTTATCTCTGCCTTATTTCCATCTTAAAAGAAGCGATAAAAAAGAAAGGCACTTCGGCAGATACCTACCGGCAGATTAATGGGGAAGATGGCTCATATCTTCCTTTCCTGAAAGTCTATCAACGCGATAGAAAACCCTGCCTTAAATGCAAAACCCCAATAAAAAGAGAAGTTGTCGGGGGAAGAGGGACCTGCTTTTGCCCCCACTGCCAGAGATAAAAATGTTTAAGATTGTGGGAGACATCTCCTGATGTCGATGGACTGGAGACCTTTCCCACAATGTAGTGCGAACCTTTCAGGTTCGCTTTGAAATTCCATACAATAAATTTAGATTGGAAAAGAAAAGATTTGAAAAACTTGTGGCCGAGGCTATTGAGACTCTCCCGGAGAAATTTCAAAAGAAGATACAAAATCTCAATGTAGCGGTAGAGGATGAGCCTTCCGATGAGATTCTTCGGCAACAAGGAATAGGACAAAGCAATACTCTGCTGGGATTGTATCACGGCGTTCCTCTGAAAAATAGAGGTGTGAGTTATACCAACGTCCTTCCCGATAAGATAATTATCTATCAGAAGCCTATCGAAAGATTATGCCGGGACGAAAACGAAATAAAGGAGAAGGTCAGGGAAGTTTTTAGGCATGAACTCGGACATCATTTTGGTATGAGTGAACAGGATTTGCGCTCGATTTAATCAACACTTGACTTTTGAATATTTCTGGGGATATAATCAGGATGGAAATGAATAATAAGGAAAAAGGGAGCTTACCATTACCTGAGATATTGGCTATCAATATCTGCGATCAAATTATTCGTGATAAAAATACCAAGAACTTAACCACAAAGCCACCAAGACTCAAAGAGCACCAAGAAAAACTAAAATAGCAACCACGAATTACGCGAATTAATCGAATTCAAAAAACAATAATAAAGATTCTCTGACCGGAGATTTGTCAGGATTTTATTTTTATAATCCTGATTTTAATCATGTTAATCCTGTCAAAAGTTTTAATTCGTGAAATTCGAGAAATTCGTGGTTATTATTATTTCGTGTCTTCGTGCTTTCGTGGTAAGTGTTTTAAAAGGAAATTCCTATGCATTTAAATTATCTCTTATCGGTCTTTTTAATCGAATCCAAGCCCAAAAATTTCCTCTATCGCATTCACTTTTGCATGTATACATAGCTTTGGTTGGAGGCCATGGCTCCTATAATGGCGAATTACGCTTTGTAAATATGAGCGATAAACAAATAACAGCTAAATTGGCAGGGCCTCTTGCTTTTAAAGATCCTCTTCAAGTCGTAGAGATGAATTTTGAAATTAAAAATTTGGTATTCCGAAATGAAGGGAAATATACGGTTGAATTTTGTTGCAATGGCAAGCCAATCGGAAGGCGAGATTTTTTTGTCATAGGACCTCGGTTGCCAATCTCAGAATCGGGAGGATAAATGGCTCATAAAGAATCGGAGCGGAGAAAATTTGTTCGTTTCGCCTATCCCCTTTTTGTTCTATATCAGAAAGTAGAGAAAAGAGATTCCGGAAGAACCGCCCTTTCTGCTGCAAAATGGGAGCGAGCACCAGAATCTGCGATAAAGAGAAAAGGCTCTACAATTACCAAAAACATCAGTGAAGGTGGAATCTGTTTTGTCACCCGGGAGAGATTTGAGCCTGATGTCCTTTTAAGAGTGAAACTTTATATTCCCACCAGAAATGAACCAATTAAAGCGCTGGTCAAGGTTATCTGGGCAAAGAAGAGGAAATCAAGGGTGGGATATGATACAGGAGTTTCCTTTCTTGAGGTAGAAAAGGAGGATCGAGCCGCCCTCACTCATCATCTTCTCCTCTTTAGCCGGATAAAACTTGAGGAGCTGATGGAAATAATTCCATAGTTGCGCATTTAGCCTCCACTTCTCTTCCGCGTATTGGATGGGAAGTAAATTTCTGGCAGCCTTATTAAAAGAACGGAATTAATTATGGAAGCAGACGGAGTTTTTGAAGGTGGGGGAGTTAAAGGTATGGGTCTGGTAGGAGCTCTTAAAAGAGCTGAAGAAGAAAGAGTAACGTTCAAGAGACTTGCAGGTACTTCAGCAGGTGCTGTTGTAGCTTCTTTATATGCAGCCGGCTATTCGGCAGATGAACTGAAAGAGTTGTTTTATTCCGCCAATTTTAAAGATTTCCTTGGCACTAACTTACCAAAAAGAAAAGGGTGGAGATACTTCGTCATTATTTTAAATATATTGTTTAACTATGGTATTCATAGCAGCAATTTTTTTTATAAATGGATAAAAGAAAAATTAGAGCAAAAAGGGGTGTCAAGATTTAAAGATTTAAAATCGCCGCTTAAAATAATTACTTCTAATATAACCAACAAGAGGACATTAATTTTTGATAGCGAGTTGCATAAAGAAATGGAAGTAGCCGAAGCGGTAAGAATGTCAATCAGCATTCCCTTATTTTTTCATGTGTATAAATGGCTTAATCCTGAGTTTCCCAAAAGAAAAACTCTTGTAGTTGATGGCGGGCTCCTGAGTAATTATTCTATAAATATTTTTGATGACCACGAAAGACAAACCATAGGCTTTAAGCTGATAAGTCCTGAAGAAACCCAACCGCCTGAACCAATTACAAATGTTATAACCTATGTTAAATCAATTTTAAATACAATGCTGTTAGCGCATGAAAAAGTCCATATGAAAGAAGCGGATTGGGCAAGGACAATACCAATTCCAACCGGTGATATTAAAACTACACAATTTGATTTAACAAATGAAGAAAAAGATTGGCTATATAAGTCTGGATATGAAGCGGCGACAAAATTCTTCGAAAAACAAAAGAAGGAAAGTTAAGATTGAACCCGGGCAGGGAAAATCTAAAAGAAGGCACGGTTCTTGATGGACCATTTTGGCCTGAATATTTATTCCCACCTCCAACCAGAGTAATTTTATCCTAAATTTAGATCTGACCAACACAATCTCCTTTGTCTCTTCTCACCTTTTAATCTATTTTACTCTGTTTGATGAAGCTTTAAAGAAGAAAGATTTACTCACTTCATAATCCCTTAACAAACAACAAAATTTATGCTAATATAAAGTTGTAATGGCGACTTTCCAGAAAAGCATTCTTTATATCCCCAAGTCAACTGAAACTCAGTCAGGTTGGGGATTTTTATTTAGTGGCGAAAACATTGACAAAATCGGTGTAATATATTACACTTATCGGTGTAATTTAAGGAGAACCGATGATTTCTTTAAAATCTGAAATAACAAGAAAAGTTTTAAATTATTTCTTTCTTAATCCGAAAGAGAGTCTCTATGTAAACGAACTATCAAGAAATCTTGCCCTTGATAAGAGAAACTTCGTTAAGAAAATAAAAGAATTAGAAACAGAAGGAATCCTAAAAAGTCAGAGTAGGGGAAATCTTGTATTCTATTCTATAAATAGAGATTATCCTTTATATAACGAGTACAGAAAAATAGTCATTAAAACAATTGGATTTGAGGAAATGCTGAGGAATGCTCTAAAGAATATTAAGGCAATAAACGATGCTTATATTTACGGCTCATACGCTAAAAATAAAATGGATACTCATAGCGATATCGATTTGCTTGTTGTGGGTAGCCACAATATTATTTCCCTCCAGAAAAAACTAAACAAGATACAGAAAGAAATTAACAGAGAAATAAATGTCGTCAATATGGATGAAAAAGAATTCAAGAGAAAAATTAAAAATAATGACCCATTTATAATAGGAATTATCAGAAATAAACACATCAGAATAAATTTATGAAATTTGACAATAGATATTTTAACAAATTTAAATTTACCGAAGAACAAATTAATAAAAATTTTAAAAATGCCTTAAAAGATATAAACATTGCTAAGAAAGACAAAATCTTAGAGGTGAAATTCAGTTATGTCTATAGCGCTCTCATTAAGGGTGGTCTTGCATTATTAAGTTTTTATCAAGTAAAAATAAAAAGCGAATTGGACAAATTGCCCAAAAAAGGTAGCGGTGCGATTTATCGCACTGTAATTAGACGTGGCATAAATTGCGCTACTCTACTATGCACTATCTTTAGTAGCAATATGCGGAAAGATTAACTTCTATGCAATGCTGACAGCAAATGCCACCGCTACAAATTATTTCGCGCTTTATTCTATTACCAATTTTACATATTCCTCCTTTTTTACAAAATCACCTTTTTTATGTTATCATAAAAAGGAGGTATGAGAAAGACGCTTTTGCTTTTTCGCAGTCATAGCTTGACTTTCCGCTTCTAATTGTCAAAGAACAGAAATTTAACTTTGTAAAAAAACCTCTTTGAAGTTGTAAAAATTTGTAAATTGGACAAGGCTAAAACCCTTGTCCAATCAAACAATTTTTAATTTCGGCAACGTCTCAACAGACATAACTCTAATTTAATAAGTAAAGTGAAAAGAGGAATTAAGTTGGAAAAGATTGGAAATGAGATTGCCACGAGCCAATTCTATTGGCTCTCGCAATGACAGATAAAGGCGAGAGATTCTTCGTCCGCCAATATTGCTAGGCGGACTCAGAATGACAGCAAGAGGCAGGGTTAGAATGACAGTTGGGAGATTTGCACAATGGCAGGGAGGAAATTAACCGAGGATTAAGATGGCAAGACCTAAGATTACCTAAAATTTGACAGAAATTTTAAATATTTGTATAATACTATACAATAATATGTATAATTTCTTACAAGTAATTGTATAAACCGATGCAATATAGAATAAATAAAGAAGGTCTATTAGGAGAAATTGGA
>Ga0210044_10005733_pt1 | contig 16656 bp, 9 predicted proteins | sample CryGey13umfilter_2_FD_183959 | JGI IMG/M metagenome (GOLD analysis project Ga0210044, IMG submission 183959) | Groundwater microbial communities from aquifer in Utah, USA - Crystal Geyser 4/9/14 3 um filter (SPAdes) (version 2) | ecosystem: Environmental > Aquatic > Deep subsurface > Groundwater...
GATTCTCACCACCGGCCGGCCCCTTCGTGGATGCGGATGAATCGGCCCCTCCGCCGGTCTCAGACATCTCTCCCTTCGGAATCTCTTCATATTCCCACACACCGGCCCGGAACCCCCCGATTAAGACCGGATCAACCGTCCCGCTCGGTCGCACTTCCACGCCGAACGGCACCACGAGTTGACGCCCGCTCGACGAAGCACATCCCCCAACCAGCAAGACACATAGAGTAAACAGGACACCAGCCAACCCCCGTACCGCAAACGTGCCGCCGACCAATCGATTCCAATTCTCAACCATCATTTTGCTCTTCATGCGTATTCCATTCATCCCACCAAATGGCGCAAACAACCGTTCTACCATCATAGCAACCGTTGGCTCGACCATGTGTTACAGTCTCCCGCCGCAACGCCCGCAGAATCAACCCTGCACAGCACAATACAATACTCCGAGACGGAAAATCCGCCCAAGGTCCGCTTGTCATTCGGCCGATATTCTAACTATCCCGCGAAGTCGGAGCGCCTACGGTGCGCGCTCGGCCTTTGCACCCAATTATGTCCCGTTCGAATCACCAACCGAATCGAACATCGGCTCAAACACCATCAGGGGCGACGCAGTGTCTCTCGCAGCATGGATCACCATCGCGGTCATCATCGTCGTCATTCTCGCGCTGATGACCAACCGCATCAGCCCCGATGTCGCCATGCTCGGCGGACTCACGATCCTCATGCTCGTTGATCAGATTTTCCCCTCCATTTCCATTATCGAACCCCTCGACGCCATCAAAGGTTTCTCCCACCGCGCGATCATCATGATCGCCGGCCTCTTCATTGTCGCGGCCGGCCTTGGAGAAACAGGCGCCACCGAAATGATTGCGCAAAAAGTCCTCGGCCGCCCCAAATCCGCAACCGGTGCCCTCCTCCGTCTCATGATACCCGTAGCCGGCATGTCCGCCTTCATGAACAACACCGCCGTCGTAGCCATGTACATGCCCATCGTCTCCGACTGGGCGAAAAAAATGCGAATCAGTCCTTCCAAACTTTTCATCCCGCTCTCGTACGCTGCCATACTCGGCGGAACCTGCACCCTCATCGCCACTGCATCCAACCTCACCGTCGACGGACTCTACGAGGAATACCTCCAGAATAACCCGGCCATCCAACAATCATTCAACCTCACGAAACCCGCATTCTGGGGGGTTTCTCTCGTCGGCCTACCCGTAACCGTAGCCGGAATCGCCTTTGTCATCTTCACCGCCAAGTGGATGCTCCCCGATCGAATCAAACCACTTTCCGACGCTTCCAAAGGCGAGCGCCAGTACCGCGTCGAAATGCTTGTCACCGCCGGCAGCCCCATCATCGGAAAAACCATCGAAGGGGCAGGCCTACGACATCTCCCCGGACTCTACCTCAGCGCCATCGAACGCCCGAACGAAATACTCACCGCCGTTGGACCCGACGTCCGCATTCGGGAAAACGATCAACTCGTGTTCGTCGGCGTCATCGAGTCCGTCGTCGATCTCAAGAAAATACGTGGCCTCGTTCCCGCCACCGACGAAGTCCGAAAAGTCAAGACCGGCCGACGAAATCGAACCATCGTCGAAGCCGTCGTCTCACGAACCTCACCCCTCGTCGGCCGATCCGTTCGTCAATCCAAATTCAGAACCGTCTACAACGCCGCCATCATCGCCGTCCATCGCTACGGCCAGCATATCGACAAGAAGGTCGGCGATATCGTCCTCCAGCCCGGCGATGTTCTCCTCCTCGAAACTCACATCGGATTCGTCAACGCCTATCGCAACTGTCACGATTTCTACCTCGTCAGCAAGGTCGAAGGCGCGCGTGAAATCAGACACGAACGCGCCTGGCTTTCCGTCGCCATACTCGGCCTGATGGTCGTCCTCCTCATCTTCACCCCCATCGACAAAATCGCAATCATCCTTTTCTCCGCCGGCCTCATGGTCTTCACCCGCTGCTGCACCGGTACCATCGCCCGCAATTCCATCAACATTCAGGTCCTCGTCGTCATCGCCGCCGCGCTCGGAATCGGAAAAGCCATGGAAAACACCGGCGCCGCGGCCTCACTCGCTTCAATGCTCACCGGAATCGCAAGCGGACTCCCGCCCGCAGGACTCGTCTTCCTTGTCTTCATCCTCACTTCTCTCTTCGCCCAGCTCATCACCAACAACGGCGCTGCCGTCCTCATGTTCCCCGTCGCCATGCAGATTTGCGTAGCCCCTGCCTACGGCATTAGCCCCGAACCGTTCATGTTCGCCATCATGATTGCCGCCGCCTGTAACTTCGCAACTCCGATCGCCTACCAGACCAACCTCATGGTCTACGGGCCCGGCGAATACCGCTTCACCGACTTCTGTCGAATCGGAATCCCCCTCACCCTTGTCGCCGGGGTCATCACTTCGGTTCTCGCTCCCATCTTCTTCCCATTCTGATGCTGCACACGTGGGTTTCAACCGACTCGCCTTCCCTCGGTTGGATACACTCCTGTGCGAATCGAAGAACCGCAATCATTTCGCGCATCAAACCAGCGCGCTCATACATACATAAATACATGGGAGTAACGCCCCTTGGGTTCGAATCTCACCCGCATCGTCCGTCAGACTCGCCGGTCCTTCATTCTGAGAACCGTCGCCGCCGTCGCCCTCCGATGGTCGTGGAAGTGGTTGCTTGCTCTTCTCCTGATCATCACGCTCGATGCATCGCTCGATTGGCCCGCCTTGCTTCGTCTCGGTCTTTCGCTTTCCCTCATAATGTCAATTCTGGTTTTTCTTTTCGCCGAACTGCGGTGTCTCATTCGCAGTCGCAAACCGAATCCCGCTCGCTTCGCCCGCGCCGTTGAAAAAACGCTTGGTATGAAGGGTAATCCGCTCACGAACGCCGTGTTTTTCAAGACAAGACCCGCCTGTGCCGTGGCTGGCGAGATACCTTTGACAATTCAACCTCCACCCCCTTCACCATTAACCACTATTCTCACCCAGCGCGCCATCGCCGAAGCCGAACGCATCGCCTCAAACACCTCGCCCACAACAACCATACACCGCGCTGCACAAAACGAAGTCAATCGACTTCAAATTCTTCCCAATGTCATCGTGCTTCTTATCCTGTCCCTGTCGCTCATTATCGCTCCGCGTCTGTTTGCATTCGGTCTCCCTCGTCTCATCGATCCGCTCGGCGACCATCCGCCGTTCACCTGGTTTAATTTCGATATTCAAATATCACCAGGCCCCGACGAAGTCTATGTCGCCGACGATGTTCGCATTCAAGTGGTCATCACCGGCCGTGGCGCGGAACAACTCAAGTCCGTTCAACTCGAACGATTGAAAGACAACCGAACCCGATTCGACTGTTCGCCGACCGGCCTCGAACGGATTCCCATGCAACCGCTCGCCAACTTCTCCGCCGATGAAGACAAAAGCGTTCCGCCGCAGTCAAACTGGGGATTTCGATTGCGCGACATTCGACAGGATGCCGCCTTTCGAATCCACGCCGGTAACGCACGCTCAAAACGCTTCAATATGAGCGTCATTCAGCGTCCGCGAATTCTTTCCTCACGTGTAACACTCCGAACCCCCGACTACGCAGGAGCCGGCGAATACCCGATCGCCGATCGGTCCGAGCCGATCAGCGTCGTACTCGGCGGGTCCGTCCGCGTGCAATTGCGAAGTTCACTACCCATCGGGCGAGTGGTAGCCGATTCAGTGGCCGACCATCCGCCGTCTTCGTTTAGCGCGTCAGTTCCTCCCGATCGACCTGAAAGCGCAGAGGTCGCAATTCCCGTAAATGAACTCGGCCCGCACGCCGTCAGATTTCGCGTCGCCGATGAATCCGGCCGCAAATCAATAGATGCAATCATCCTGACAATCGTCGGGATCGCGGACCAGCCCCCGACCGTCGAAATCACGAGTCCCGCCTGCAACGCCGCCGCCCTCAGTACGTCAGTAATACCGATTGAAGTTCTCGCGCGGGACGATCTCGGCATATCAACCGGCACACTACACGTCGAAATCAAACGAGCGCTGAATGCAGAAAATGAAGCGTCTCAAGACCAAAATAACGCGCCGTCCTTGCCGATTCCCTTCAAGCGACAATCGCAAAATGCGCTGCAAACCTCCGAGTATGCAATCGCGCCTTCAGCATGGAACGCAGCGATGGCGCTCGATCTTTACCTTTACGACCTCAAGCCCGGCGACGTGATTCGTTATTCAGCCCACATCATGGACAACTGCAGTGAACACTTCGGCGGAGCGCAGTCAGCGAAATCCGAAATCTACGAAATCATCATCATCGATGAAGCAACACTCGATTTGCTGACCGATTCAAATACGAATGCAGGCTCCCAAACGGAACAATCGCAATCAACAACACAATCCGAATCCGCCCGCTTCAATGCAACGCGATCACCGACGAGCGCAGTCCGAAAAGCAGGCGAAACAAAGAGCGATGAGAATTCAGACATACAACCAAATCGGAAGTCGAATGCTCTGAATCGTGAAAACGCAGCGGGTTCCTCTTCCAATGGGACGGGGAGTCGAAGCGGCGCAGCCGACCAGTCGGGAAACAATCGCGATACGTCGGCGGACTCATCCGACGATGCCAGAGACAACCAAAGCGGCGAAACAGCGGGTGACTCTCAAAACGCAGGCACCAATTCTTCAAATGTTGAACAACCTGCTGCCGACACGATTCAATCCGACACAATTGTAAAAACCCGAAGCGCTGCCGATGATCAGGCGGAGCAAGCGGAGCCGGCCGCGACGACGTCACAACCCGACAAGGACAACCTGAGAAAACAATTGCAGGAACAACTGAAAGACCGCATCATCTTCGGCCGCCCGGTTCAACCGATCCGAAACGAGGGAATCGGATCAACCAATCCCGATGCGCTCCGCGAAAAACACGAAGCAATGGTCTACGAGTTCGCCGAACCTAACAGCGCTTCTCGAACCTCAACCACCCGGAAGAGCGGCAAGGAAAACCGACAGAAACCCGAATCGATGATCATACATATGCCTTCGTCGGCCTCGTTGCGGTCAATCCCCCTACAATACCGCGATCTCGCCGTTGAATATTTTCGCAAAGTTGCACTCGCAGAATCAAATAACGAACCTCGTGCTGCACTCAAACGAAAGAAATAACATGAGTCTCAACTTCAAGGTTACGATATTCGCGATGGTCTTCATGTTGATGATCGTCACAGACGCTTTGAGGGCTTTTGCATTTCAGGCGGATCAGCAGGGGCAACTCTCGACCGACGACCCGTCAGCCGAATCCTCCGTCGAAGTCAAGGTCGAGATCGCCAACCTCGTTTACGGCGGGAGCGACGCCAGAACCGGCGTCTGCTTCTCCACCGGATTTCTTGATCTCCTCACCCGCGAAACGAATATCAAAATCAATCGCGACCCCGTCGATGTCGCTGCCGATTCCGACGACCTCTTCAAATATCCTTTCGTTGTGTTCACCGGCGAAGGCGATTTCACTCTCACCGATAGGGAAATCAAGAACCTGCGACATTATCTCGAATCAGGTGGATTCATCCTCGCCTCAGCTGGCTGCTCCAACTCGCCCTGGCATAAAGCGTTTCGTCGTGAGTTCAAACGCATCTTCCCCGACCGAAAACTGGATCGAATCGCACTCGAGCACGAAATCTTTCACAGTGTATTCGAAATCGATCACCTCCAGACACGCAGACAGGCGGGCGAAGTCGAACTCGACGGACTGCAATTTAATGGCCGAGTCGGCCTCGTCTACTCACCGCAGGGACTCAACGACACCGGAAACGCTGGCGGAGGGTGCTGCTGCTGCGGCGGAAACGAAATCAGAAACGCCAAATACCTCAACGCCAATTTTCTCGCCTACGCCTTGACAAAGTAATGTTCGTCCCGAAAACCACCACACGTGCTCATTCCTAATCGGCGAAGACAATCTAACCCATTCATGGCCGATTCCTGCAAGACGCCGATTGGCTCCCGACATCTTGGGAGTGAACCGAAGACAATTCGGGTTCACGGCTGAAATCTCGTGCACAAACTGACTCGTCCTCTCCCGTTCCAGTGTCAATTCGGTCGAGAGCATCCGTGCGCGAAGGTCGAATCCGATCAACCTCCCGATGAGGTGCCGAAACAAGCCCGGACCACGTTTAGAGGAAGCAGCCCCAAACAATCGGAGTAGAAACCCATGATCCGCAAATCGTCTCGTAATCCCAAACCAACCCTCAACCAGAATCGCCTGAAGTCAGCGCGCAAGATGAATCAGTTGGTCAAAACACTAACCGCCTGTACCACCTTCACCTTCCTGCCGTATGCACTCGCGGAGGTCGTTGACCTTCAACTGACACTCGACGGAATGCAGGAAGTTCCGGAGGTCGTAACCGCTGCGACTGGTATGGGAACCGCAACACTTGACAAGACAACCCTCGAATTCAGTTGGAATGTCTCCTACTCCAATCTCGAAGGAACCCCAACGGCTGCACATTTCCATGGCCCCGCTCCCGTCTGCCAAACCGGCCCAATAATAATCACCCTTCCATTCCAGAGTCCGATCATCGGTTCAGCAACGGTAACCCAACAACAGGCCCAAGATATCCTCGCCGGCAACTGGTACATCAACGTACACTCCGACCTGCACCCATCAGGCGAAATTCGCGGCCAGGTCGAGCCCGTACCACTTGATAATCCAATCCCGACTCCCATTCCGCTCGGAGACCGTGTTCGTTTGACCACCATCGCGACCGGACTCACCGCGCCCAACTGGGGAGCAAGCGCACCGGGAATCAACGGCAGACTTTTCGTAACTGATCAGGACGGAATCGTCTGGAACATCGACCTTAACGACGGCACCAAGTCAATCTTCCTCGATGTCCAGTCACGACTCGTTCCCCTTGGAATCTTCGGCCAGGATACCTTCGATGAACGAGGCCTGCTCGGTCTCGCCTTTCATCCAAACTACGCAACAAACGGACTTCTCTACACCTACACCTCCGAGCCGTTCGATCCCAATCACCCCGGCGACTTTTCCACCATGCCGCCCGGCGTCGATCCGAACCACCAATCCGTCATCGCAGAATGGCACGTTCAGAATCCGACCGATCCGAATGCAACCGTTGATCAAAACAGCATTCGCATTCTCATGCGAATCGACGAGCCGCAGTTCAATCACAATGGTGGATCAGTCAACTTCGGACCCGACGGGATGATGTACGTTTCGCTCGGTGACGGCGGACAGGCAGACGACCAGAACGCCGCCGACTTCTTCGGTGGACCAGCGCTCGGGCACGGTTGCGACGGCAACGGTCGGGACCGCACCACTATCCTTGGCTCCCTCATACGAATCGACCCGCAGGGAAACAATTCAGCGAATGGTTCATACGGAATCCCCGCGGACAATCCGTTCGTCGGTGAGAATGCGGTCGAAGAAATCTTCGCTTACGGGCTGCGAAACCCGTTTCGGGCCTCGTTCGATCAGGCGACCGGCGATTTCTATGTGGCCGATACCGGGCAGAATCATGTTGAGGAACTCAACGTCGTGCAATCCGGTGATAATTTCGGCTGGAATGTGATGGAAGGCACGTTTCGGTTTGTACGAAATGGGGCATCCGCGGGGTACGCAGCGTCTGCTGAACATATTGATACCACTGGAATTACGATGCCGATCGCCGAGTATGATCACGATGAAGGTATCGCGATCATCGGTGGATTCGTCTATCGCGGATCCGATGTTCCCTCACTGAATGGGCGGTACCTTTTCGGCGATTTCGCCCAAACATTTCAGAATGACGGGCGCGTTTTTTATCTCACTCCCAATGATGAAATCAAGGAATTTGACCTCGCAGGGGGGGTTTTTGGTCGATCTCTGCTCGGATTCGGACAGGATGCAAACGGTGAAGTCTACATCCTCGGCAATGGTACGGGGGTGCCATTCGGTTCGACCGGTGAGGTCCTTCGTATTGATCCGCCGCTCTCACTTGAACTCGCCGGTGAGTGTCCCGGTAGGGTGACGGCAACGGTGAAAAACGCGGTTCCGGGGCGAAAAATCGCGTTTTTGCGGGCCAGCGGACGTGGGAGCGTGAAGATTCCAAACGGCTTTCCGTGTGCGGAAACGACGCTCGGTTTGAATCAGACGGTAACGTTGGTGCGGGTGGTGAATGCCAACGGAAACGGTGTCGCGTCGATCGCAGGTCCTGTCGGCGCAAATGCTTGCGGAAAAGTTCTTTTACAAGCGGTTGAATTGTCAAATTCGCAGAACTGCGCAGTATCGAATGTCGTAACAGTGCAGTAACGAGTAAACATGATCCAGTTCCTCTTTCCCAAGAGCGAGGTCCTTTGCCAGAAATGGCAAAGGATCTTTTCATTTATTGTCAAAAGGTGGCGTATCGGAGGGTGCGCACTTAAGCATTTTCGTGCACAAATCTACAAAAAAGCATAAACGCGCGCATTCGTGCACCGGGCGGAGGGGCTTTCAGGAGCGAAATGAACTGGCCGGGGGGAGGTCCGCAAGATAACATCAATCGAGTGTGCGGGATCGCGCGCTGTTTTGCACCATTTCGAGTCACTTCGTGCTGTTTTCTACAGAAACGAGCACAAGCGTGCAAAAAGACCGCCATTCAATGCATTTTTGGACCACCGGAAGGCGGAACCCGGTGAATTTTCGGGTTGGGCGCGGCTTCTCGGTCAAACGAAGGAAACGGGATCGGGTTTTGTAGAGATTACCAACGGTAACTGGAAAGGTAGATTGATGACATCAACCAAGACAGGGTCGGGCGAGGCGATCGGCGCGCGGACGAAGCGAGCGGCTGGGGCTGGGGCGGGCGAGGGTGATCCGCTGCGGCTTATTGACGTGGATCATGTGCGGTTTTACGTCGGGAACGCAAAACAAGCAGCGTATTTTTATGCGCAGTGTTTCGGTTTTCAGATTGAGCAATATTCGGATCTGACGACCGGCTCGCGCGAGGATGCATCGTATCTGATCACGCAGGGGAATATTCGCTTGCTTCTGACGACGGGGTTGCGGCCTGACCATCCTGCCCAGTTGGAAGTAGTGCAGTACGGGGACGGGATTAAGGATATCGCGTTTGCCGTGGATGATGCGGCGGCGACGTACGAGCAGGCGCTTCGCAACGGGGCGCAGAGTGCGTACGAGCCGACCGAGATTTCGGATGAAATCGGGACGATCACAAGGGCTGGGATCAAGGCGATGGGGCGGGTGGTTCATTCGTTTGTTTCGCGGAAGGGTGAATACGCGCTTGAGAAGGTGAAGAAAGGAGGAACGTTTGCGCCGCATTTCGCGCGGGTCGAGGGGTTGGCGCTGAACGATTACAACAAGAAGAATCCGTGCGGGTTGTATTACGTTGATCATTGTGTGGCCAACGTTGAACTGGGGAAGATGAACGAGTGGGTGCGCTGGTATGAGGAAACTCTGGGGTTCAAACTGTTCAAGCATTTTGATGATGCGGATATCTCGACGGCGTATTCTGCGCTCATGTCGAAGGTGATGGATTCGGGTCGGGAACTTATTAAGATACCGATCAATGAGCCGGCTGAGGGGAAGCGGAAGAGTCAGATTCAGGAGTATCTGGACTGGCACGACAATACGCCGGGCATTCAGCATCTGGCGTTACTCACGGATAATGCGATCGACAGCGTGGGGGCTCTCCACAATCGAGGGGTTGATTTCTTAACGATACCGGATGTTTATTATGATTTGGTGTGGGACCAGGTGGGCGAGATTCGGGAGGACAAAGAGAAGATCAAGGATCTGCGGATACTGGTGGACCGAGATGATGAGGGGTATTTGTTACAGATATTCACAAAACCGCTTCAGGACCGACCCACGCTTTTCTTTGAGATTATTTGCAGACGTGGCAGTCGATCATTCGGCAAGGGGAATTTTAAGACGCTTTTTGAATCGTTGGAGATCGAGCAGGAGAAGCGCGGGAATTTGTGATTTGATGGCGCGTCGCGGGTGCTTGTGATCAGTCTGGCCGTCTTGGTCATCCCATACAATCGTTAAAGCGATTGAGTGGTATCGTCAATCGATCGGGATGGTGATAATTTGAGCGAATAATTCGCCGAACGGGACGGCCAATATTATAGCGATAGCAAGTCTGTTCGCAGCGATCAGATCATGGAGGGGTGTCGAGATTGGCTCGACGTACCAGAGGCGAAAGACGGTGTAGAACAATCCGATGTCGAGTGCACTGCTACACACGATTCTTGCCGGCGGAAGTTGCTTTATAAGGCGAGACCACCAGACGACGCGTCACGCCGGAGATTCGGGATTTTGATCCATGATTGGGCCATTATGACAGTATCTTGTTGTATTTTCTACATTCAGGCGGTGGTACGGCCGCCTTCCTGATTAGTGGCTTTTCGAATCTCCACGGCGCAAGAATGACGGGGGTTTGGGGAGGATGAAGGCGCGCGGATTTCCATTCGCGGCCGATTTTGATTTGTTTTGTCTTGGTTTGGCGGGTGGGCGCTGCGCGTGTTGTAGGATTGCGTTGCCAAGCCGCAAGCGGCGTGGGCGCGGCGGAAAGAGGAGATCGGAGGCCACGCTCCGCTTGGCGTTGCAGCGAACCGTGGTGGGAAGGCGTAAGAGACGTGCGGGCGGACGGAGGGTTCGTTGATGCTTATACTCTGCGCGTTATCGATGGTTTTCTCTTTTGTTGTTGTTCAATCGCTCATTCTTATTGTGTTTGCGGAGTTGATTCATATGCCTTATTACACGCAACTTGGTGAGATTCCTTCGAAGCGGCACATTCAGTTTCGCCGGCCTGACGGGGCTTTTTATTCGGAGGAGGTTTTCGGTACGGAGGGGTTTGTCGGGCCGACTTCGACTTTGTATCACATCCATCCGCCGACGCAGGTTACGGGTTGGGAGGCGATGTATTCGACGAAGCCCAACTTCGTTGAGACGGATGTGATGCGGATGCGTCACTTGATGACGATGAAGCACGAGGCGAAGGGCGATCCCGTAACCGGGCGGGTGCTCCTCTTCGGCAACCACGATTGCGAGATTTCGATTTGCGTCCCGAACGAGAAAATGTGTTATCATTACAAGAACGGGATGGGTGATGAGTGTTTGTTCATTCATCACGGGTCGGGGGTGGTGGAGTCGATGTTCGGGACCTTAAGGTTCAAGCCCCATGATTTTGTGATTATTCCGAAGGGGACGATTTACCGGATGGGGTTTGATGAGGCGAAAACGGGGGGACGCGAGGATGAGCCGAACCCTCGGATGTTGATTATTGAGAGTATTAATGCTTCGCACATATTGCCTCCGCCTCGCTATATTTCGCAGAAGACGAGCCAGTTTCTGGAGCACGCGCCGTATTGCGAACGTGATCTCAGAATACCCGAAGCTCCGTTGACGTATGACGAAAGCGGGCGGTTTGAGGTTCGGATCAAGGCGCTTCATAATGTTCACAATTATCATTTTGAATATCACCCGCTTGATGTCGTGGGGTGGGATGGGTGTTATTACCCGTATATTTTCAGTGCGGACGATTTTTCGCCGATCGTGGGGAAGCATCACATGCCTCCGCCGACCCATCAGGTTTTTGAAGCGCATAATTTCGTGATTTGCGCGTTTTGCCCGCGGATGCTTGACTTTCATCCACTTGCGATCAAGGTGCCTTACAACCATTCGAATGTTGATTCGGATGAGGTGATGTATTATGTTGATAAGAAATATACGGCGCGCAAGGGGATCAGTGAGGGTTCGATCACTTCGCACCCGCAAGGAATTCCGCACGGGCCTCATCCGGGGACGATTGAATCGACGATCGACAAGACGTATACGGATGAGTTGGTGGTGATGTGTGACACGTTTGCGCCGCTTTATATTACGAAGGAAGCACTTGCACTTGATGATCCGGAATATCCGGGGAGCTGGAATACGGAGCATTTCCCGGCGGCGGCGTCGGGTCATCCGGTGGCGGTTGCTGCGGCGGCGAGTGCGGGAGCGAACGGCTCAGCGCGTTCGCCGAAGTCGTAGCGGGTACGTTCAGGTGGATGGAAGGGTGGAGCGGAAAGGTGATGTCTGCGGCTCGGGAGATCGCGCGTTTTCGGGATTTGCGGAAATGCTGGATCATGCAGAATGGATGTTCATTCGCGCCAATGACGTTCTGAATCATCACGCGGATGGAGAGGAGGCGCGTGATTCAATTTACCGGCGTGATCAGTCGATTAATGATTTGACGAAGAGCATTCGCCGGAAGGTCGTGCGGCATTTGACAATCAACCCGGGATCGGATATTGCGGCGAATCTGGCGCTCATGTGTGTCGCCAAGGATGCCGAGCGGATCGGGGGTTACTGCATGAATGTCTTTGAGGTCGGGCGGTTCTACAAGGAGGAGTTTACGATACAAAAGTATGAGGAGCCTTTGGAGGCGATCCGCGGGGGCGTGGAGAACTTGTTTCGCGATGTCGGGATTGCTGGCCGGGGTTGCTGGCACCTTCGGTTTGGTCAGGCCTTCAATTCCGGGCGGACTCTCCAGACGTCGAGTTGTTTTTCGAGTTCGATCGCGAGGCGGCAGATGGTTCCTTCGTCGTAGAGGTTCCCCCAGATGGTGAAGCTCGTGGGGCGGTTGTTTGAACGGAAACCTGAACGGAAGGTGATTGAGGGATGACCCGTGTTGTTGGTGATAAGTAGCATGGCGCCAGCGAAACTGGGGCCAACGATGGCGTCGACTTTGGTGAATTGCTCGGCCATCACTTCGCAGACTTGCCTGCGGAGGCGTTCTGCCTGAATGAGTTCGATCGCCGGTACGAACCACGACTGGCGAAACGAGTTGGGCCAGGCCTGGGGATCCTGCCAGACGAGTTCATCATCACGATTGGACAAGGTGAGTTCTTCGAACGCGGCAGCAGCTTCGACATTGAGAATGGTAATCAATTCGCCGTAGGGAAATTCAGGGAATTCGAGCGGGACCATTTCGACTTTAGATCTCTTAATGAGTTCAAGGCAATGACGGTCGATGTCGGTCGCGCGCCGACTTTCGAACCATTGGGGGACGTAGCCGATGCGCCGGCCTTTGAGTGATTGGTTGGCGTTGAAATTGAAGGGGAGGTCGACGGCGCATGCGTCTCCGGGATCGGAGCCGCGAATGGCGTCGAGTATGAGTGCGCAATCTTCAACGGTTCGGCAGATGGGGCCGATCTTGTCGAGCGACCAGCAGAGGGCCATCGCCCCGGTTCGTGCGACCCGGCCGAAGGTTGGTCGAAGCCCGGTTGCGCCGCAGCGGGTGCTGGGTGAGACGATGGAGCCGAGCGTTTCCGTGCCGATCGAGAACCCGAAAAGACCGGCCGAAGTGCCGGCGGCGGAACCCGCGCTTGAACCGCTTGAACCTTGTTTGAGGTTGAATGGATTTCGTGTTCTTCCCCCGAACCAGATGTCGCCGTACGCAAGTGCGCCCATGGTGGTCTTTGCAACGAGTACGGCGCCTGCTTCATTGAGTTTTCGTATAACGGCAGCGTCGGAATCGGGGACTCTATTTCGGTAGGGGGTGGCGCCGTAGGTGGTGGGGATGTTTGCGGTATCAAAAAGGTCTTTGGCCCCGTAGGGGATTCCGTGGAGCGGGCCTCGGTATTTGCCTGATTTGATTTCGGCGTCGGCCTGTTTGGCCTGTTTGCGCGCGCGATCTTCGGTGAGGGTGATGACGCATTCGAGGATCGGGCCGAACTTCTTGAGGCGTTCGAGGTAAATTTCGGTCAGACGCGTACTTGATAATTTCCTCGTCTCGATCCATCGGGCGAGTCGGGTGATTGATGCAAATGCGATATCATCGTCGTTATCCGGAAACGGTTCATTACCGGGGTTCGATCGTACCACTGGTTGTTGTGTTTGATCAAATTTCATTCTCGGGAGGCGGGGGTCGAAAACGGGCGCGGGAAGGAGACCGTTGGGAAGTTTGCGCGCTCTGCGCTCTTGATAGCCGGCGGCAGCGCGCCTGATACCGGGGAGCATGAGTTTACGTTCGTCGGCCGTGAAGGCGAGGGCGGCGACTTTACTCGCTTCGACGAGTGTGTCGTCCGTGATTTCGTCGGGCGCGGGGTCGGTCGTCTTTCCGTCATCATTGGCGCCTTCAACCGGTTGGTCGGCGGATTCGTTTTGTTGCTTCATGATAACGTTGCCTTGCGCTGCACCGACGCCGACCCCGATGACGGCGACGGCTCCGGCGGCTGCGGTCGTCGTTGTGGTGCTGATGAACTGTCGTCGTGTGAGGTTGGTCGGCTTCTTGTGGTTGTTTTCATCGTCAGGATACACATTCATCAGATTGTCCGTCCTTTGTTTGGTTGAGAAGTGGCCGCGATCGGCCCGACGCCTTGCAACGCAAAGATGCTTTGAGTGTAGATACCGATATAGGGGGCGTGGGATGATGGTTGCTTTCGATTTCTTGCTGATAAGGGGGGATTTGCGATTCGTTGAATCTCGGTTGCGGTGCGATCGCGCCGTCGTGTCCTTCAACTCCATACACTTTGAGTACCATGAAACCGAAAAATACTACCGCCCCGTACACGCCGTTTGATTTCCAATTCCCCTATTCCTCGCAGCGCATGCCGGTCTTTGCGCGGAACGTGGTTGCAACGAGCCAACCGCTTGCGGCGGAGGCGGGTCTTTCGATGCTGCGGCAGGGGGGGAACGCGATGGATGCGGCGGTTGCGGCGGCGATGACACTCACCGTCGTTGAGCCGACGAGTAACGGAATCGGCGCGGATGCGTTTGCACTCATCTGGGCGGGTGGTGGATTGCACGGGTTGAATGCGTCGGGTCATGCAGCGCGAGCGATGCCGGAACATTACTTTGAAGGGAAAGAAAGAGTTCCGCTTCGTGGTTGGGATCCGGTAACGACGCCGGGCGCGGTGTCTGCTTGGGTTGAGATTAATGAACGATTCGGGTCGTTACCTTGGACGACGGTGGCGGCACCTGCGATCCATTATGCCCGGGAGGGGTTTCTCGTTTCGCCGCAGACGGGTGCTGGCTGGCGGAGTGCGGCAGCGCGGGGGTACGATCGGGAGGAGTTTGCGGAATGGCATAAAACGTTTGCGCCGGACGGGCGCGGGCCTGCGACGGGTGAAAGGTTCTTTATGAAGCATCATGCCGACACGCTGGAAGAAATTGCCCAGACGGCTGGCGAATCGTTTTATAGGGGCGCGCTTGCGACAAGAATTGCAGATGCCGCGGAAGCGCATGGCGGATTCTTGCGAAAGGACGATTTAGCAGCGCATCGCGCGGACTGGGTGCGCCCCATTTCGGTCGATTACCACGGGTTTACGCTGCATGAGATTCCGCCGAACGGTCAGGGGTTGGCCGCTTTGATCATGCTGGGGATCTTACGTCATCTTGATATTGAGAATCTGGCGGTGGATTCGGTGGAATCGCTTCATTTGCAGATTGAGGCGATGAAACTGGCGTTTGCGGACGGACATCGGTACATTGCGGACCCGGCGTATATGGATGTTTCCGTTGATGATCTTCTTGATGATGATTATCTGACATCACGAGCGGGGTTGGTGGATCCCAAGAGTGCGCAGGACTTCAAACACGGAACGCCGAAGGACGGGGGGACGGTGTATCTGACGGCCGCGGATGAACACGGGAACATGGTTTCGTACATTCAATCGAATTATTCGGGATTCGGATCGGGGGTCGTGATACCGGGAACGGGGATTGCGATGCAGAATCGGGGCGGATGTTTTGTTACGGACCGTGGGCATCCGAACGAAGCGGGCCCGGGCAAGAGGCCGTACCACACGATCATCCCGGGGTTTGTTACGCGAAAGGGGGATGGGGGTGACGGTGATGATGAGCCGGTGATGAGTTTCGGTGTGATGGGGGGGTACATGCAGCCGCAGGGTCATGCGCAGGTAGTGTTGCGAATCGCAGATTATCATCAGAATCCGCAGGCGGCTCTGGATGCGCCCCGTTGGCAGGTTACGACCGGGTTGAATGTGATCATTGAGCCGGGCTTTGATGAGACGGTGTATGAGGGGTTGAAGGCGATGGGTCATGAGGTGCGCAAGGCGCGTGCGCGGACGGTAAGCCACGGTCGGGGACAGATTGCCTGGCGGTTGCGACATGGTGAATATCTGGCGGCGAGCGATTTACGGTCGGACGGCGAGGCAGTGGGATTTTGATAATGAGAAGGCATCATGGCATCAAGGCATCATGGCATCGGTGGACAGGAAGACTGAGTGGCGATAAGTGAACGTGAGTCGTAGGTTGAAGAAGAGATTTGGATCGAAGGTAATTGAATGTCCGGGGTGCGGGCTGAAGTTGCCGAAGCGTGAGAACGCGGGCATTGTCGGTGTGGGACGTTGCGTTTTGCGATTCGATTGAGGAGCGGATCTCGGTGACGGATGAATGGCCACGCGGGATGTGGGAGGCTTGGGGTGTTCATCACGATGCGGTTGAGGAACTCGTTAATGGAAATGTGGTCTTGCGGTGAATGGATCCGTTGATGGTTCAAGGACGAAAGGATCATACAATGAAGATGAAATGGGATCGAGCAGACTGGGTGTTCAATACCTTGGGCGTCTTCATTTAGGCTCTCGTGTTCTGGCAGGAAATGAGCGGAGGAGATGCGCGAGGTGCATCGCTTACGGTAGCCCTGGGCCCCATGCTTTTTTGACATCGAATTTTCGC
>Ga0210044_10005736_pt1 | contig 16651 bp, 15 predicted proteins | sample CryGey13umfilter_2_FD_183959 | JGI IMG/M metagenome (GOLD analysis project Ga0210044, IMG submission 183959) | Groundwater microbial communities from aquifer in Utah, USA - Crystal Geyser 4/9/14 3 um filter (SPAdes) (version 2) | ecosystem: Environmental > Aquatic > Deep subsurface >...
TTTTCACAACGGAAACTTTGGCAAGTGGCGTTCCTTTTTTCTGGACAACGCCGTGATCCGCCAAAAAATCCGCGAGAGATTTCAGGGTATATGTTCCCGTGGCGTATTCCTCAAACGCTCGCTTGATAACGCGAGATTTCACTTTGTCAGGTTCAATATTTTTGGTCTTGTAGTTATTCACATAACCAAACGGAGCGAGCGTTAGCCATTCGCCACGGCGGATTTTTTGGCGGATTCCACGCTTTACATTTTCCACCAAGTTGTCAGAAAAATATTTAGATTGTCCGAACGCCACTTGCAACATGAACTTCCCTTGCGGAGTTGGCTCAAACCAAAACTGCGGAAAGCGTAAAGAAGCAATTTTGTTGATGTCTATGAGATAGATAATTTTTCCGCCATCAACAGAATTCCGAGCGAGACGATCGGGATGCCATGCCAAAATGCCAAGTGGCTCACTACTTCCTTCAATATACGAGATCATTTTGGCAAAACCGTCTCGCCCGGGCTTCTTTGCGCTTTTCGCTTCCGTAAATACTTTTACGATTTCAATGCGTTCTCTGCTCGCATATTCGCGTAACTCAAAAAGCTGTGCCTCAATAGACATTATTTGCTGGTCATCTTCTTCGGTGCTCTTGCGAGCATAGAGAACGCATTTAGTTTTGGTTTGAGTTGTTTCCATACGCTGGGGGGAATTATGGGATTTCACGGCTTCCGCCGCAGGCGGAAAGGGTTTTGGCGAAAATCAAAGCGCGATTTTGGCTTCTGCAAAATCGCTCCAAATTCATAATCCGCAACTTGTTCTCTCTTGTGCTCTAATACTATCATTTGCGCGAACTTATTTTGAACGAAAAGACCAGTGACTTCGCACGCTCCGCGTGCGTGGTGGCTTGAACCCGCCAAGTACGCTCCGATTGCGTGGTGATTCGCGCCTCAGACGCGCTCGCGGACTCGCGCGTGGCAAACCCAAAGATTTCCTTCCATTTTTTTGCGGCTCCCCCCTGACCCCCCGCCGAAAGGCGGAAAATGAAGGAAAGGAAATTTTTGGTTTGCTCCGCCGCTTCAATTTCTAGCATATCACAATATGCAAAGTTTAGGTATTGCAATCAAGCATATACGCTGATAGTATTATGGTAGATACAATACGAACAAAGGAATACGGCGATTTTGTCGGAAAACTCCGAAAGGCTCGGCTTGAGGCAGGTTTACGACAGATAGATGTCGCCAAGAAGTTAAAGCGCACACAGTCGTATGTATCCCGTGTTGAAGTTGGCGAACAGAGGTTGGATATTTTAGAATTACAAAAATTCGCCAAGTTATACGGAAAGGATTTAAACTATTTTGTAAAATAGAGATATGAAAAAACTAACTATATTATCAATACTATTTATCTCACTCGCTTTTGTCGTTCCCACTCCGGCGTTAGCACAGACAGACGTCGGACCAACGCCGGGCAGTTTTTGGTACGGAATCACCACCACTTTTGAAAACATAAATCTCTTTTTCACCTTTAACTCCGAGAAAAAAGCGGAGAAAGCACTAGGCTACGCAGAGCGGCGGTTAGAACAAGCGAAAGCCGCCGCAGAAAGCGAAAATTCCAAAGCGGTTGAAACCGCGCTTGCCGATTACGAAGCAAAAATAAATCTCGCGACAGAATCGTCAAAAAAGATAAAAGACAACGAGCGCGCCGAGAAATTATTCACATCAATTGCAGACAACACTTCAAAACATCAAGAGGTGCTGTCCGAGGTTTTGGAAAAAATCCCAGAGGAAGCACGGGGAGTAATATCGAGAGCAATTGAGGCGAGCAAGCGCGGACAAGAGGAAGCAACGCGACAAGTTATCGAACTGAAAGGTGAAATTGAGCAATTACGGCAAGAAGTGGCTGATTTGCGCGCAAAGGAAGAGGAGCAAGAAAGTAAGAATAACCCCAAAGACACCATTGATCTGGAAAAATATCGTCTTCCTAACGATAAGAATACGGTTACCGAGGAGTCAAAAACATTAACACTGGAGGAGATTTTGAAAAAAGGGAAAACTACTGAGGACAAATTAAATACTGAGGAAATAAAGCAGAGTGATATAAACATTATCGCGCAAATAGTATCCTTGCTCGAAGATGCAAAAAGAAATTGGGAAAAGCTTTACGGTGCGGTAGAAACAAACAAGCGTATTTTTTTAGAGTCTGAACTCCGGTTTGTAGATGGACGCATAAAAATTTTAGAAGAATCAATCTCATCTATTACAGATTGCAGTGCTAGCACAGTTGAAGATGTGGCGCGCATAAATACAACTTATAACAATCAGATTGAAGAATATAAACGTATTTATCAAAAAACTATAGATAGCAGAAGGGCGTACGGACAAGAAGAAAGTGCCGTTACTCAAGAGAAAGAACTTGCGGAAAAGATTGTCCAAATTGAACGTGAAAGGGATATTGAAATTGAAAAAATAAAAGTAGCGTGCGAAAGTGGCTCGGGGTTACTTAAGAAATCTCTCCAGATAGTTCTTGATTCTGTAAAGAGAGGGAGAAGCGATGTGTCAGAATACGCAAGCTCCTACTCGGCGCTTCAAGAGGCAATAAAGAAAGAAATTGAATCTGTTGAACTGGGACGGGAAAAAACAAAAAGCGGTCAGCATGAAGAGGCGGTTGCTCTTTATGATGCGCATCATCAAAAAATTCGCTCTATCATTTTACAACTTGACCAATTGAATTCATCTGTTGAGCGAAAAGTTAGCAGTGTTGATTCCAGCTATAAAACTGGTATTGATTCTGCATTCAGATATGTTTCTATTGTTCAGGGAGTCGCCAGCGAACTCAATGCTATAAGTAACAAAGCTCAAGAAGATTACGAATCGTGGAAAGTGGCAAATACTCCCACGCGTTGTAACGCCACATCGGAATTCTCCTCAGGAAAATTGAAAACAATAACCACTTGTTCTGGAGCTGGAACATCCACTACAAACCCCCTTCGCTGTCGTTCTACATCCGAATGGTCGTCTGGGAAGTTAAACACAATAATGATTTGTGAAAACAATTAAATCAAAGCTATGTCAAAAATACAATCAGAAACTCCGATAAAAAGTGACTGGACCGCACTGAAATTTGATTTTTCTTTTGAGCTTGTTAGCGCCCAGCGAAACTCCAACCCCAAAATAAGCGTTGAGGCTTCGGAAGAGGGTGTCCGTAAGATATGTTATGAATTACCGCAAGACGATTTCAATAAATTGCTTGAATGTTGGCGCGAAAAAGTTAAAGCATTATGGCTGTCTTTGGATGAGGAATTTGTTTTTTCAAGAGACAATCATGTCCACAAGGATTATACTGGAATGTCTGATTTTGAAAGATTGTCACAAGAAAGTAATGACGGAAACTACCCGCTATAATAACGCGAATTAAAGCGCCTCGGGTCGCCGCGAGGAATGGAGAAAAGAGCAACCATAAGTGATAAACCTAAAGTGCTCTTTTCGGAGTTCTGAAGCGGCGGAGCAAACCAAAAATTTCCTTTCCTTCATTTTCCGCCTTTCGGCGGGGGGTCAGGGGGGAGCCGCAAAAAAATGGAAGGAAATCTTTGGGTTTGCCACGCGCGAGTCCGCGAGCGCGTCTGAGGCGCGAATCACCACGCAATCGGAGCGTACTTGGCGGGTTCAAGCCACCACGCACGCGGAGCGTGCGAAGTCACTGGTCTTTTCGTTCAAAATAAGTTCGCGCAAATGATAGTATTAGAGCACCTATTTTCAAAATCGCTGACAATGTGGCACGCTCCGCGTGCGTGGTGAAGCGAAACTAAAGCGTACGCTCGGATTCCGCGCGCCTCGTCCTCCCTGCGGTCGCGGGAGCAAAAACCAAAAATTTTTCTTCCTTAATTCTAGATTTTCGGCGGGGGGGGGGTGAAGGGGGGAGCCGCAAAAAAATGGAAGGAAATTTTTGATTTTGCTTCGCCACTACAACTTGAATTACAGTACAAGATTGTTTGAAAGTGCAATATCTCGTATGCTATAATCATGTTGATAAGTCAGAGATTGGGCGAGAATATAAAAAAGATACGAATGCGCAAGAGAATGTCGCAAGGCGACATTTGTCGAGCGCTTGATATGGATAGAGGGTATATGAGTGCAATTGAAAATGGGAAGAAAAATATTACCATTCAACAATTAGAAAGATTGGCGCAAGCGCTCGGCGTTTCGGCGGATAAATTGGTAAAATAACACTATGAACAGAGCAAAAATTGTTACTGCAATTTTAGCCATCCTTGTGACGGGGAGTTTATTCGCATACTTTTTATTTTCCCCACAAAGAGTAGACGAATCTCCAGACGGCGTAATCCAAGATATCGTATCCCCCCTGGGAATTATTGAGTCCCCGCAGGGCACCATCCAATATTCTTATAGAAACATGGGGGCCTCAACCACGCTGTCCGTTCCGGATATGCAACCAGATATGGAACTGGGTCTTGCCAGCGTGCGAATCATCCTACCGGCGCGCACTGATACGAAAGAAGTCTTCTCATTTAACGCAGTGTCGTGGGTGTTTATCGAAAAGAATGGCGTCATTCATGCCGAGCATATCTACGGAGTGGAATTTCTCGATACAGCGGAAAAGAACACTACGCCGAAACTGGTGCCGGGTGGCCTTATCTACACCGACATATATGGCACCGTGCGGAAGTTTCATCTTGCAGACCTTGCGACCGTCAAAAACATTGCCGACCCCACCTCGCTTCATTTTGTGGAAGGGAGCGATGTGTATCTTGCCGACGCACGCAAGGTGTATTTTTTGAAAAGCACGGCGAGCGGTCCGGCATTTGACCCCGCGACATTTTCCGTGTCTGTCATTTCACGCGCGGATCCGGCGACCTTTACCGTGTTCTCGAAACTGCCCCGTCTCGATCTCGCCGTTGATAAGCAGACAGTGTACTTACATGGAGAGGCTCGGGCTGATATCGACAGAGCGACATTTCGCGCGCTCAAGGCGGATTATTCGTATCGAGACGCGGGGTGTATGTCATAGCCGGCCCGACGACACCTACCGGAGTCGAATGGACACTGGAAAAACACATCCTTGCAAATCTGGAGAAAAAGATCGATGGCGATTCAATATACTACTCAACCAACGGACAAACCGTTTTTCTCAACAAAAACATGCTCGACGTGCTCTATAACGGGAAGACACTTGAACGCACGCCGATACAAGGAGCCGATCCGCAGACATTTGTACAATTGACGGGACTTCTGGGTTACTACAGCAGTCCTGATGATGGTAGAAAGCCGCAGTATATTTACGCGCGTGACAGTAAGCGTGTCTATTACAATGGCATACCGATAGTGGGAGCCAGTGTAAACGAATTTCAGCCATTAGAGAACGGCTGGCTCGTTCATTCATACGGCGTAGACAGAACGCGCGTATATTATGAAGACAAGCGACTCCCCGATGCAGACCCTGCCACTTTTGTCATTCTGTGGGAAACTCCGAAAGAGGGATGCGGTGCCGGCATATACTCAAAAGATGCGAGCCATGTGTACTTCAAAGACAGGGTTGTCGTCGGCGCAGACCCAAAGACATTTCGTGTCCTAATTGGAGAAGGTGCCTACGGCGCAGATGATAAAAATGTATACAAAGAAAATGACCTCGTGCCGGGGGCCGACTCAAAAACATTTACGCCGGTTTGTAATTATGGTTAGAACAATACTCATATGACAAAGACTCAAAAAACAGTGGTCGCGATTGCAGGTGTTGTTGTGCTGGCGTATCTTTCGTTTGGTGTTGTTGTGTATGTACAAGGATTACAAGCGAAACTCTCTATACATATCTGCCCACCTGGTGTTTATCCTGAAATTTAGACCACGCAAGTGATGGACGGAGCATCGCAAACGGTAACACAGATACCAGATTGCCCAACGCAGTCGTTGCATGTGGCGAATGAGTTGCGTACCGCTCCAGTCGTTATATTCGGATGATTACCGCTCATGATTGCCAGAATGTCCATGGAATCGAAACCGGGCGTCGGGAAAGATGTGCCAATAAATACAAACCTTCCACCCCTTATTGACGGAACAAACGTGCAAGGACTCGGCATATTCCACGATTCGCCCGTCGAGAACAGAGTAAAAGCATATCAATCTGAAAGACTCGGTATTTCCTTTAATTACCCAACTGGCTATCTTCTCTTTGAAGGCAAAGGCGAGGGTGTCGGCGGAGCCGAATATTATGTGATTACGGTTGCACCGGATTCCACTTACTTGCGCGAGATAATAGCGGGCTTAGCTGTCGGCGAATGGCCGCCTGCCATGCATCTCGCTTTTTATCACGAGCCGAATCTTTCCATTTCTCTTGAGCAGTGGATACGCACGAAATCTCAATCAAACTTTGCCCCATCTGATCCGGCGCAAGAGGGCATCCTCACCCCTATCGAAGTTGCCAATATACCTGCCCTCAAATATCGCGTGCGCGGCCTCTACGACAGCGATTACTTAGCTTTCACCTACGGAGAATGGGTAGTGCTTGCAGCTGATGACGAGATGGGAGAGAACACCGATCGAGATTTTCAGGTTATCCTCGATTCGATACAGGTAGGCCAAGCACAGACTTACACAAACCAATCTCTCGGATTTTCCATCGATAAACCGACCGGCGTATATTTCATGGGCGAGGAAAACGGCGTGGTCGCATTTTCTTTGCTGTCTCCCAATGATCATCGGCAGGCATCAAGTATAGGACTCGTCAATGCGCTGACGATTACCTCAACGCGAACTGCGCCTGCAGAAGGTAAGGAGGTAAAAATAAATGGAGAGAACGCATCGGTCTCAAGCACAATCGGAGCGTATGGAGGAGAGAAGCACTGGAGTTACTTCTTCCCCGATCACGACCTGCTTATCCAGTATGTAGAGAACAAGCCAATCTACGAAAGTATGATCAGCACCATTCGCTTTGACGAATAATATGTCCCATATGAAAACGGATACAAAAATCAAGAGAACAATACTGGTCTTCGTAATTCTGCTTGTTGGAGTGGGTTTGGCGTGGTTTTCTTTTTTCAGTCCTAAAGCGCAAGAGCGGCATATCAATAAAGAAATTACGAAGGCAAGCTATTGCGAAGTTGCGTCAGATTGCCAAATGGTCGCCCAATCACAATGTCCATTTGGCTGTTATGTTCATGTGAACAAAAACGAAGCGACACGAATTGGTGAATTGCTCGAAAGCTACGAAAGCAACTGTCAATACATGTGTATTGAGTTCAAAGGAGTTGATTGCATTAACAACAGTTGTCAGCTTATAAAATAGAAAAAGAAGTATGCTTTTATGTTTAGTATCAGAAAAAACATTGTTCTTGAAATCATTTTATGGGCAACTTTCCTTGCCTACTTTCTCTTTCTAGTAAAAGCCGTTCTTCTTAAGTTTTTACCGCCTGATCTTATTGCAGACCAAATGCATCGGATTGATAACGAGCTTATTTCTCGCAGTTTTGCAAATAGCAATCTGATTCCTTTTAAAACAATCATCGGCTATATCGTAAATCCAATTAGTGCAAAAATCGCGATAGGAAATGTTCTTGGGAATATTATTGTATTTATTCCCGTCGGTATATTGGCACCGTTTCTGATTTTGAAAAAATATGAATTTTGGGGTTCTTTCAAGGTGTCTTTGCTTACTTCGTTTGGTATAAGTTTGGCATTTGAGGTTATACAACTCCTGACATATTTTGGATCGTTTGATGTTGATGACTTAATCTTAAATACTTTTGGTGGAGTCTTGGGATTTTTTATAGGATATTTGTTTGTCAATTTGTACCACAACTTTATGATGAAGTATCACGGGAAAACAGTTGAGCATTAAGGGAGCAATCCCCGCCGTTTTATAATGTTTCCTAAAAACGGCGGGGATTTGTGCATGCACAGGGCGGGCGGGGCAAGCACAGATAGATTTGTTTGTGCCGTGCACAATCCATATATACTGACATTTTTACATGTTGCTAAAAAGTGCCAGAAGTGCTTGCCTAAAAAAACAACTCTTTTTTAGTGTAGTCTGTCGCGAGTCAAAGGTGTGTGAAAAGATCGTTATTAGGGAATCGCACTTTTTTGTGTTCCGGTTCGTCCTTTCGATATCCGATCGCCAGGAGTACGACAGACTTTAGGTGTTCAGGCACACCAAGCGTCTCGTCGACTTTTTTTGCGTTGAATCCTTCCATCGGGCATGAGTCGATCAGAAGCTCGGCGCACGCGGCAAGCGCGAACCCGAGCGCGATGTATGCTTGGCGTGTTGTCCAGCCGGGGGTTCCTTCTTTTGGTATGTTATTTTTCAAAAACCTTCCTACCACGATCTTTAATGGCTGAAAGAGCAGTTTTTTTGTCGCGCTTCCGTCACTTGCAAGGTCAATATAAGAACTGATCCGCTTGTTCACGTCGACGCGGGCGCAAAACACAAGAAGATATCGCGAGTCGGTTACTTGCGATTGCATCATGGCGTGTTTCTTGATCCGCTGTTTTATTTCCCGATCGCTTATGACATAAATGTGGTATGGCTGAAGACCAAACGAGCTCGGGGAATAGCGTATCGCGCGCAAAATTTTTTCAAGATCCTCCTTATCAACCGTTTTCTCGGGATCGAATTTTTTTGTCGCGAATCGCCATTCGAGATTTGAAAGAAATGTTTTCATGTTTTTCTTGTACAATCAATATCATACATCGTGATGTATGGATAAGTATATACCATCATATTGTTGCGTCAAGCTAACCCTGACTTGCATCGCGAGATTGACATGAGAACGATATTGGCTTATCTTCTTACAAGAAGTCGCATTTATACACGTACACTTTCGCAAAACTAGAAAAAGGGGACGCATGTCTGAACAAGTGGATGTTTACTGTGTATTGTGGGAATGGGGCAAGGCGAAACATTGGCTTAAAAGCCACTCGGCCGCTCTTTTGAGTTCGCGCTGTGTGGCGGGTGGAATCTGGGAAAACGAGCAAACGGTAAGATCATTTGAAGCGATCGAAGCGCTGTTTTTACTATACGGACTTCCCGACCTTCCTCTTCCTCTGCAGACGTTTTTCGCCGCGATCGATACTTCCGGATGCCCCGCGTGTCTCATGGCGGCAGAAGGGGAAGAGCTTCATTTGGTCTGCGCAGAGAGGATACGGAATTACTTCGAAGCGGAAAACACGCTTCTCGAATATATCGAAAATACTTTTCCTCAGTAGGAAGAATGAAGCACAAAGGCGTTCGCGCAAACCCGCGCAGGCACCTTTCTTTTTTACCGATCCGCTTACGTTTTTGGTTATTTTTGCATTGATATATCGCATATTTTTGTAATTGTTTTTGTGCGTCGCGATCTCATAAATAGCGGGTGTTTCCAAGGAATCTTCCAAAACCCCATTCAAAGGCGTAGAGAAGCCACTTTAAGCGTTCCCGAGTTCAACATAGAAGTGCACAAAAAGTACATTAAAAGTAATGTACTCATATATGGCACACAAGAAACGACCCCACCATGATTAATCCTTTTCTCTCTTTATCAATCCATTGTTTAGAATTTTCTAGAATACGTCCTTATTTATTACTAAACACACTTACCACTATTTTCCACGATCGTGGAAAATAGTGGTAAGTTGTACCAATGTAAAGTAAGAGGCACGGAGGGAATAATATTTCTCTATCCTAGAGTATTTTTTAAAAAAAATAACACAGATTATTCACTTTTGTCGGAGATGGTTCCGTAGAGAGCCGCAAAAAAACTCCCGCCTCTCATTGCGCATTACGCGCGAGGGACGGGAGTCATCGTTATAGCTCTGTTAGATCATCCCAGAAAATCTGGGTGCCGGGGCGCGGAAGCCTCTTATGAGGGTTGCACCGTGGGCATATCGGGTGCATAACACCGAGGACAACCACTCCGCCGTCCCGGTTTTCCACACTGCGTTCGATCCGGTTGAATCGGATCGAAACGCCTGATTTTTTACATCTTCTAAACATGCCATCTCTCTGAGCATGTTTTTGCAACCACGCGAAATCATCCTTCGGTATCAGTAGCATCTGCTATTCTCCTTGTGCGCTGATCGCGCTTGAAAAAATTGGCACTTCTCTGCCAATCGGTATATCACAGAAAAAAAAGAGCGCAATCAAATAAAATAGCACCACGCGGCTACTCCATTTGGAGTGTTAAGCTTTTGCGTATGAACCACCATTTGGCGATCTCAATCGCGACAATCTCGATTATTCCGAGTGTTAGGACGATCGCCCAATCGGAGACGCGGAGCGGAACGGTTTTTAGGATAATGTTCAGCGCCGGCAAGTAGATCGCGGCGATCATGGTGCCTATTGCGGCAAGTGATGCCCACAAGAGCTTAGTATTATTGAAGATGTTGATACGAAAAAGCGATCTTCGAAGCGATTTAACCGAGAATGCATAAAAAAAGGTACTGAGTCCGAGTGTGGAAAAAATGATCGTACGTATGCGCTCAATCTCAAATGACGATGTCTTGAACAACACAAGAAAGACGGTCATAAGAACGATGTCGGTCAGGATGCCAACAATATATATGATAACCTTTGACTCGGTATCAAGGATTGGCTCCCGTTTTTTGCTTGGCAGACGCCGCATAACATCATCTTCACCGGGTTCGAAAGAAAGCGCGATATTCGGGAAGGTGTCTGCAACGAGATTCGTCCAAAGAATCTGTGCGGCGGTGACGGGAAGCGGCACCCTCAAGATAAGTGAAGAGAGTATGAGGATCACTTCAGTGAATGATCCCGCGAGCAAGAACACGGTTACTTTTCTGATGTTATCGAACGCGATGCGCCCTTCCTTGATCGCCGATACGATCACGGAAAAGCCGTTGTCGAGCAAGATCAGATCTGATGCCGATTTTGCGATGTCCGTTCCCGAATCGACCGCGATACCGATGTCAGCCGACTTGATGGCGGGTGCGTCATTGATGCCGTCACCCGTCATGGCAACCACATTCCCGTGGTGCTGAAGTGCTGAAACGATGCGCATTTTATGACTGGGACTTACTCGCGCGTATATTTCCGTCCGAACGACAACATCGGCAAGTTCTTCGTCGGTCATGTCCTCGATCGCCGTTCCCTCGATGGCCGTTCCGGGCGCGGTCGAGAAGCCGAGCTCTCCTCCGATCGCTTGCGCCGTCAAGATATGATCGCCGGTGAGCATGATGGTGCGTATTCCGGCCTTGCGGGCGGTTTTGATCGATTCATGGACATCCTTGCGGATCGGATCGCGTAGCGCAACAAATCCAAGCAAGGTAAAGCCGTTCGCGTATTTCTCCTTGAGTATGGAACCATCGGTAATATCCCGCGTATACGCGTCAATGTTTTTTTGCGCGAAAGCAATGACACGGTATCCTTTTGCGGCAAGTTGTTCATAGGTGGCGATGAACATGCGACTCTGCTTTTTATCAAGAGGCACATCGGAATTTTTTGATGCCGCGTGTGATGAAAGACGAAGCAGGGATTCAGGCGAACCACTTACGTATATCCGCGCAGTACTCGGACCATCGCTATGGATGGAAGCAATATATTTTGTTTTTGAATTGAATGGCAAGAACGCCGTGCGGGGAAAGCGCACCAAGAGCGCGTCGAGATCGCCTCCTTCATCAAGGAATTTCTCCATCTTCGCGCAGTCGGTCGTTTCTCCGCGGACCGCTGTTTCACCTCCCTTTCGTTCTATGATCGCTTCATTGGCGAGGGCGAGTGCGGGAAGCATTCGCGCGGAGTCTCCTTCGGTCACCATTTTTTCAATCTGCATCTTTCCTTCGGTGAGCGTGCCGGTCTTGTCCGTGCAGATGACCGACGCGGAACCAAGGGTTTCTGCGGCGACCAACCGTTTGACCACCCCTTTTTCTTTTAGGATGCGCTCGGCGCTTATCGCCAGAACTATTGAAATCGCCGCCGGAAGTCCTTCGGGAATAGCGGCGACGGCAACCGCGATCGCCGTGGGGAGCATTTCCTCCACGGTATGGTTTTCGGAGATACCAATCGCGAAGATCGCGATCGATGCCGCGGCGACGAAGAGAGATATCCGTGTTCCGAGTTTTTTCATTCGATACTGAAGCGGCGTCGGTTCATCGATGATACTCTCGGTCGTGACCGCTATGTCACCGAAGGCCGAATCCTTGCCCGTGGCGACCACAATCGCGGCGCCGTTGCCGCTCTCAACGGTCGTTCCCATGTGAACCATGTTGCGCCGGTCGCCGAGCGGTGTTCTTGTATCGAGAATATCGGTCGTATCCTTGGCGATAAACTCCGACTCGCCGGTGAGTATCGATTCGTCGGTCGTGAGATCGTGAACTTCGATCACGCGCGCATCTGCCGGAACCTGCCATCCTTGTTTGAGTATGATGATATCGCCGGGGATGACGAAACGCGCGTCGATCTCCATAAGGTTCCCGTCGCGGATGACAATAGCGACGGTGCGCACGGCCTTTCGAAGCGATTCCAAAATATTGTTCGAACGAAACTCTTGAAAAAAACCGACAAAAATATTGATCACGACAGCGGAAAGAATGACAACCATGTCGATCCATTCATGAAGAAGAGCGGTCAGTACGGCCCCAATGATGAGGATATAAACAAGAGGGCTTTTGAGTTGCCGCATCACCAGGTTGAACCATGACCCGCTCGCGGTGCGAGGGATGGTGTTTTCTCCATATTGCGCAAGTCGCCGACCCGCCTCCGTTGCCGTTAACCCCGCCTGCGTATTGGATACGAGCTTCTCGGTAATTTCACGAAGCGGTCGATCGTGCCATGTCATTGTATGTGTTCGCTCCGTCATTTAATAGTTCAATAGTATGATCGAATAATTGAGTGTGGCGGCGAAATGTACCCGCGCACCACAAGGGATAAACATGTGTGATGCTGTCATATTCGGCCATTGAACGCGCGTCAATATTTTTATCATAATCGTTCCATTATAACCATTTTATCGAAAATCCTCACGCTATATCTTGCAATGCTTCCGTGGCAACGAAAAACGCCCATACCGAGAGGGAGAGGGCGTTTTTTCTTATGCTCGCCTGTATCGCGCTCCTTATCGGGAGTTGCGATGACAATCGCGGCATTTCAAACTGTCGAGTCGTTCAGGATCAGGCTGGAAGGGGAGTTCGGTGATAGCGCCACCGCACCCGCTGCATTTCCAATCTCCCTGGAACATCTGACGAGGTTGCGAACGAAAACCATCGCGCTTCGGTCGTGAATTGCGATGACAGTCGCCGCACTTAAGACTGCCAGTCCGTTCAGGATCAGGCTGGAAGGGGAGTTCGGTGATAGCGCCACCGCATTCGCCGCACTTCCAGTTTCCTTGGAACATCTGGCGAGGACGATCAGTGTCTTGCATCGTGAGATATACGTGGAAACGTATTTATGCTTACGGTATTGTTAATGAATAAATAAAAACGTATTCGACGTATACTTTCTACTTATTACGCATATTTATACTAAATTTGCAATTTTGTGTCAATTTTATTTTACTCACAGCAAACATAAGCAGGGTTAAGAACCGTAACAAAACAGAATGATACTGGTGTGCACAACCATTGAGCCGGCGAGATGGCCGTGTGTGATCATGGCACTAAACATTTCACGAATGCGGTGAATACGATTCCAAACGAGGGCGATAAAGTCATAACGGTGTTTACATGACAAGCCAAAAGGCGATTGCGGCTACGACGCGGTATACTCCGAATGGGATGAAATTATGTTGTTTGATGAATCCGAGCAGGAACTTCATGCTAGTGATTGCGACAAGGAACGACATAAAAAACCCTATCGCGAGTATGCCGAATTCGTCGGCGGAAAACGTATTCGCGTTTTTTACGAGATCAAATCCGGTCGCGGCAAGCATGGTGGGGACGGCGAGGAGAAACGAAAACTCGATGACCGTCTTTCTGCCGATTCCGAGCGCGAGTCCGCCCATGATTGTCGCCGCGCTACGCGAAACTCCGGGGACGATCGCGATGGATTGACAAAGTCCGATTACGAATGATTGCCGATAGGAAATGTTATCGATGCCTCCATCGGCATCGGCTGGCTCTTTATAAACAAGCTCAAAGAGGATAAGCGCGATGCCACCGAGAAAAAGCGACCACAGTACGACCGATTCGTTGCCGAGAAGAAGTGTTTTTACGATTTTGTAGAACGCGAAACCGATGACTCCCGTCGGGGCGAACGCGACGGCGAGCTTTTTTATCGTATTCACACTGAAGAGCGTCTGTGCGTAGAGCGCGACAACCGCCGCGATCGCGCCGAGCTGAATGATGATGTCAAAACTTTTTTGAAAATCAGTTTGTGACAGTCCCAAGAGATGCCCCACTAAAATCAAATGCCCCGTCGATGAGACGGGGAGAAATTCCGTGAAACCCTCGATGACGCCAAGTATGAGCGCGTGGATGAGTGTCATAGCTGAAATCTTATCATGAAAAAATATCTCACACGAACCCGATTTTTTTTCCAATACGCAATTACATCAAAAGTTTCCGTATCAATGATGTATTAAGGATTGATCTTGATACCGGCATGTTTAAGAGAATGTTCTGCCTATTTTTAAAAAAGTCCCCTTCCCGCGCATTGCGAGAAGGGGGTATGGTTGCAATCGGTTGCATACTGCCTATCGCACCGGTGGCAGAGCGATTCCTTGCCGGATCACTCTATCATCTATCAAGATTGTTCTCAACCAAAACATTTTGGCCGATGGACGATCTCGCATCCGCACGGTCTTTGTTTGACGCGCTTGATCGCTCCGACTCTTCGATATCGAAGCTCGCCGTGCGTGTGTTTTCCTCCGGTTTATCAATTCCTTTTATGGTTGGCGTGACACTCTCGACAGAGCGGTTTCTTGCCGGCATCAATCCTGCCGCTGTTGACCTTGTCGAGCTTGTTGTCCGTCGGGAATACGTAGTTTATCCACTTTCCGCAACCACACATTTCTTCCACCTGAACGGCTCGATTGTTTCCGTTTCTCCTGCTGTCGGTGGTGTTGTCGGGGTTCGACTCTGCGTGTGGTGTGCCAGCATTGAGATTCATGCTTCCTCCGGGTTGATGGAATACCTCTTCTCTTAACTTATCCTATCCCTGCTCATCTCGCGTGTCAAACGTTTGTGCGCAAAAAACATGAATGGAACCGCGTTTTTTTGTCCACGATCTGTCACAACCCACTTACCACTATTTTCCACGATCGTGGAAAATAGTGGTAAGTGGGAAAACCAACCGAACCTGTTTATATGTCAAATTTTTTACACAACTCGCGCGTTTTGCGGCGTGGAGAGCTTATACACAGCTTCTGCACAGGTTACGCACAGGGTTCTCTACAGGTTAATGCACAAAATGACCATATTGACATCTATAATTGCTTGCATAATTTAATTGGTACAAAATAGTGGCGCGCGAAACATTCTTGTTTCTGCGGCGCCGCGCGGTTTCTTTGGTCGGTGGATCGCGCGGTTGTTGCTCGGCGAGTACGCGTTTTCGCGGCCACGATAATTGGGCGGATACATATTAACAGCATTAAAACAGTAACAATTTAATTCGAGTTAACATTATGAAAAAAATTCTTTTGAGTCTCGGCATGATTGTGTTCGTGGGAGCGGTTGCCGCGGGGGCAACCGGCGCGTTCTTCAATGACACCGAGACATCAACGGGCAACACGTTCGCCGCGGGAGACATCGATCTCAAGATCGACAACGAAAGTTACGCGATTGACTATACAATCCCTGGTTATGAAAATCCTACCGGATTGCTTGCCGTGAGTACAAGCACCTCCTGGGGTTTGAAAGATTTAACCGTTGAAAAGTTCTTCAACTTCACCGACTTGAAACCGGGCGATTTCGGGGAGGACACGATCTCCATCAATGTCGGGAGCAATGACGCGTGGGTGTGCGCGGCGGCGAACATTACATCAGACAATGATAACTCTATCATCGAGCCGGAAGATGAAGTGAATACAACACTAAATGACGGTGACGGCACGACAAACGGCGACCTTGACAGCGCGCTCCGGTTCGCTTTTTGGGTGGACGACGGCGACAACGTGCTTGAAGATGATGAGGTAGCAAGTATCTTTATTAACGGCACGCTCGCCGACATGGGCGCTGCCGGTCAAATCGCGCTTGCCGATTCGGCGGGTTCGATTCTTCTAAACGATGGTCCGATCCCGGGAGATTCAACATTCTACATCGCGAAGGCATGGTGCTTTGGGAACTTGACACCCGCCGCCGTTACCCAAGACTTTTCCGGGAAAACGGGAACCAACGGTCCGCTTGACCGTGGGACGGGTGTTTCCTGTGATGGCTCCGGTGAGTCGAACATCGCGCAAACCGACAGCGTTACCGGCGATATCACTTTCTACGCCGAGCAGGCGCGAAATAACAGTAAATTCACTTGCCAGTTAGCGGTTTAGCAAAAGTAGCGACTAGAATGTCGTGATATCCGTTCACCATTCGGCCTCGCTCCATTTGACGCGGCGGATGGTCTTGAACGGGAAACTCACTCACGGGGAAACGAGTACATCGGTACTTAATTAATTTGAAATTATGAAACGCATTATTATCAGCATGGTCATTATCGCGGGATCCGCGGTGGCGCTCTCTGTCGGCGGAACGGGCGCGTTCTTCGGAGACAGGGAAGCATCGGCGAACAATCTGTTCGAGGCCG
>Ga0210044_10005739_pt1 | contig 16650 bp, 13 predicted proteins | sample CryGey13umfilter_2_FD_183959 | JGI IMG/M metagenome (GOLD analysis project Ga0210044, IMG submission 183959) | Groundwater microbial communities from aquifer in Utah, USA - Crystal Geyser 4/9/14 3 um filter (SPAdes) (version 2) | ecosystem: Environmental > Aquatic > Deep subsurface >...
TTTATAAAACATTTTATATAGCGGGGTTAACCTCTGGCAATTTGTAAGAAAAACATATTACTCAAATAACGAATTCCGAGATTTTTATATAACTAAGTATATGATCTTTATTTACTTACAAATTGTCGGACCAAAGGGCAGATCTTCCAATGGAAAATCTGGGTTAATAAATTTAAACTTCATTTAATGCATCTATTATGTCAGATGGTTCCATCCTTTTTGTATAATCTGCATTAACAAAACACTTAGTGATTATCCCTTTTTTGTTTACAATATATGTAGCCGGAATTGGCAATGACCAACTTTCGTCACCATTGTTCTTTGGGATATCAAAATTGAACTGTTTATATATCGGACGAAGTTCTTCTGCTAAATTAAACACAAGTCCAAATTTCATTGCCACTTTATTCCCAATATCACTCAGCACTTCAAATTTTAAGTTATGTTTTTCTATTGATGAAATCGAGTTGTCAGGTAATTCAGGAGAAATAGCAAAAAGTTTTCCACCTGCTGATTCAATTTCTTTTAGGTTTTCTTGCAATGCTTTCAATTCTATATTACAATAAGGGCACCATCCTCCTCTATAAAAACTAATTACAACAGGTCCGTTATTTAGATGTTTGTTTATTTCTATTTCTTTCTGCGTTGCATTAGTGAGAATGATATTGGGAATTTTGTCGCCTTTTTTTAATGCTTTCTCTGTTAATCCTGAATCCACAAGTTCTTTTGTTTTGCTCAATAATAAATTTAAAACATCTTGAGGAATCATAGGAATCATTTGTTCCTGCATTTTCTCTATATTTGATCGAAGCGTCATCTTATCTTTCCTTTATTTTATTTAGAATAAAAAATAACAAAGTAAGCTGGAAAACTTTGTCAATATTATTACATTTATTTATTTTATTATAGTAAATGAATGCGTTAGATTTTAAGCTGCCTAAAAACAAACTTGCATTAATTGACCGGAAGGGCAAACATGATTCTATATGGAAGCTGAATAAAAGAACATTTGATTCATATTCTTTTTGGTCAAAAGAAATTAATATGCCTAAGATTGTTGTGTTTCTTGTTTTTGATAATGATAATAATTTTAATTCTGTTTGTTTTGCAAAATTAAAAAAAATAAATTTGTTGAGTCAGATAAAAAAATGTGAAACAAAAATAAAACTGTAATTACTAAAGATGCGTTGCCTTTCTTTACAATGGTTAATTTATTTTAAAACTAATCTGGTTATATTAATTAAAATAATACCCAATTGAAAAATAGAGAAGAATATCTCCCCAACTGATAGGATTGTTTGGCAGACTTCTTTCTAACTTAAAACTTCTTCCAATCGAAAAATCAGCAGGTCCAATTGGTGTATCAAATGAAATTGTTGTGCCAACACCATGTCTTAAATCTTTAAATCTAATCTGGTTTGGGAAAGACCAAACGGTACCCAAATCATATCTAACTTTTAAATATATAGGGAAAAAAATATTAATCGGTAGTTTGTATCTATAACCAATAGAAGCCAAAAATAATTGTCTTCCCCTAAATTCATAATCTCTCATTCCAAAAAAATTTGATTGCCCGCCCAACGAATATTGTTGGCTTAATGGCAAAGTATTATCTCCAAAACCAATGTTTATTTTTGGATAAATTGTATGAGAGTTTCCAAATGAAAAATAATTTTTATAATACAACTCTGCTTTTACATAACTTAAATCTCCACCAAGCAATGACTGACCGGTTTCATAATATCCTTTAAAATAAATACCTTTTGTTGGATATGGGTATTTGTCTTGTGTATCTATTGTGGATTGAAGCTTTAAGTTTACAAGTTTATTTTTACCCGGTAAAACAGAATTGCCAGATTTGTTTTTGATTTTATTAAATTCATATTTGCCTGTAAGTGTTACATTACCAAATTTTTTAACTTGTGTTCCTATTGTAACAGAAGCACCATAATAAATTTGTCTGTACTCTCCATTTATTGATCTAGAAAATTTTGTTTGTGAAATAACCGGGTCATCTATGTAAGAAAAAACATCATTAAACTTATAAAACAGATTTACATTATATGTTAAATATGTATTAAACAATCTGTTTGCCCTATGTTCTAATATTATAGCTCTCACTCTGTTACTATAAGTTGCTAATAAACCAAGCTCTGTTCCTGATCCAAATAAATTTATATCCCTTATATCAAAAGATATTTGAGTTTTATTTTCATTATCAACTCTAAAACCAACACTTAATAGACTACTTGGCCTGTCGTTTAGGTTTATATTTAGATAATTTTTCCCATTAATGTGTTTGTTGTCAACAATTATGTTTTCAAAAATGTAGCTGTTCCTTAAGTTAATTAAACCCTTTTCAATTTTGTCGAACTTAATTATTCCATTGTTATCTATTTCAAACTCTCTTGTAGTAACTTCTTTGTTTGTTTTGGTTTTTCCCTCAACAACAATGTCTGATATCTCCCCCAAATCAAACTTCAAAAAAAGATTTCCTGTAACGGGATCAAACTTCTCAAAATTTATTTCAGCAAAAACAAACCCTGATTTTCTATAATGATTTATAGTATTAATTATATTATCAACAAGTTTTTTAGCATTAAATGGTTTATGCTTAAGATCAATTAAAGATTCTGAAATAAATGTTTTGTCTGAGTCACTTTTACCTGATATAATAATGTTGCTAATTTTTTCATTTAACACTGAATAAATTTTTAATTCTGTTTCATCAACAACCACATCATTTATTTCTGTTTTAATTTTTTTATAATCGCCAGTTAAAAAAAGTGAATCAATGTATAAAGCTAAATCTATATTTGTAAAGTTTTTGCTGTTATTTAAAATGTTATAAAAAAATTTTTCTTCTTTGGTTGGTTCATTGTTTGGTGTAAGATTTTTATACGATATTAGAGTATCAACTAAATTAATTGCAGACAAAGAGTCTAAATGTTTTTTTAATCCCTCCAATTCAATTTTTGCTTTTTCATAACCTTTATCTATTACACTATTAATCTTTGTAAAATCTACAGCAAGGTGTTCATCAAGTTCAGGAGAAATAATTATATTTGCTTTCTTTAATTGAAGGTCGCTTAACTCTTTCATGGGTATACTTACAACTTGATCAGCGATTAACCATGGTAAATCCAGATCTTCTTTTTTATGAAGCTCGCTTGTTGTGTTAACGGCTATTATATAATCCGCGCCCAATTCTTCTGCAAATGTAACCGGTACATTTGCAATAAGCCCACCATCTACCAACATTAATGTATCTAAATTTACAGGTGACAATAAAAAAGAAACACTTGCACTAGCCCTCATAGCCTGACTTAATGACCCTGAATTAAGCACAATGGGTTTACCTGTTAGAAGATCAGTACAAACAGCTCTGTATTTTGTTCTTAGTTCATCAAATGATGTGTTAACATGAATCGGGGCTTTGAGTGTAGCAAGATTTAAATAGTTTGAAATCTTTTCTCCATTATTTAAAGAAGTTGGTATTACAGGTTTAAATCCGTCAAGTCTTAAGCTAAATATCGCTTTATCTTCCGTTATTTTTTGATCAATATATAAATCACTTCTGTCGGATTTTGAATTTAGTTTAATAAATTCAGCCCAATTTGTGTTTTTTGCCATTGAGTCAATTTCTTGTATGTTATAACCCATAGAATATAACCCTCCAACTATACTGCCCATACTTGTTGAAGTTATTATATCGATGTTGATTCCTTCTTCTAACAAAGCTTTTAAAACACCTATTTGTGCAAACCCTCTTGCTCCACCTCCAGATAATGCAACACCAATGGTAAGGTTGTTAACAGGAATTTCTTGCTTCACCCCAAATGGTAATATTTTTGTTTTGGTTTTTATCTCGTAGGTATGTGTGTTGTTTTGTATCTGCTGGGCATTAACAAAAAAAGCAGTTAAAAAAATAAAAGCAAGTATGTGTTTTGATCTAATCATAAAGAGATAAAAATTAAAAGCACTTATTTAAAATAAATTATTATTAGTGCTTTACAAACATATAAAGAGATATCTATTTTTTTCTCTTTGCTTTTGACTGAGTTTTTTGTTTTTCTTCGGCTGCTTCCATCATTCTTGTCATAAACCCTTTTGATTTTCCTTTTCCTTTTTTAACTACCGGAACAAGTTCTGTCCCATCGTGTTTATGATTTATAATATATTGCTGACCAATTGACAAAACATTAAATAAAAAATAATATAGGTTAAGACCCGAAGGGAAACTCATAAACATTAAAGTTAAAAACACAGGCATTATATAAACAATAGCTTTTTGATTTGGATCTTTTACGCTCATTTTTTGTTGGAAAAAAGTTGTAACGCCCATCAAAATAGCAAGACCACTAATTTCATTGATTCCTATTAAAGGTAACTTAAAAGAAAGTGTATAAATAATATCAGGGCTTGATAAATCTGTTATCCAACCAAAAAATGGTTGTTGTCTTAATTCAATAGCTGATTTAAACAATCCCCAAAGCGCAATAAATATTGGCATTTGTAATAATAATGGCAAACAACCTCCGGCCGGGTTTACTCCATAGGTGGAATAAAGCTTCATAGTTTCTTTGCTTATCTTTTGTTTATCGTCTCCAAGCTTTTCTTTTATCTCTGTTATTTTAGGCTGCAGGAGCTGCATTTTTTTCATCGATTGAAAACTTTGTTTTGTAAGAGGATATAAAACAAGTTTTATTATTAATGAAAAAATTACTATTACAAAACCGTAGTTTGGAATAAACTTATGTAAAAAATTAAATAGTGGTAAAAGAATATATTCAGCTATTGGTCTTACAATTATTTTTAATCCAAAAAAACTTCCGAAGTCAACAATTTTTTCTAAATCCTTGTCAAATTTATTTAAAATATCATAATCAACAGGTCCGATATAAACAGTAAAATTGGTTTCTTCAAAGTCTAAATTTTTAAAAGGAACCGATAATTGAGCACTATATATTTCTTTCTCTCCATTTTTAGGTAATTGTTCTCTTGACCCTCTTAAATAAGCTCCATCTACAGATGTTGGAGTTTCCGGAATTATTATAGTTGTAAAATATTTGTTTCTAATATTAATCCAATTAATACTGCCGTTAAATTCTTTATCCTCTACCTCACCGTTTGTTGTGGCATCAATAGTTGTTTTTTCTCCTCCAGAATAAACGCTTGCATCGGAATATGTCGCTTCATCAACAGAATTATACTCAACAAACCTTAACCCATTATTCCAAATTAAATTATATGCATTGTTACTAATTAATCTATTCATTCCATATAGCTTAATGCTTGTATTAAAATTATACTTATCTCCAAAGAACTTGAATTCTTTTTTAATAAAGTGTTTTTCGTCTATCTTATAAACAAATGGAATGGTAATTGAATCTGTGCCTGTTATTACATAGGATGTTTTGTTCTCTTCGTTTTTGAAAAAAAGATTACTTGTGTTTATTTTTTTCCCATCCTCTGAAATAAAAGAGAGATTAAGGGAGCCGCCTTCTTTATAATTTATTAATTGAACTTTAGTGCTTTCAATGTTTTCATCATTTTCAGCGCCAATCGAATACCAGTTATTAAACTTTTTAAGATAATACCTTAAAATATTGCCACCTTTTGTAGAAAAAATTACTTTTACAAGATTGTTTTCAACTGTAATTTCTTCACCTTGTTTATCATAAAAATTAAAGTGTTTTCCGTATACATTTGATCCATTAGGGGTTTTTATTTCATTTGGCAAGATGGTTTTCTCTTCAACCTTTACTTTTTCTTGTTTGGGTTTTGTAGAGTCTGTAATAACTATTGTTTTGTTTTGAGGTTTATTCGCTGGGTTTATAGGTTGTTCAGGTGAATTTAAATAAAGCCAGAAAACTAAAATTGTTACAATAAGTATAAATGCTATAGTTGTATTTTTGTCCATGTTTTTCTCTTTAATCTATCGGGTCAAATCCGCCTTTTGAAAATGGGTTGCATCTTAATATTCTCCACACAGTTTTTACAGAACCTTTTATCACACCAAATTTATTAATTGCCTCAACTGAATATTCCGAACAAGATGGATAATACTTACACGATGGTGGAAAAAGAGGTGATATAATTTTTTGATATATCTTAATTATGGAGATAAATAATTTTTTCAATTATATCCTTACGGTTATTTTTTTCATAACATCCAGCATGCTTGGCAGAATTTCTTCTAAGCCAATATGTTTGTTTTTGTTTTCGTTAATGTTTTGGGGAGAAAAAATTATTTTTAAATCTATTTTTTTTTGATTGCTCTTTTGAATAAGATCTTTTTTATTTAATCTATAAGATTCTCTTATAAGTCTCTTAATTCTGTTTCTCCAAACGGCACATCCAAGTTTTTTAAAAACAGCAGGGGTTATTTTTACAGATGTTTTTTTTTCTGTCTTTTCTGTTAAATAAATTGCTTTAATTTTTTTATCATCAGATATGATATTAACACCAAAAGATATTACTCTCTTTATTTCTTTTCTGCTTTTTAGCTTTTCAAAAGCAGAAAGACCGAACTGCTTCAAAGCAATTAATTCTCGTCACTTACTGTTAGCTTTTTTCTGCCTTTATTTCTACGGCTAGCAAGCACTTTTCTTCCGCCAACACTTTTCATTCTTTCGCGGAAACCGTGTTTATTCTTTCTTTTACGGTTGCTTGGTTGAAATGTTCTTTTCATAATATTCCTTTCTACTCAAAAGAGTGTAAAATTATATAAAAACAGGAAAATAAACAAGTTTTTTACATACATTTTTAGCACCTTTTTCATATAAAAATTAAATCCTTTTTTTAAGATTAATTTGGAAAGTAAAGTAAATTAGTTATATTTTTATAAAGAGTTAATGGATAGCAATTTTGGTTAACATCATGTTGATAACTTTTATATGTGAAAATGTTTCACGTTTTTTTTGATTGATGTTTTGTGATGAGAAATTGAAAGGTATTGTTTGTTTTGTTGTTTAATTGAACACAATACATTGTAAAACAAACAGTTATCGTTTTTGTTTTGATGTTAACAACTTGTTTGTAATGTGTGTGTTTTTGAAAATTGTTTTTGTTTTTTATTTAATTACTTGATTTTATAACCTTTTTTAAATGTGGATAAATTAAATGCAGGAAGCTCAATACTCCGGTAGTCTTGTTCTTAATTCTGAAAAAGTTTGGGAAGATTGTTTAACAAATATTAAGCGTAATGTATCGCAGATGACCTTTAATACTTGGTTTTTGCCTATTAAACCAATAGATATAAACAATTCAACACTAAAGGTCTTATTGCCAAGTCAATTTTTTTGGGAATGGATAGATGAACATTATAATTCTCTCATTCATTCAACTATAACTTCTATTATCGGTCCTGGTGCAAACTTAACATATGTTATAGCTGAGGAAAAAGAAGAAAAAAATGAACCGGTATTTATCAAACAAGAAAAAGCCGTTGTAAAAGCAATCGAATCTGAAAAACCAGCTTTTGAATCATTCATTAATCCGAGATATACTTTTGATAATTTTATTAAGGGTGAGGGAAATCAGTTAGCAAGAGCAGCAGCTGGTGCTATTGGTGATAATCCTGGCGGCACTTCTTTTAATCCACTTTTTGTTTACGGCGGTGTAGGTTTAGGTAAAACACACCTTGTACAGGCTGTTGGTAATAAAATTGTTCAAAAATTTCCTTTTAAAAGAGCTGTTTATCTTTCTTCTGATATCTTTACCATTGAGTTTGTTGAAGCAATTCAATCTAACAAAGTAAATGAGTTTTCTAATTTTTACAGAAGTATGGATGTTTTGATTTTGGACGATATTCAGTTTTTAATAGGAAAAGAAAAAACACAAGATTTATTTTTTCATATTTTTAACACACTTCATCAATCAGGCAAACAAATAATTTTAACTAGCGATAAACCACCAAAAGATTTAAAGGGCATGGACGATAGGCTTATATCTCGTTTTCAGTGGGGTCTATCTGCTGATATACAGCCTCCTGATTTTGAAACCAGGATTGCGATACTTAGAAGAAAGGCTGACGATTTTGGTTTGGTTTTTCCAACTGAAATCTTTGAATACATTGCCTCGCATATAATTTCAAACATTAGGGAATTAGAGGGATGCTTAATTAAGCTTTTGGCAAATGCTTCTTTAAATTCTAAAAAACTTGATTTTGATTTAGTAAAGACAACTGTTAAGGAAATAGCAACAAGCAGACAATTAAATTTTACAATTGAAAACATTACTTCTGTTGTTTGTAAATATTTAAATATTGGGGAAGACAAAATTAGGGATAAAACAAGAAAAAAAGAGGTGGTGTTGGCTAGACAAATTGCGATGCATCTTTCAAAAGAATTAACCAGGTCTTCTTTAAAAACAATTGGTTTACATTTTGGAGGAAGAGATCATTCTACCGTTATCCATGCTTGTTCTTCTATTGACAGTGCTATTGCTTCTGATGATTCCATGAAAGACCTTGTCAAAAAAATCAAGGATAAAATAGAATTAGACAGCGTTTAAAAATGTTAAAATGTTGTGATTAAACATTTTTCTTTTGTTAATATCTTTTTCTTTTTTAAATATTTGTTCTTTTAGAGATAAAAAAGAACCTTTAAAGAACAATATGTTTTTTTAAATAATCTTTTATTATATGGTTTTATAGACTTATAAACATATAAACATTTTTATAATTATTATTAATTTATTTAAAAGTATATTATATATTAATTAATGGTGTTAATAACATAGAACTATTGATTATATTTATTTTTTTTATTTAGTTGAGGTATGCTTATCAAAACAATTTCTAAAATAAAAACAAAAAGATCATTTCATTTTATTATTATAATATCTTTTCTATTTTTATTCTTACAGGGTTGTAAAACAAATATTGATAATAGAGTTTCATTTAATAACTTTTCCACCACAGACCTAATTATTAATTTTAGGGGTCAAGAAATTAGGGTAAATGTAGGACAAAAAACAGACATCACAGAAATTAATAAAGGAACATATACTTATTCAACAAGCTTTAATTTACCCGTCGGAGCAACAAGCTCTACCACCAACGGTGATGTTAATGGAACAGTTATAATTAATTCTGATACGAAAGTTCTTGTTATTTATACAAGCAGTATTGTTGGAGGAGTTTTTACTCTTTCTGCAACACTTTCCACAAGTGAAAGCCAAGGCACACCAACGAGCCCGTAAAACATTAAAAATCTTTGAATAGAAAAAAAATGAAAGAATTTTAAAGCCTCTTTTAATTGAGATTATAGAGAAAAAAGTGTAATTTTAAATGCTTAAATGGAGTAATATTAATGGAGTTTAATTTAAATAGTAAGGAGTTAGAAAAACTCTTATCTAAAGTAATACCTGCCGTTCCAACCAGAACACCAATGGCAATTTTAGAGAACTTCTTGTTTGAAATTGAAGAAGGAAAACTAACTGTTTTTTCTACAGACCTTGAAATTTCTTTACGCTCATCAATGAAAATAAACTCAGAAGATAAAATTAAAATAGTTGTTCCAGCTCATCTTTTATATGATGTTGTTAGGGCGCTAAGTGATACACAAATAAAATTTGAAACAGAAACAAACTCAAAACTTAAATTAACCACAGACAACGGAACATATAGTTTGGGTTTTTCTTCTCCTGAAGAATTTCCGTCACCCCCTGATGTTGTTGTAGAAGACGAAATAAATATTAGCGGTAAGGAATTAAAAAAAGCTATTGACCTCACATCTTTTGCAATGAGCAAGGAAGATATGAGACCAGCGATGACAGGCATGTTGTTTGAATTTACAAAAGAAGGAGTAAACTTTGTTTCAACTGATGGGCACAGACTGGTAAGATATACAAACAAGAAAATCAAAAACCCAAGAGAAGAACAATTTATTATTCCTGAAAGAGCAATAAATGTTTTATCAAAACTACTAACAGAAAAAGAGATTAAAGCAACTTTTAGCAAAACCAATGTTTGTTTTACAATTGATGATGTGGTTTTTGTGTCTAGGTTAATAGCAGAAAAATATCCTGCTTATAACAGTGTTATACCAATGGAAAACGAAACAGAGCTTAAAATTAATAAAAACGAAATTCTTTCTACCGTAAAAAGAATGAGTTTGTTTTCTACCACAAACACAAAACAAGTAAAATTTTCAATAAAAGAAAACAGCTTGATTGTTGCTGCAGAAGATATCGATAGCGGATCGAGTGCTAAAGAGCAGGTTAAATGTGAATATAAGGGCGATCAGATGGATGTTGGTTTTAATACTGCATATGTCCTTGATATACTTTCACATATAAACGAAAACGAAATAGTATTTAAACTTCATTCACCAACAAAAGCATGTATTATTGAACCGACAAAACAAAAAGAAGATGAAGATCTTATGCTTTTACTAATGCCTGTTCGGTTAAATGGGTAGGATGAAATTATTATCAATTCAGTTAAAAAATTTTAGAAAACACAAAGAAACCAACCTAACTTTTTCAGAAAAGTTAAATTTTATAGTTGGAGCAAACGGTGCAGGAAAAACAACAATTTTGGAAGCAATATATTATTTGTGTACTAACAAAAACTTTAACACAAGAACAGATAGCGAGGTCGTTCTCTTCGGAGAAAACATTTTTGAAATAGAGGGAAGTATTAAAAAAAATAACGAGAACAAAGTTCGTGTTTATTTTTCTTTAGAGGAAAGCAAAAAAACATATTTAAAAAATCAAAAAAAAATAAACAGATCGGTTGATATTGTTGGCAGTTTTCCAATAGTAACACTTACCCCAGCAGATCTATTTATAACAAGGGGTTTTCCAGGCGATAGAAGAAAATTTGTTGATTCAATTTTATGCCAGGTTAGTGAAACATATCTGAACAATTTATTAGACTATAATAAAACAACAAAACAAAGAGCTGCTCTTTTATATTTATTAAAAACCAACAGCTCACTACAGTTAAGAAAAGAACTAGAATCATGGAACGAAAAACTAATTCAATCCGGATTATATTTAATAAAAAAGAGAAATGAATTTATTAAAGATTTTAGATTGTTTGTTAAAGACTCATACACAGAAATAATGGAGACAGAAGAAAACCCAGAGATAATTTATTCTTTTTTAGAAACTCAAAGTGACGAAAACATAAAGATAGAGCAAAACTTTAGAGAACTTTTAGCTGTAAAAAAAGCAGAAGAATTGAAAAGATCAGTGAATCTGGTTGGCCCGCACAGAGACGAATTTATTTTTTTAATAAATGGTGTTGATCTAAAAAAATATGGATCTCAAGGACAACACAAAACATTTCAAATAGCTTTGCGGTTTGCTGAGTTTTTTTATTTAAAACAATTAAGAGGAATTACACCCTTGTTTTTGCTTGATGATATTTTTGGAAAACTGGATTCATTAAGAGCAAAAAAAATAAGTACCTATTTAAGAAAAGTTGGGCAAGCGTTTGTTACGATTACAGACCTTGCGGATTTTTCCATTTTTAACAGGCAAAGCGACGACAAGATAATTAAAATAGAAGAAGGTAAAGCAACTTATGCTTAGTGGATTTAAAAGCATTAAAGAGGTCTTTGAAAACGAACCAAAACTAAGGGGGATTAGAAGTGTAGTAAAAGAATCTTTAGCGGTGTATGATTTTTTTATCATTTTCCCTGAGTTTAAAAAAGCGGTAATACCACAAAAAGTAGAAAAGAAAAGACTTTTCTTAAAAATTGAAAACCCTGTTTGGAGAAATGAGCTGAAGTTTAAAGAAACAGAAATTGTTAAAAAAATAAACTCTCATTTCAAAACAGAGATAATTAAGTGGATAAAATTTATATCATAATAAAGTAGCACAAAAATAAAATGGCAAAACAAGAAACAAAGAAAAACAACTATAGTGCAGAAAATATAAATGTTCTAAAAGGCCTAGATGCAGTAAGAAAAAGACCTGCAATGTACATTGGTGATATTAGCTCAAGGGGTTTTCATCATCTTATAAACGAAGTTGTTGATAACAGTATTGATGAGGCATTAGCTGGATATGCAGATAAAGTTATTATTACAATTAACAAAGATGAAAGCGTTACAGTTGAAGACAACGGCAGGGGTATTCCAACAGATATTCACAAGGAAGAAAAAATATCAGCACTTGAAGTTGTTATGACCGTTCTTCATGCAGGAGGAAAATTTGACAAAAGCTCTTACAAAGTTTCCGGAGGATTACACGGTGTGGGTGTCTCGGTGGTTAATGCTTTATCAGAATGGTTAAAGGTAGAGGTAAAAAGAGATGGAAAAGTATATGTTCAGGAATACAAAAAAGGAATACCTCTGTATAGAGTAAAAGAAGTAGGTAAAGCTAAACAAAAAGAAACAGGAACAACCATAACTTTTTTACCCGACAGCGGAATATTTAAAGTTTCTCAGTTTAAGTTTGATACTATCTCAGACAGAATGAGAGAGTTGGCATATTTAAATAAAAACATATCTATCAAGGTTGTTGATAAAAGAAATGGCGGAGAAGAAGAAACATTTCACTTTAAGGGCGGAATTATTGAGTTTGTAAAATATATAAACAACACCAGAACACAATTACATAAAACGGTTTATATTGAAGGCGAAAAAGAAGAAACACCAGTAGAGATAGCTTTTCAATATACCGATGTATATTCCGAAAACATTTTTTCCTATGTGAACAACATTAACACTCATGAAGGTGGTACACATTTGGTTGGTTTTAAAACAGCATTAACCAGAACGCTAAATAATTATGCCTATAAAAATGGATTGATAAAAGAGGGCAAACTAACATTAACAGGTGATGATTTTAGAGAGGGTTTGACGGCAATTATTTCTGTTAAAGTACCAGAGCCCCAATTTGAAGGACAGACAAAAACAAAATTAGGAAATAGTGAAACCAAATCAATAGTTGAAACAATGGTTGGTGAAAAACTTTCAGAATTTTTAGAAGAAAACCCTTCTGTAGGGAAAAAAATTATTGAAAAATGTATGATGGCTGCAGAAGCAAGAAATGCTGCTAGAAAAGCTCGTGAGCTTGCTAGAAGGAAAAATGCATTGGACAATATGAATCTACCAGGAAAACTTGCTGACTGCTCTATAACAGACCCTGAGCACTGTGAAATTTATATTGTTGAAGGTGATTCTGCAGGTGGTTCTGCCAAACAAGGAAGAGACAGGAGATTCCAGGCTATTCTGCCTTTAAAGGGTAAAATTTTAAATGTAGAAAAAGCAAAATTGAATAAAATTCTTGAAAACAATGAAATAAAAGCAATTATTTCCGCTGTAGGTGCTGGTTTTGGAGCTGACTTTGATGAAACAAAATCTAGATACGGAAAAATAATTTTAATGACGGATGCCGATGTTGATGGAAGCCATATAAGAACATTGTTATTAACATTTTTATATCGACATATGAAAGAATTGATAGCAACAGGTAAGGTTTATATAGCCCAACCACCTCTTTATAAAATTAAAAAAGGAAAACAAGAACAATATGCTTTTGACGAAAAAGAAAGAGACGAAATTATAAAAAGATTAAAAACAAACAACAAAGATTCTGAAGCAGAAGAAATAGAAGACGCAAACGATGAAACCAAAACTAAGGGTGTTACTATTTCAAGATATAAAGGTCTTGGTGAAATGAATCCTTTACAACTTTGGGAAACAACTATGGATCCGGAAACAAGAACCATCCTTCAAGTCAACTTAGAAAGCGCAGCCTCGGCAGATAAAATATTTGAAACCCTTATGGGGGATGATGTAGAACCTAGAAGAGAATTTATAGAAAAGAATGCCAAATATGTTAAGAATTTGGATATTTAATAACAAAAAAAAATAACAGAAGAGCATGACAACAATTTTTGAAAAAATAATACCGGTATCATTAGAAGACGAAATGAAATCGTCTTACATAGATTATTCAATGTCAGTAATAGTGTCAAGAGCATTACCTGATGTAAGAGATGGATTAAAACCAGTGCACAGAAGAGTTCTTTATGGAATGAAAGACCTTGGCGTAACACATAACAAACCATATAAAAAATCAGCAAGAATTGTGGGTGAAGTTCTCGGTAAGTATCATCCTCATGGTGATACAGCTGTTTACGATTCAATGGTTAGAATGGTTCAGGAATTTTCTTTAAGATATCCACTTGTTGAGGGACAGGGAAATTTTGGTTCAGTTGACGGCGACTCACCTGCTGCAATGCGTTATACAGAAGCAAGAATGGCCGACATTGCAAATGAAATGTTAAAGGACCTTGATAAAAACACGGTTGATTTTGTTCCTAACTTTGACGATTCTTTACAAGAACCAACTGTATTACCCTCATACATTCCACAACTTTTGGTTAATGGCTCAAGCGGTATTGCTGTTGGTATGTCTACAAATATTCCTCCTCATAACCTTACAGAAATTATAAATGGTTTAATTGTACTTATTAAAAAACCAACAACAACATCAGAACAATTAATGAAACATGTATTAGCACCAGATTTTCCTACTGGTGGAATTATTTATGGTTTTGAAGGTGTCAAATCAGCCTACACAACAGGTCGAGGTATTTTAAAAATTAGAGCCAAAGCAAATATTGAAACATTAAAAAATGGTAGAGAAAACATTATTGTAACAGAACTTCCATATCAGGTAAATAAAGCAAACCTAATAGAAAAAATAGCAATTTTGGTTAGAGGTGGAAAAATAAATGAAATCTCAAATTTACGAGATGAGTCCGACAGAGACGGAATGCGTATTGTAATTGAATTGAAAAAAGACGCACAACCGCCAATCGTTTTAAATCAATTATTTAAGCACACCCAAATGCAAAACACATTTGGAATTATTATGCTTGCGTTGGTAAATGGCAGGCCAGAGACTTTAGATTTAAAACAAATGATGCAGCATTTTATTGACCACAGAATGGATGTATTAATAAAAAGAACAAAATATGAATTAGACTCAGCAGAAAAAAGAGCACACATATTAGAGGGTTACATAATTGCTCTTGATAATATTGACGAAGTAATTAAGACAATAAAAAAATCTAAAGATACCGAAACAGCAAAAACAAACTTAATGAAAAAATTCAAGTTGAGCGAAGTACAGGCAAAAGCTATTTTGGAAATGAGACTTCAAAGATTAACCGGACTTGAAAGAGAAAAAATAGAATCTGAGTATAAAGAAATAATAAAACTAATTGAAAAATTAAAAGGAATTCTTTCAAAAGAAGATCTTAGGTATTTAATTATTACAGAGGAATTGAAAGAAGTAAAAGATAAATACGGTGATGCAAGAAGAACGGAAATAGTTAAGGAAATTGAAGAGTTTTCTTTAGAAGATATGATTGCAGAAGAAGATGTTGTTGTAACAATTTCACACAGCGGTTTTATAAAAAGATTTCCCGTAAATGGTTATAGAAAGCAGGGAAGAGGAGGCAAAGGAGTAACAGGTGCTGGAACAAAAGATGAAGATTTTATTGAACATATGTTTGTTGCGTCAACACACCACTATATTCTAATTTTTACAGACCAAGGTAAGTGTTATTGGTTAAAAGTTTTTGAGGTTCCAGAATCCGGCAGAGCAGCAAGAGGAAGATCAATACAAAACTTAATTCAAAAAGATAATAACGAAAATATAGCTGCTTTTGTTTCAGTAAAAGAATTTTCTGATACACAAAACATTATTATGGCTACCTTAAAAGGAACTGTAAAGAAAACAGTACTTTCAGCATATGGAAATGTTAGAAAGGGTGGTATTAATGCAATCAATATTATTAAAAACGATAAACTTATTGCGGTAAAACTTACTGATGGAAATAATGATATTGTTTTGGGAACAAGAAATGGTTTTGCAATTAGATTTAACGAAAAAGATGTTCGTCAAATGGGAAGAACTGCAACTGGAGTAAGAGGCATTAGATTAGGAAAAGACGATATTGTCGTGGGGTTAGTAGTGATGAAAAGACAAGCATCAATATTAGTTGCTACTAGTAAAGGTTATGGAAAAAGATCAGACATTAACGATTATAGAACTACCCACAGAGGCGGAAAAGGAGTTATTACAGTTAAAACCAACGAAAAAGTTGGTAAACTAATTTCAATGATGGAAGTTGTTGATGGAGATGAACTTGTTATTATTACAACATATGGAATGGTTATTAAACAAGGTATTAAAGATATTCGTGTAATGGGAAGGAACACACAAGGTGTAAGAGTAATTAGATTAAATGAAAACGATTCCATTGCTGACATAGCCAAAGTAGTTAGAGATGATGACAATCTAGAAGGACTAGAAGGAGAAGAAGAATAATAACATATTATTTGGGTCTGTAAAATAATTTTGAGTCTGGAAAATATTCCGCAGATGAAAAAAACATTTATTTAACAGAACTACTTGGGTCTGTAAAATAATTTGGGGTCTGTAAAATAATTTGTGTAAATGGCGTTTTCATTAAAGAAAAGGCTCCAGTCTTTCCTCAAAATTAATTGAAAAGTTTGAAAGAACAATGGCCCAGTTTCTAATGGGCATAGTCCACTTTTTTGATAAATCTCTGTAAGCAAGATACAGCATTTTTTTTAGAGCGTCATCATTCGGGAAAAGCGACCTTGCTTTGGTGACTTTTCTGAACTGGCGGTGTACCGCCTCTACTG
>Ga0210044_10005741_pt1 | contig 16647 bp, 17 predicted proteins | sample CryGey13umfilter_2_FD_183959 | JGI IMG/M metagenome (GOLD analysis project Ga0210044, IMG submission 183959) | Groundwater microbial communities from aquifer in Utah, USA - Crystal Geyser 4/9/14 3 um filter (SPAdes) (version 2) | ecosystem: Environmental > Aquatic > Deep subsurface >...
GGGGCAGGCGATCCAGGGCGGTCCCGCATGGCGATGGACGCGGTGGATCAGCACCTCGTTCGCCGGGATCACCGGTTGGTCCAGCTTCTGGACCCGCCGTTCGACAAGTCGGCCCTGAACCCCGGCTACATCAAAGGATACGTCCCGGGCGTGAGGGAAAACGGCGGTCAGTACACGCACGGGGCGATCTGGGCGGCGATGGCGTTCGCCGCATTGGGGGACAGCCGGCGCGCGTGGGAGCTCTTGGGGATGATCAACCCGGTGAACCACGCGAGATCTCCGGAGGGGATGGCGACCTATAAAGTGGAACCGTACGTCGTCGCGGCCGACGTCTATGCGCTCCCGCCGCACACCGGGCGCGGAGGATGGACCTGGTACACGGGCTCCGCCGGCTGGATGTACAGGCTGATCGTGGAATCCCTCCTGGGCCTGACGCTGGAAGTGGACAAGCTGCGTATCGCTCCGCGCCTCCCCGAGGATTGGAAAGGGTTCAAGGTGTACTACCGGTATCGCGAGACGCTCCATGTAATCGACGTCCGGCAGCGACCCGAGGGGGAAGGCCGGGCGACCGTGACCGTCGACGGGACGGAACGGCCGGACGGGACGATTCCTCTTGCCGACGACGGCCGGAACCGATCGGTCGAGATCGTTTTCATCCGGCCGCCTATTCGTTTATAATCTTTTCATACTATCGGTTCGGCACACCGCCGCTGTCCCTCCTCTCGCGGAAGAGGCCTGCATGAAGATCCTGCTTCTTTATCCCGAATTCCCCGATACGTTTTGGAGCTTCCACCATGCCCTCCCGTTCATCGGGAAACGGTCCGCCTATCCTCCCTTGGGACTGCTCACCGTTTCGGCGATGCTTCCGCCGCACTGGGAACGGAAACTGGTGGATCTCAACGTGGAAAAATTACGAGATAAGGATCTGGCTTGGGCCGACGTGGCGTTCCTGAGCGCCATGCTGGTCCAGGGGCCTTCCCTTGCGCAGTTGATCGCCCGTTGCCGGAAAGCGGGGTTACGGACAGTGGTGGGCGGACCGGTCACGAGTGCCGACAACCCTTCGTACGAAGGTGCGGACCACGTCGTCCGGGGGGAAGCGGAAGGGATCATCGAAGAGCTTGTCTCCGACCTTGAAGCGGGCAATGCGCGCTACCGTTACGAAGCCGCCGGGCGGGCGGACATGACCAGGGTCCCTCCCCCCGACCTGCGCCTGGCGCGGTTGCGGCGGTACAGTGCGATGCCCATCCAGTACTCCCGTGGGTGCCCGTTCTCCTGCGAGTTCTGCGATGTCATCGAGCTCTTCGGGAGGACCCCCCGCACGAAGACCGCGGATCAGATCCTTACGGAGCTCGAACAGCTCCACGGCATGGGGTGGCGGGGGTCGGTGTTCGTCGTGGACGACAACTTCGTGGGGAACCGGCAGGCCATCAAGGCGCTGCTCCCACGGATCGCCGATTGGATGCGCAGGCGGGGCAACCCCTTCTCCCTGTTCACCCAGGCGTCGATCAACCTGGCCGAGGACGACGAACTGCTCTCCCTGATGCGGGCGGCCCGCTTCAACAAGGTGTTCATCGGGATCGAGACTCCCTCCATGGAATGCAACCGGGCGGCGGGCAAGATGCAGAACGTGAAGGCCGACCTGTTGGCGTGCGTGCGCCGCATCCAGGAAAGCGGGATGGAAGTGATGGGGGGCTTTATCGTCGGCTTCGACCAGGATCCCCCGGAGATCTTCGAGAAGCAGATCGCCTTCATCAAGGAGGCGGCCATCCCCATTTCCATGGTCGGCCTCCTGACCGCCCTCCCCAACACGCGCCTGTGGCGGCGGCTCTCCGAAGAGGGCCGGATCCTGCGGCAGAGCATGGGGAACAACACGGAAGCCTCGCTGAATTTCATCCCCAGGATGAATCTTGATGTGCTCCTCGCCGGCTACCGGAAGGTGCTGGCTTCCATCTACAGCCCGTCGGAATATTTCGAGCGAGCCCAGGCGATGATCGCCCGGATGGGGGCCAGGCCGAAAAGCCGCCTGGTCTTTTCGGATTACGTCGCCCTGTTCCGCTCATTCGTCCGGCAGGGGATCATCGCAAGGTACCGGGTGCCGTACTGGCGTTTCCTCGGGAAAACGTTCTTCCGTTCGCCGAGACACCTTGGGCTGGCGGTCACGCTGGCGATCATGGGCCACCACTTCTTCATCCTGTCCCGCCGGATGCAATCGAAAACGGCGCGGTGATCTCCGGTCCGCATCCGTTCCCGCAGGGCGTCGGTCAACCCGTTCGGAAGTGATCGCACAGCAGCGCGGCCACTTTCCGGGACAGGAGCAGCCCGACGTGGGAGGCCCGAACGGTGACCGTCCGCGCTCCTTCGACGCGCGTTTCCTCGACACGGATGACGCCGTCGGCGAGTGGGCCCGGATCTGGCCGCTGCAGACCCTCGCCTGGACGATGGGCGCCTACTCCATCCGCCATCTTTTCCCGGAATCGACCGTCGACGGTTAGGCGAATCTGCTGTACACAGTATACTTGGAATTGTGGTATAGTCCCCGTCAATGATTTCAGTTCGACCCAAACCCCACATCCCGAAGGAGGCAGCCATGGCAAGGAAGAAGATCGCTCTCATCGGCGGCGGTCAGATCGGCGGCGTGCTGGCGCAGCTGTGCGCCCAACGCGAACTCGGTGACGTCGTGCTGTTCGACATCGTCGAAGGATTGCCCCAGGGCAAATGCCTCGACATCGCGGAAGTCGGCCCGGTGGAAGGGTTCGACGTCTCCCTGAAGGGGACCAACAGCTACGCCGACATCGCCGGCTCCGACCTTGTCATCGTCACGGCGGGCCTTCCCCGCAAGCCGGGGATGAGTCGCGACGACCTGATCGGCGTCAATTCGAAGATCATGTCCCAGGTCGCCGAGGGGATCAAGACGTACGCCCCGAACTCCTTCGTCATCGTCATCTCCAACCCGCTCGATGCGATGGTGACCCTCTGCCAGAAGATCACCGGATTCCCCAACAACCGGATCATCGGGCAGGCCGGGGTCCTCGATTCGGCCCGCTTCACGGCCTTCATCGCATGGGAACTCGGCGTCTCCGTGCGGGACGTGAGCGCGATGACCCTCGGCGGTCACGGCGACTCCATGGTTCCCCTGGTCCGGTACGCCTCCGTGGCCGGGATCCCCGTCATGGAACTGCTGGAGCGGAAATACGGCAACGCCGCCAAGGCGAAGGAAGTGATGGACGCGATGGTCAACCGCACCCGGAAGGCCGGCGGTGAAGTGGTCGCCCTTTTGAAGACCGGTTCCGCCTTCTTCTCCCCGGCGGCGGCGGCGTTGGCGATGTCCGAGTCGATCCTGAAGGACCAGAAGCGGGTCCTGCCGTGCTGCGTCTACCTGAACGGCGAGTTCGGCGTGAAGGGGTACTTCGTCGGCGTGCCCGCGGTGCTCGGCGCAAACGGCGTCGAGAAGGTGGTCGAGTTCAAGCTCGACGCCGAGGAGCAGGCGATGATGGACAAGTCCGTCGCGGCTGTCAAGGGGCTGGTCGGCACCCTCAAGTAGATTTTACCCTCTGCAGACGTACTCCGGCCGGGACGGGGTCTCCCCTCCCGGCCGGAGCCGTTTTCACCCGACCCCTTTCCCATGGAAAAACCACCTGAAAAATTGATAAGATTGTCGCATCATCCGAATTGCAATATGAATCCGTACCCGACAGGGGTGGAACGATGAAAACGACACTACCCGGGAAAATAACGGGTCGCACCGCCCTCGCGCTCGCAGGAATCCTCCTTGCCGCCGCGCTGGCCGGATGCACGGGTTCCGCCGTCACGGGGGGCGGGACCACGGCGGTCACGGTCACGATCGGGGGAGCCGGGTCTTCCGCTGCGAGTGCGGCCGTCTCGTCCCGTTCGACGCCGCGTCCGCTCGCGGCTGCGATCCCCTCCACGGTGACTCTCATCCGCTTCACCATAAGCGGCGCGGGGATCGACAACATCGTGCAGACGGTCCCGGTAACCGGGGCGACGATGACCGTCACCCTCCAGGTGCCGAGCGGCCCCGGGAGGACCATTCTCGTGGAAGCGCTCGATTCCGACGGCACGCCCCGTTACAGTGGGTCCACCCTCGTCGACGCCTCCGGATTCGCGCTCGCGGTCACGATCGACATGGCCATCGACCCCGCGAACCCCGCCTTGCAGTCGTGGGGTGTCGTCGCCTCCACCGTTACCATGGCGGCGACACTGAACCGCCTCGCGGCGGGCGACGGCATCGTGATCGCGGCGGGGTCCATGGGGGAGATCCTCTCCTCGACCACTGGAGATTCCTGGACCTCCCTGACACCCGGAAACATATCCGGAGACATCACCGCGCTGGCGTTCGGGAACAACACCTTCCTGGCGATGACGTCGAGCTTTGTCGCCACTTCCGCTCCCGGTTATTGGACCAACCATTTCTTCGGCGCCACGAGCGACAACGTAGCGAACTGGACCCTTCGGGGATCTGTGCCGGGAATCGCCTCGCCGTTTTCGGATATCGCCTTTGGCGCCGGGACGTTCGTCGCCGTGGGAGGCAACAACGCGTTCCACTCCCAGGACAACGGGGCGACCTGGTCTCCCGGGACGGTATCCGGGGTCTCGTTCCTGTCGGGCGTCGCCTACGGAAACGGAAGGTTCGTGTCCGTCGATGCCGCAAGCGACAACGTCGCCGTATCCGCCAATGGCTCCACCTGGACGACCGCGGCGATGGGGCTTACTTCCGCGGAGACCCTCCAAAGTGTCGGCTTCGGCGGCGGTCTCTTCCTCGTTACCACCTCCACCGGAGATGTTTACACATCCCCTGACGGAGTCTCATGGACGAAACGGACCCGGTTCGCGGAACTCTCCGGTATGGACATGTCCGCCATACGCACCTCTTACGGCGCTGGCGCCTTCCTGGTCGTAACAGGATCGCCCACGCAGATGTTTTTCAGCTTCGATTCCGGCGGCAGCTGGACCTCGATCGATCCGTTCGGAGGCAGCTATTCTATCGAGGACGTACTGTATTGGAACGGAGCATTCATCGGAGTCGGCGGAGAATTCGCCTACCCCGCCTACGGGGTCGTGTTCCGCTCCGGGGAACTGTAGTTTCGACAGGGGGAACCCATGACCGGGATCATTCGAAAATCAGGCATAACGCTCGCGCTTCTTTGCGCTCTCCTCGCGTCGTGGGCCGACGCGGGGCAGCTGGTGTCCCCCGCGGACCGGGAGTGGGCGAAGAAAGCCGTCGCCGAGGAGAAATCGATCTCGGCGCCGGCGGGGAAGAACACCGTCGCGGTGCTCTACTTCAAAAACAATACCGGCGACCCGTCCCTCGACCCGATGCGCAAGGGGATCCCCCTGCTGCTCGTGACCGACCTCTCCTCCGTTCCCGGCCTTTCGGTCGTCGAGCGTACGCGGCTGCAGGCCTTGACCGAGGAGACGAATCTGGGGGCGACCGGCCTAGTCGAGGCAGGGACCGCTCCCCGCGTCGGCAAGATGCTCGGCGCCCGTTGGCTCGTGGGGGGTGAAATCGGGCGGGAGAAGCCGACGCGGGTCGACCTCGCCTCGAACGTGGCCGATGTCCCTGCGGGAACGACGACCGGTAAAACATCCGCGGGGGGAGAGATCGAACAACTCTTCGAGGTGGAGAAAGAGCTCCTGTTCGGCGTGCTGAAGCATCTCGATGTGACGGTCACCCCCGAAGAGGAACAGCGGCTCCGCAAGCCGTGCTCTAAGAGCGCGACGGCGCTGGCCGCTCTTTTCCTCGGCGTCGACGCCGGCGACCGCGGCGACCTCGACAAGGCGGAAGGGTACTATCGGAAAGCGCTCCAGACCGATCCGGGCGTCTGCATCGCCACCGACGCGCTGAAGGAGATCGAGACGGTCCGCGCCTCCGCCCCCGCGGCGGGGAAACGGAGCCGGCAGCTCCTGAAGACGCTTCGCGGCGGGACCTCACTCACCGATTCGTTGACTACGAAGGAGCCGCTGCTCCGGGGCGGGAAACCGCTGGACATTCCCGGAACGAGGACGTCTCCGACCAACATCAACCTGACGTTTCCCTGAGGGTGACCTGATATGAAGCGATTCCTTGCCTTGATCCTTTCCGTCCTCCCGTTGCTTTGGTGCACCGGGGCCCATGCCGATGGGCTGTCGGTCGAGTCCGGCGTACGACAGGAATACTGGGAAGACACCCGGGATCTCTCGGGAAGCCAGACGCTCATTCCCCTCGAGATCGAATGGAACAAGGGGGATGTGTCGATCGGTTTGCTGACCGGGGTCGTCCACGCTACGTTGAACACCCTGGGCACAACCGATCCCTCCATGACGCATCCCCTCGACACGAAACTGAACCTTTCCTACGTTGTCCAGGGGAAACTGCCCGTCGACCTCCTGTTCGGATTGGATTTGAACCTGCCGACGGGGAAGACGGATCTTTCCTCCGCAGAACTCGCGCTGATCCTTGATCCGGAAATCGCGTCGATCACCACGTTCGGGGAAGGGGTGAACCTCAACCCGACGCTTTCCCTCGCGAAAGAGTGGGGGCCGTGGTCCGCCGGTGCGGGTATCGGCTACAACATCCGGCGGACGTACGACGTCAGCGCCGAAACGGGATTGACCGACTACGACCCGGGGGACATTCTTTCGCTGAACGCCCTGTTGCAACGAGAGTACCCCCGGGGCTACGTCGGGCGCATATTCGGCAAATTCTCCCGGTTCGGGAAAGACAGGTTGCGGGGGGCGGACATCTTCCGCGAGGGGGATTACCGGATGGCCGGAGTCGGCATTTCGCGGGCGGGCGCCGCGTGGGAGGCGGACGTCAATCTCCGGGGGACGTTCCGGGGAAAAGCGGAGATCCTTTCCGGCGTATCGCTGGTCACGGAAACCGACAGGAGCCGCGGCGACGAATGGAGCGCGGAGGCAAGCGTCCGGCACGCGCTTCGAAAGGATGTTTCCCTCTCCGCTGCCCTCCGTGGCTTGATCGTATCGAAAAACGGGTACTCCGCAGGAGACTCGCGCTACAACGGGTCGAAGGAGAAGATCGCGCTTTCGGTCGGATGCGACCGCCATTTCAAAAGCGGGATGGCGGCGGGTGTCAGTCTGAAGGGGTTCCTTATGACCGAGGAGGCCCAGATGGTCCCGCAGCCCCGCGAGGAGCGGACGAGCCGGGGGATCGCCCTCGCGTTCCGGATCGGGCTGAATTAGCCGTCCTACGGAAACAGCGCGTTCGCGGCCTTTCCGCAAAGATCGAGGAGCGCCTCGATCCCTCCCGCTGGGCCGGTTCGTGAGGCGGTCCGCAGGACCTTTCCAGTTTCCACGTCCACCAGACGCAGGTCGATACGGACGCGGTTCCCGACCGTGAGATACCCGCCGAACACCATCTGACGCGCCCCCGTGATCCTTCCCAGCCGCAACCTGGTCGATTCGTCCGCCAGGGCGGATGAGCCAAGGCGCAGTTCCTCGACGGCGAGAAGGAGCTTCTGGCGCTCGACGACGGAAAGACCGCGGGCGCGGACCGTCTCGACGATCCGTAGCGCCAGCACCTCCCCGATCCCCTGCTCCGCCGCGGCGCCGGGAGAGACGTCCTCCGGGTCCCACACCGCCACCGCCGGCGCCGGATTGCCCACGGGCGCCCCGGCGCAACCGGCCAAGATGGCGGCGACAAGCAACATGCCGATGGCGGGTGCCCAGCGCATTCAGTTGGCCCGTTCCTGGACCTTGTCGTCCTGCTTCAGAGGGCGATCCTTCCGGGTAACCTTCGCACGTGAAAATTCGGGCTCGACGGAGACGATCTCCATCTGCGCCACGGCCTTCGGCGCGGCGGCGAGCTTCTTCCCCTTGTAGGCGATTCCCGCCCCCTCCTCAAGCACGTCGAACCGGGTCCCCTTGACGACCCCCTGCTTCGCCCCGAGGTTCAGCAGGACTTCTTCGCCTTCCACCTTGGCCACGAAACCGCGGAGGGGATACTTCTCCATCACCATTTTCAGCATATCCCGGTTGATCCGGAAGAGTTCCTCGTCCACGGAGCCGGAGGGATCCAGCGTCCGGATCTCCGTTTGCACGATCCCGGAAGTTTCGGTGTCGATCACCCGCATGGAAAGAACGGAACCTTCCGGCAGGTGGAGCAGCGATCCGGTCCCGATCAGGCGCGCCGCGAACAACTTGCCCAGCTTCAGGGCAGTCTCCGGATCGGCCAGTTTCGATGAGCCGAGATTCAGCTCCTCGAGCACACGCTCGACCAGTGCGCGCTCTACGATCTTCACCCGCCCCGACGCGTTCAGGTTTTCGGAGAGCCTCGTCAGCAGGACCGTCGAAAAACCGTCGCGCTCCGCGAGCCCGCCCTTTTCCTGGAAATCGACGAACGTGAGCACCGTCGGCCCGGAGCTCCACTCGTCATCCCTTTTTATCCCTTCGGCCTTCCGGGACCGGAAACGATCCGCCAGATCCTTCACCAACCGGTCCATCCGTTCCTTCCGTCCGGCGTCCTTCGAAAGGGCCACCATCTCCTCGGCGCGCCGGGCCAGCGCGGCGGCGAAGGCGTCGCCCGGATTCACGGCGAGGGCGCTGCGATACGACGCGAGCGCCTGGTCCCACTTCCCTTCCTTCTCGAGGGTGACCCCCTTGTTCGTCGTCCCCTCGATGTAGTACGGATCGATCTCGACCGCCTTGTCGAACATATCCCGTGCCTTCCCGGACCGGTCGGAACCCGAATAGAGGCGCCCGAGCTGGTTGTACCGCGACGCCTGCTGGTACGGCTCCCCCTCCGTGCGCGACGACGCCTTGACGTACTCCGCCTCCGCCTCCTTCTTCCGGTTCTGCGCGTAGAGGATGTCACCCTTCACGACGTTCACGTATCCGCGCCTGGGAGCTTTACCCTCGACCTCCTTCGCCAGCGCGAGCGCCTTTTCAGGCTGCTTCCCCTTCGCGTAGACGGTCGCCAGGCCTTCCTTGCCGAGCACCTCCGCCTCCCCGCCCTGCCTCGCAAGGCCGGCGAAGACCGCTTCGGCTTCCTTCATTTTCTTCTGACGTAGCGCCGCGTATCCCTTGACGGCGCGCGCCTTGGCGTTCCCCGGATTTTTCTTCAGGACCTCGTCGCCGATCGCCCTCGCCAGCGTCGTATCCTTCCGCTGCAGGGACCGCTCGGCGACCCGCACGAGCATCGCTTCCGTCGCCTTCCCGCCGCCCTGGAAGGAGTCGAGGACCTTTCCTCCCGGCCCAACGACGCACACCGATGGAAGAACCTGCCGCGCACGGTACGCATCGCTCACCTTTCCGCCCTCGTCGATCAGGACGGGAAACGTCACCCCGGCCTTCCGCGCGATGTCGGACGCCTTCTCCTTCGGGGACATCGTGATCGCCCAGACCGTCAAGGCGCCTGCCTTCGAACCTTTCGCGACCTGGTTCAACGTCAGAAGCCCCTCAAGACTCGGCCTCGAACCGGCATCGAAAAAGTAGAGGATCGTCATCGGACGGCGTTTCGCCGCCGAGAGGCCGTAACTCTTTCCCGCCGTGTCCTTCAGCGACAAGGCAGGCGCAGCCACCCCCGGCCCGATCGTACCGAATGCCGCTCCGGCTACCGTGAGATAACCTGCCGCGAGCACAACACCGAGCACCAAACTGCGCATGCGACCCTTCATTGGATCCTCCTTCGTTCGTCAGTTCGTGGTTCGCACCAGGTCGACGTCGAGCGGGACTTCCGCCCCCTGGGCCAGTTCCACCTGGGCCTCCCACTCCTCGTACCCTGGAAGTGTAAGGCGGACCTCGTGCTTCCCCGGGGACGCCTCCAGCCGGAGCGGGGCCTCCCCCTTCGGCGCCCCGTCGAAAAAGACGTGGGCCCCCGCAGGAGAGGTGGACAGACGAAGAGAGGACGCGGGGGCTCCCTTCGAAGCGGCGGCGGGAGCCGACGGCGCCGCCGTGGGGGCGGCGGCATCGCGTCCGCTCGTGAAATGGTAGATGCCGCCTCCCGCGGCGGCCAACACCGCGAGGACGACGGCGAACACCCAGGCGGGTGTCCCCTTCTTCGGGATCTCCCGCGAATCCACCGGCGCGGCTTCGACCGGACTCTCCTTCCGGAAGCATCCGTGAAGCGCGGCGGCGAGGTCCTCCCCCGACTGGAACCGGTCCGGCGGATTTCTGCGCAGGCATCGTTCCACCACTTCCGCCAACACCGCGGGAATCTCCGGGTTCAGCTGCGACAGGGGAACGGGAGTCGCCTGCGTGATCGCCTGAAAGACCGCACCGAGGCTGTCTCCCCGGAAAGGCCGCTCCCCCGCGCACAACTCGTACAGGATGATGCCGAGGGAGAAGAGGTCGGAGCGCCCATCGACCGGTTCGCTCAACACCTGTTCGGGCGACATGTACGCCGGCGTTCCGAGGACCTCCCCTGCCTGCGTCATCAGGTGTTCGGCGGAGTCCTCGATCCGGGCGATCCCGAAATCGGTGATCTTCGGCTTTCCGTCGGAGCGGACAAGGATGTTCCCCGGCTTGACGTCGCGATGGACGACCCCTTTCGAGTGGGCGTAGCCCAACGCCTCGGCGATCGTCGCGCCGAGGTCGGCGATCTCCTCCGGAGAAAACCGCTTCCTCTTCGCGAGGTCGTTCAACCCCTCGCCCTCGAGCAGCTCCATCGCGATGTAGACCGTTCCCTGGTCCTCGTCGACGTTGTAGACGCGAACGATGTTGGGGTGGTCGAGACGGCCCAGGACCCGGGCCTCGGCGATGAACCGCTTCACCAGCGTTTCGCCCTGGAGGCATTCGGGACGAAGAACCTTGACGGCAAGGATCAGGTCGAGATTGGGGTCGTGGGCCTTGTAGACGATCCCCATCGATCCCTGGCCCAGTTCCTCGAGGACCTTGTACCTTCCGTAGTTCATCGATCCCCCCGTTTCACCGTGCCAAGGAACTCGAGAATCGTCCCGACGGGGATCAGGTACCCCCGATCCTTCGTCCCGCGGAACCTTCCCTTGACGAGCCCGGCCAGGTTCCCTCCAACGTCGAACGCGGGCCCCCCGCTGCTCCCGGGGATCGTCTCCATTCGGACCTCCCAAAGGGGCATCCCGCCGGATTTGCGGGGGATGCCTGCCACTTGCCCTTCCCTCAACCGCACAGCGCCGCCGTCGGTACATCCGAGGGAGTAGACGGGCTCGCCGGGCGTCAGGCGATCCCGCAACGGCCCCTCGAGGGAAAATCCGGGAACCGGTTCCGCGAGATCGATCCGGGACAGGTCCCGAAAGGGATCCCTTTTCCCGATCGTGCCGAGTACGATTCTGCCGTCGCGCAGGCGCACCGATACCGCCTCGACCCGATCGAGGTCGTGCGCGGTGGAAACGATCGTGCCTTCCACTCCGATCAGGAGACCGGAAAAGCGGATCTCGCGCCCATCGCGACGGGCCCGGAGGCACGCGACGTATTTCTCCCCCGCGAGGACCTCAGACGGGGCTCCCCCACGTTCGAGGCAGGCGCCAATATCGTCCGGAGCCCCGGGGGCTTGCGCCTCCCCCGAGGTCGGTCCCCACTCCACGATCGACGCCAGGGGAGAGCGGGGGGAGACGAGCAGTCCCCGGACCTCTTCTCCCCGCGAAGCAAAGATCCGGATCTCCGCCCCTTGAGTTTCACGCCGCGTGACATCGAACCCGGAGGCCGCCAGGCACCGCTCCAGCCGCGCCGCCGTCTCGGGAGCCGGAAGATCGACGGAGTGGGCGGCGATGGTATGGTCCCCGCCCGAGGCGGGTGCCGAGATCAGGAGCAGGAGAGCGATCCGCGGAAGGCACGAAGGGGCGATCATTCGGTCTGGAGAACAAGACCCAGCACGACCGTCACGTTGTCGTGCCCTCCGGCGTCGCACGCATTCCGGATCAGGCGGTCCGCCTTTTCTCCGAGGGAGAGATCGGACGCGAGCGTCTCCTCGATCAGGGAATCCTCGACCATGTCGGAGAGACCGTCCGAACAGAGGAGGAAGAGATCGTCGGGGTACGCCTTCCCGGAGATCAGGTCGACGGCCAGCGAGTCGTGGATCCCGACGGCCCGCAGAATCATGTGGCGATACGCGTGGACCCGCGCCTGCTCGGGAGTGAGCATCCCTTGGTCGACCTGTTCCTGGACGAACGAGTGGTCCTTCGTCACCTGGCGGAGCCGGCCTCCCCGAAAGAGGTAGATGCGGCTGTCGCCGACATGGCCCACCACGTACCCCTCGTCGGTGAAAACGACCATCTCCCCCGTGCAGCCCATATCCTTGTGCTGCGGCTCCCGAACGGCCAGTTCGCGGATGCGCTGGTTGGCGAGGAGGAACGTTCTCCGTACGAGATCCTCTGCCTCCTCTTCGGTGGGTGGCGACCCGGCGGAAAGGAGCTCCCGCACGGTGTCCGCGAAGATACCGCTGGCCACCTCGCCGGACGCCGCCCCTCCCATCCCGTCCGCCAGGGCCAGCAGGCCCAGTTCGGGGGAGGAGACGAACGCATCCTCGTTGTTTACCCGGCGCATCCCGACATCCGTCCTGCCGCGCGATTCGATCCGGATCATATCCATCCTTTATACCTTATCCGCCGCCTCCCACCAAGGTCAAGCCGCGCGTGCGAAGACGCCCCCGGGTTGACTCCGGCCTCCTCGTGGGGCATGATTGATCGCACCACCGATATGAAACGCCCACCGATCATAGTCGTGCAGCTCATCCACCTCTCCGGTCCCTTGAAGGGGCAGATTCAGGAGTTCGCGGAGGGGTCGATCCTCGTCGGCCGCCACCCGACGTGCCATGTCCGATTCCCGGCCGAGGTCACGGTCCTTTCCCGGATCCACGCAGAGATCGCTCGGGACGGAAACCAGTTCCGTCTCGTGGACAAGAGCACCAACGGGACCTTCGTCAACGGAAAGAGGATCACGGAGACGTTCCTGAAGAGCGGCGACGTACTCGCGTTCGCCGAGGGCGGGCCCAAAGTCAGCTTCCTGACCGAGGTGAAGGAAGCGCCGGCCGTGGACGCCGCGCCCCCCCCCCCGCCTCCGCCGGTCCGTCAACCCTCCCGGGCGTCCGAGGTCCCGCGCCCCGCACCTCCCCGCGCGGAAACTCCCCGTCCCGCTCCGCCCGCGCCCCGGGAGGAAAGAGCGGCGGCGGTGCCCGCGCCACCCATAGGAAAAACGAAGACTTCCATGATCATCCAGATCGGACCGACGCTGCGGTCGTTCAAGGAACTTCCGGTCACCATCGGGACCGGGGGAAAATGCGAACTGGTCCTGCCGTTCCCGGGGATCCAGGAAGTGCAGGCCCAGATCTTCTTCGCGCAAGGCCAATACTGGGTCAAGGATCTGACGGGTCTCGGGGTCGTCAAGGTCGGCGGGCAGCCGGTCGGTTCGCAGCTCCCGCTCAACCTCCAGGACGAACTCTCGCTGGGGCCGCGCGGTCCTGTCTTCCGGTTCATGGGAGAAGGACGGTTCGCCGAGGTGGCGGCGTCGCCCTCGCCCTCTCCTCCGCCCGCTCCCTCCGCCGGGAAGGGTCCGGGCGCACCCGCGCCCCAAGGGATGGACGGGGCGAAAAAGTCGGTGTTCAAGAAGTTCTTCGGCTAAGTACTTCAATTCATAAATACGGTGGCATTCGAGTGCCGCTGCATCCGCACCGGCTGCGTTGCGCTCCCTCACCGTACTTGCCCAGTGCGCCTCGGTCGCGGCGCCTTGCCGGATGCTTTGCTTCGACCCTCTCGGTGCGTCACCGTATTTATGAACTGAAGTACTAAGAGTTCACTTCGAAGATTCGATCTTCCCCTTCAGGCGCCGCGCCTTCTCGATGTCCCTGCGGGCCTTCGGGTGCGCCGGATCGAGCGCGAGCGCCTTTCCCCACTCCCGGATCGCCCCGTCCAGATCCTCCGCGAGGAATCGGCGCAAGCCCGCCGCGTAATGGGCATCCGCCTCCACAATTTTCCTCTCGGCGTCCTCTTTCCGTTGGGCCGCGTTCCGGAGATCGTTCCCTTCCTTGCCCGGATGGGAAACTCCGGGGACCTTCTCCGCCGGTTTCGACGGCCCCGAATCGACATCAGGCTTCTCATTCTTCCCGTACGTCCCGTTCTTCACCCGCCGGAACGCCGCCTTGTGATCGGGATCGAGAACGAGGACGGCGAGGAACTCCCGCAGGGCCTTCGCCGTCTCCCCGTTCCCTTCCAGCGCCAAAGCGGCCCGGTAATGACGGTCGACCTGGTCGCGGATCTTCCTCTGCAGCCGTTCGACGCGCTCCCGGGCATCCGCGTCCTCCGGCGTGAAGCCGTTGACGATCTTCCGGTAGAGCAACGCCCTCCGGAGATCCCCGGCCTTCTCCGCGGAGCCCGCCAGCTCCCTGTATTTTCCGGGAATGCCCCGGAAGATGTCCCTGGTTCCCGCGGTCGGAGGCGCCGTCGGTTCGAGCACATTTCCCGTCTGCGGCTCGACGCGGAACGGGAACGATCCCGCGCAACCCGCGAGCAGCATCGCCGCCAGCACAAACCATCCCTTTCCCGCGATCATTCGGAGCCGAACTTCCGGAACGTCGTCAGGTTGTTCCCGAACTCCTTCAGGGTGAAACTCCCATAGATCATCGCGCGGCTGACACGGTAATCGTTCGAAAAGAACGGGGCGCTCTCCCTTTCCACGGTGAACGCAAGACGGTACCCCTCCTGGCGGGTCATCTCCTCGACGCGAGCATTTGCGTCGCCGTACGGGTACGCGAGGTATTTCACCTCGCGCCCGGTATGTTTCCGGATGATCTTCGCCGACTCCACGATCTCCTTCCGCACCGCCTCGGAATAGTCCCGGAACGACTCCTTCCGCTCCTTTCGGCCCAGGTACCGGTGCGTCTTGCTGTGCCCCTGGATGTCGAACCCGTTCCGCGACAGTTCGCGGACCTGTTCCCAGGACAACGTCTCCCTGCTGCCGACGATGAGGTCGGTGTACACGAACAAGGTTGCCGGGTATCCGTACTTCTTCAGGATGGGCCAGGCGATGTCGTACACGGATCGCCACCCGTCGTCGAACGTGATGACGACGGACCTGGCCGGGATCTGGCGCCGGAACTGGAGGAATTCGAACAGGTCGTCGAGGGGGATGACCCGGTAGCCGTTCTCGCGAAGGAACCGCATCTGCGCATCGAAATCGGCCTCCCGGACGGTCATTGCGTCGTGGGTGCCGTTTCTTGAGAGTTTATGATACGTGAGGACCGGGACGGTCTGGTATCCGGTCGGCCACAGGCCGCCGGGCGCGTAACTGGCAAGGGGAATCACCACGTCCTGGCCAGGCGCGGGAAGAGAGTTTCCGTTGAACTCCGAGAGGACAACAGGCGGCAGGCGCGGTCGCGGTCGTGCCGGCCGGGCCCTTCCCCTTCCCCATCAGGTAATATCCTCCACCAAGAAGAGCGAGCACCGCAACGCCCGCGACGGCGACCAGGGGGCCTTTCCTCCCTCCCTTTGCCGACTCGGCCGGCTTGGGACGAACCTTCGGTGCCGCTTTCGCCTGAGGTGCGGGCTCCACCTTGGGGGCGGGCGGCGTCTGCGCGGGTGGCTTGTCGACCGACCGCAGCGAAGCTTCCGCCTCTTGTGCCCGGTCGCTCGCCGCCCCGGCGCCCGCCGCGTCGGCCATCCGCTTCCCTTCGGCCTCGATGTCATCGGCGAAGAGAATCTTCAGGTACTCGGCAAGGCTTCGGCCCGAGGGGCGCAGGTTGAGCCGGAAAATGCACTCCTCGATATCCGCCTGCATGTCGGCCAACGACTGGTACCGGTCTTCCGGGTCCTTGGCGAGGGCCTTGGCGACGATGTCGTACAACTTCTCGGGCAGCCCGCCCTTCAGCGTCCCGAGCGGAGTGAACTCCGCCTCCCGCACCTTCGAAAGAATCTGGAGGGTATCATCTCCCTTGAACATGCGGCCGCCCGCTACCAGTTCATACAGGAGAATTCCGGTGGCGAAGATGTCGGACCGGTGGTCGATCACCTTTCCCGCCGCCTGTTCCGGCGACATGTAGGCGACCTTCCCCTTGATCATCCCCACCTGGGTGATGGTGCTCTGGCTGGCCGCCTTGGCGATCCCGAAGTCGACGATCTTCACGTCCCCCTAGTAGGTGAGGAAGACGTTCTGGGGAGAGATATCCCGATGGATGATGTGCAGGGATTTTCCCTGGAAGTCCTTCAGCTTGTGCGCGTAATCGAGCCCGGCGCACACCTTGGAGATCAGGTACAGGGCGTTTTCGAGGCTGACCGGGGTTCCCTTCTCCTTCGCTTTCGCGTTGACCGCGCGCAGGTCCTTCCCGTAGAGAAACTCCATCGTGATGAAGTACGAATTTTCCATGGAGCCGAAGTCGTAGATCTGGACGACGTTCTGGTGATTCAGGAGAGCGGCCAGCTTCGCCTCGTCGATGAAGGAGGTGATGAGCTCCTCCTCGTGCGCGAGGTGCGGGAGTATCTGCTTGATGGCGATGAACTTCTCGAACCCCTCGACGCCGATGATTTTGGCCCGGTACAGCTGAGCCATCCCGCCGGTCGCGAGTTTTTCGAGCAGGAGATATTTCCCGAAACGGGTGGGCTGGAGATTGGGCATGGTCAGGAGAGGAGATCGCGGAGCGAATCCTTGAGAAGATCGGGGATCTGCTCGATCGCCTCCCGGTCGATGATCTCCTGGAACGCCGCTATCCCCGAGAGCTGGGTTACCTGCAAG
>Ga0210044_10005742_pt1 | contig 16647 bp, 16 predicted proteins | sample CryGey13umfilter_2_FD_183959 | JGI IMG/M metagenome (GOLD analysis project Ga0210044, IMG submission 183959) | Groundwater microbial communities from aquifer in Utah, USA - Crystal Geyser 4/9/14 3 um filter (SPAdes) (version 2) | ecosystem: Environmental > Aquatic > Deep subsurface >...
TCGAAGGAATAACGCAGCGCCATCGCGAAGCTGAGGATGCTGGCGATCGGGTTCGCCACGCCCTGCCCGGCGATGTCCGGCGCCGAGCCGTGCACCGGCTCATACAGCGCCTTCGGCCGCCCGTTGGCCATCGGCGCGCCCAGCGAGGCCGACGGCAGCATCCCCAGCGAGCCGGTCAGCATCGCGGCGATGTCGGACAGGATGTCGCCGAACAGGTTGTCGGTCACGATCACGTCGAACTGGCGCGGCCAGCGCACCAGCTGCATCGCGCCCGCATCGGCATACATGTGCGACAAATCCACGTCGGGATAGTCGGCGTGCACCTCGTTCGCCACGTCGCGCCACAGGATGCCCGATTCCATCACGTTGGCCTTCTCCATCGAGCACAGCTTGCCCGACCGCTTGCGCGCCAGCTCGAACGCGGCGCGCACCACGCGGGCGATCTCGTCCTCGGTGTAGCGCTGGGTGTTGATCCCGACGCGCTTGCCGTCGTTGCCCATGGTCACGCCGCGCGGCTCGCCGAAATAGATGCCGGAGGTCAGTTCGCGCACGATCATGATGTCGAGACCGGCGATCACCTCGCGCTTGAGGCTGGAGGCGTCGGCCAGCGCCTCGAAGCACTGCGCGGGGCGCAGGTTCGCGAACAGGTCCATGTCCTTGCGCAGCCGCAGCAGGCCGCGCTCGGGCTTCACGGAAAAGTCCAGCGCGTCATACTTCGGCCCGCCGACCGCGCCCAGCAGCACCGCGTCCACCGCCTGCGCCCTGGCCATGGTGGCGTCGGAGATCGGCGCGCCGTGGGCGTCATAGGCGCAGCCGCCGACCAGATCCTCCTCCACGTCAAAGCCGATGCCGCGATTCGCCGCGAACCAGTCGATCACGCGGCGCACCTCGGCCATCACTTCGGGGCCGATCCCGTCGCCGGGCAGAATCAGGAGAGAGCGGTCGGTCATCGGGAACGCGCCTTTTGTTGTGGGAGGAAGGATTGCGGAGGTAGAAACCAGCCGCGCGGAGGGGTCAAGCGGCGCCGCCTCAGGGAAGCGTCACGTCCACCCACACCAGCCGGTGATCGGAACTGCGCACCGGCGCGCCTTCACCGACCAGCCGCCGCAGCGGGTCGCCCGGCGCGGGCCAGAACACGCCCGCGCCCAGAACGCGCAGATCGCGCGACGGCAGGACGTAATCCACCCGCAGATTGCCGGGGCCGCCGTCCTCGCGCCAGTCCGCCGTGTCGCGCGCGGGGTCGCCGCGATGGCCCGGCGTCGCCGCCGCCGCGCCGCCCTCCGAGCCCGGCGCCGGGTCTTGCAGCCGGGGATGCGCCAGCAGCGCGCGGATCGCGCCGTCGCGGCCGTCGCCGTCCGCCGGGTCGGCGTTGAGATCGCCCAGCACCACCACCGGCGCGCCGTTTGCGCCGCCGCGCCGCCCGGCGTCGTCAACCATCCAGTCGGCGCCGTTCAGATAATCCACCCAGAAGCGGATTTCGTCGGCGTTGCGCGCGACGTTGGCGGGCTCGAACACCGGCGGCGTGGGGTGGCTGGCCAGCACATGCAGCGGGCCGAAGGGCGCTGTCACCGCCACATCCCAATGGCTTTTCGACGACAGCCGCAGCGCCGCCGCCGCCTCCGGCGCATAGCGGCCCGGCGGCGTCCGGGCGCCGGGCATCTCCGCCCAGCGCAGCGTCTGGAAGGTGCGCGCGGCGCCAAAGGCGAAGCGGCTGAACAGCGCCATGCCGTAATGCCCCTCGTGCTGGCCGTAGCCGTGCGCGTCGCGGGGCCGCGTCACCGCGCCGTCGCCGTCAAGGTCGAAGCCGGTCAGAACCCCGGTGTTGACCGGCGCGACGAAGATGTGGGGATAGTCGATCGCCTCGGCGCCGCCGCGCCCAATGCGCAGGGCCTCGGCGAACAGCCGCGCCGATACGCCGTCCGGGTCGAAGTCGATCTCGTTGATCAGCAGGATGTCGGGGCGCACCCGCTGGATGATTTCGGCGACGGCGGCGATCTGGCGGCTGTCGCCCAGCCGCAACTCCTGCACCAGCGCGCCGGGCGCGGCGCGGCTGAGCGCGGCGTTGAACGCAGCGACGCGCAGCGCCTCCGCCTGCGCCGCGCCGCCCATCAGCGCCAGCGCCGCGAGCCCGCGTGTCAGGCGGCGCCGAGCCACGGCGTGGTCTGCGCGCGCCGCGCCTCATAGGCGTCGATGGCGCCGGCCTTCTGCAGCGTCAGGCCGATGTCGTCGAGGCCCTCCATCAGGCATTTCTTGCGGTGTTCGTCGATCTCGAAGGAAATCGAGCCGCCGTCGGGGCCGGTGATGGTCTGGCTGTCGAGATCGACGCTGAGAATCGCGTTGGCGCCGCGGCCTGCGTCGTCCATCAGCTTGTCGATGTCGTCCTGCGGCAGGGTGATCGCCAGAATGCCGTTCTTGGCGCAGTTGTTGAAGAAGATGTCGGCGAAGCTGGGCGCGATCACGCAGCGGATGCCGAAATCGAGCAGCGCCCATGGCGCATGTTCGCGCGACGAGCCGCAGCCGAAATTCTCACCTGTCACCAGAATCTTCGCGTCGCGATAGGCGGGTTTGTTGAGCACGAAATCGGGGATCTCGGCGCCGTCCAGGGTATAGCGCATCTCGTCGAACAGGTTCTTGCCCAGACCGGTGCGCTTGATGGTTTTCAGGAACTGTTTTGGGATGATCATGTCGGTATCGACGTTGATCTGCGGCAGCGGCGCCGCCACGCCGGTGAGCGTCGTGAACTTTTCCATGGCGCAAGCCCCTGCTTTGCGAATTTGTCACTCTCTACGCCGCCCGCGCCCGCCCGCGCAAGCGCCCCGCTGGCGCGCGGGCGCGGCGCGGCGTATCAGCGCGCCATGCACATGCGTGATTTCCTTGGCGAGAACGCGCGCTGGCTGGCGGCCGGGGCGCTGCTCACGTTCGCCTCCAGCTTTGGCCAGACGTTCTTCGTGTCGCTGTTCGGCGCCGAGATCCGCGCCGAGCTGGGCCTCAGCCATGGCGGCTGGGGCGGCGCCTATACGCTGGGCACCGTCGCCTCGGCGATCCTGCTGACCTTCGCCGGCGGGCTGGCCGACCGGTTCCGGGTGCGGGCGCTGGCGCTGGTGGTGATCGGGGCGCTGGCGCTGTTGTGCCTGGCGATGGCCTCGGTCAGCGGGTTCGCGATGCTGGCGCTGGTGATCTTCGGGTTGCGGTTTCTCGGGCAGGGCGCGCTCAGCCATATCGCGATCACCGCGATGGGGCGGTGGTTCAGCGCCAACCGGGGCCGGGCGATGGCGGTGGCGGCGCTGGGGTTCTCGCTGGGCGAGTCGCTGTTGCCGCTGGCGGCGGTGGCGGTGGCGGGCGCGGTGGGCTGGCGCGGGGCCTGGGTCGCGGCGGCGGGGCTGCTGCTGGCGATGGCGCCGCTGATGCTGTGGCTCTTGGCGCGGGAGCGCACGCCGCGCCAGATCGCCGAAAGCGTCGAGCAGACCGGCATGGCCGGGCGGCAGTGGACGCGGGCGCAGGCGTTGCGTCACTGGGTATTCTGGGCGGTGGCGCCCGCGCTGCTGGCGCCGCCGTTCATCGGCACGGCGGTTTTCTTTCAGCAGGCGCATGTGGCGGCGGTGAAGGGCTGGGGCATCGCCGCGATCGCCGCCGCCTATCCGCTGTATGCCGGCGTCACCATCGCGGCGAGCTTTGCGGCCGCCTGGGGCGTGGACCGCTTCGGCGCGCGGCGGCTGTTGCCGCTCTATCAGGCGCCGATGGCGCTGGGGGTGATCGTGCTGGCGCTCGGCGACGCGCCGTGGACGATTCTGGCGACCTTCGCGCTGTTCGGCGTCACCCAGGGCGCGGCGGTGGCGGTGCTGGGGTCGCTGTGGCCGGAGCTGTATGGCGGCCGCCACATCGGCGCGATCCGGGCGCTGGCGGTGGCGATGATGGTGCTGGCCACCGCGCTGGGGCCGGGGCTGACCGGGCTCATGATCGATCTGGGCGTCGGCGTCGAGCGCCAGTTCATCGGCCTCGGCGTCTGGGGCTTTGCGACATGCGCGTTCTTCGCCGCGCTGGCGGCGAAGCTGCGGCTGGAGATGGCGCCGCCCGCCGCCGCGAAAGCCTGAGGCGTCACCCGCGCAGCGCCCGCGCCGCCTCCGGCGCGAAATACGTCAGCACCCCGTCGCAGCCCGCCCGCTTGAACGCCTGCAGGCTCTCCATCATCGCCCGCTCGCCGTCGAGCCAACCGTTCTGCGCCGCCGCCTTGATCATCGCGTATTCGCCCGAGACGTTGTAGGCGAACACCGGGCAGGCGAATTCCTGCTTCACCCGGCGGATGATGTCGAGATAGGGCAGGCCGGGCTTGACCATCACCATGTCGGCGCCTTCGGCCAGATCCATCGCGGTTTCGCGCAGCGCCTCGTCGGTGTTGCCGGGGTCCATCTGATAGGTCTTCTTGTCGCCCTTCAGCGCGCCCCCCGAGCCCACCGCGTCGCGGAACGGCGAGAAGAAGCATGAGGCGTATTTGGCGGCGTAGGACATGATCATCACGTCGTGAAACCCCGCCCCCTCCAGCGCGCCGCGCATGGCGGCCACGCGGCCGTCCATCATGTCGGAGGGGCCGAGGATGTCGGCGCCCGCCTCCGCCTGCGCCAGCGTCTGGCGCACCAGACATTCCAGCGACGGGTCGTTGGCCACCTTGCCGTCGATCACCAGCCCGTCGTGGCCGTCGGCGTTGTAGGGATCGAGCGCCACGTCGAGCATCACCCCCAGCTCCGGCACGGCGGCCTTGATCGCCCGCGTCGCCCGGCACACCAGATTGTCGGGGTTCCACGCCTCCTCGCAGGTGGCGGTTTTCAGCCGCTCGTCGGTGTTGGGAAAAATCTCGATGGCGGGGATGCCGAGGGTCGCCGCCATTTCCGCCGCCTTCACCGCGCGGTCGATGGTCAGCCGCTCGACGCCGGGCATCGAGGGCACCGGCTCGGCGCGGTCATGGCCCTCGATCACGAAGATCGGCCAGATCAGGTCATCCACCGTCAGCGTGGTCTCGCGCACCATGCGCCGCGCCCAGGGGCTTTGGCGCAGGCGGCGGGGGCGGGTGGCGGGGTAGGCGCCGGGCACGATCGACATGGGACAGCTCTCCTTGAACGGAGGCATAGAACGGCGTTTTCACGGCGCTGTCGATGCGCCATGCTGCGCGCGGGCGCCGCTTTGCCGGGGCGCAGGCCCGGCTATAAACAAACAGGCGTTCACTCAAGGGGGGCGGGCATGGATTTCGGTCTGAGCGAGGAGCAGGCGCAGATCGTGGCGATGGTGGACGCCTTCGCTGCGGAAAAACTGGCGCCGCACACCGGCGCGTGGGACCGCGACGCGCATTTCCCGCTCGACGTGATGCGCGAGGCGGCGGGGCTGGGGCTGGCGGGGGTGTTTGTCGATCCCGAGCACGGCGGCTCCGGGCTGGGGCGGCTCGACGGCGCATTGATTTTCGCGGGGCTGGCGAAGGGCTGCGTCTCGACCGCCGCGTTCATGACCATCCACAACATGGTGGCGTGGATGGTGGACCGCTTCGGCGACGCGCAGCAGCGCGCGCGCTGGCTGCCAAGGCTCTGCGCCATGGACATCGTGGCGAGCTATTGCCTCACCGAGCCCGGCTCAGGCTCCGACGCCGCCGCGCTGCGCACCACGGCGCGGGCGGATGGAAACCAGCATTATGTGCTGAACGGGACCAAGGCGTTCATCTCCGGCGCCGGGGCCTCGGACCTCTACGCGGTGATGTGCCGCACCGGGGGCGAGGGGCCGAAGGGCGTGTCGTGCATTCTGGTCGAGAAGGGCACGCCGGGCCTGAGTTTCGGCAAGCTTGAGCGCAAGATGGGCTGGAACAGCCAGCCGACCGCCACCGTGACCTTCGAGGACTGCCGCGTGCCGGTGGAGAACCGGCTGGGGCCGGAGGGCGACGGCTTCAAGTATGCGATGCAGGGGCTGGACGGCGGGCGGATCAACATCGCCGCCTGCTCGCTGGGCGGCGCGGCCTGGGCGCTGGACGCGGCGCTGGCGCATGTGCGCGAGCGGGTGGCGTTCGGGCGTCCGCTGAGCGCGCTGCAGGCGGTGCAGTTCAAGCTGGCCGACATGGCGACAAAGCTGGAGGCCGCAAGGCTGATGACATGGGCGGCGGCGGCGGCGCTCGACGCCAGGGCGGCCGACGCCACCATGCGCTCGGCCATGGCCAAGCAGTTCGCCACCGACGCCTGTTTCGAGGTGGTGGACGAGGCGCTGCAACTGCACGGCGGCTATGGCTATATCGCCGACTATGGCGTGGAGCAGCGCCTGCGCGACCTGCGCGTGCACCGCATCCTTGAAGGCGCGAACGAGATCATGCGGGTGATCATCAGCCGCAAGCTGCTGGAGGCCGCATGACCGCGCCGATCCTGTTTGAGGAGACCGGGCGGCTGGGCCTTGTCACCCTCAACCGCCCCGCCCAGCTCAACGCGCTGACCCATGACATGGCGCTGATGCTGGAGGAGCGGCTGCTGCACTGGCGCGGGCGTGAGGATATCGCCTGCGTGGCGATCATCGGCGCGGGGCCGAAGGCGTTTTGCGCCGGCGGCGACATCCGCGCGCTCTACGAGGCCGGGGTGGAGGACGGCGCCGCCAATTTTCAGTTCTACGCCGACGAATACCGGCTCGACACGCTGATCCGCCGCTATCCCAAACCCTATGTCGCGTTCATGGACGGCATCGTGATGGGCGGCGGCGTGGGCGTGTCGATCCACGGGCGGTTCCGCATCGCGGGCGACGCCACCGTGTTCGCCATGCCGGAAACCGGCATCGGCCTGTTCCCCGACGTGGGCGGCACATGGTTCCTGCCGCGCCTGCCGGGGCAGGTGGGCCTGTGGCTGGGGCTGACCGGCGCGCGGCTGAAGGCGGCGGACGCGGTGGCGGCCGGGGTCTGCGACCGCTACATCCCCAGCGCCTGCGAGGGCGCGGCGCTGGAGGCGCTGGCGGCGGCCGACTATGCCGACGATCCGCGCGCGGCGGTCGGCGCCGCGCTCAAGCCCTTCACCGAGGCGCCGTCGGGCGGGTCGCTGGCCAACCTGCGCCCGCTGATCGACCAGTGTTTTTCGGGCGACAGCGTCGAGGCGGTGCTGGCGGCGCTCGACGCGGTGGGCGAGGACTGGACGGCGGAACAGGCGGCGGCGATCCGCGCCAAGTCGCCCACGTGCACCCGCATCGCCTTTCGCCAGGTCCGCACCGGCGCCGCGCTGTCGTTCATCGACTGCATGCGGCTGGAGTATCGCCTCGCGCGGTTCTGCATGACGCACCCGGATTTCTACGAGGGCGTGCGCGCAATCCTGATCGACAAGACCGGCGCGCCGCAGTGGCGCCCGGCGACGCTGGCCGAGGCGGATGAGGCCTATGTCGCGCCCGCCTTCGCGCCGCTGCCCGAGGGCGAGGAGCTGGCGCTGCCGCCTGAGTGAGGGCGCAGGCCGCGCCCCGAGGCGCGGCCCCGGCCCCCGCGCCGGGGCCTGTCTCGCCGCCGCCGGAGGACGCGGATCACGTCCGGGTCAGCGCAGGAACGGTGTGCGCCCCGACTCCCTTGCTACCGCTCCGCCGCGCCCAGCCGCCGCTCCATCCAGCGCACGCCCTGCGAAACCAGCAGGATCAGCGCCAGATACTCCAGCACCAGCACGGTGTAGATCTCCAGCGGGCGATACTCGGTGACCACCAGCTCGTTGGCGCGCCGCGTCAGCTCCTGCATCCCGATCACCGAGACCAGCGACGACATTTTCAGCATATAGACGAACTGGTTGCCGAGCGCGGGCAGGATGCGCCGGATCGCCTGCGGCAGGATCACGAAGCGCATCGTGTCGGCGTAGGTGAGCGAGATCGCGCGCGCCGCCTCGATCTGGCCGCGCGGCACCGACTGGATGCCGGCGCGAAAAATCTCGGCCTGAAACGCGCTGTCCGACAGCGCCAGCGCCAGCACCCCGGCCCAGAACACGCCGATGGCCACCCCGCCGACCACCGGCAGGCCGTAATAGACCCACAGGATCAGCACCAGCACCGGCGCCGCGCGCACCACCTCGACGTAGGTGCGGCTGAAACCGCGCAGCCAGCGGTTGCCCGACAGCCCCGGCAGCGCCACCATCAGCCCCAGCGCCACCGAGATCGCGATTGCGGTCAGGCTGATCGAGACCGTGGCCCACAGCCCGCCAATCAGGAACTGAAGGTTGCTCACGCCCTTTTCGGTCGCGGGCGAGACCACATGCCAGCCCCAGTTTCCCGCGCACCCCGACAGCAGCGTGACCAGCGCGACCGCGCCCAGAAAGCGCATCGTCAATGCCCCAGAATCTGGTCGAGAAACCGCTTGCAGCGCGCGGTTTTCGGCTGGCTGAAGAAATCTGCGGGCGGCGCCGTCTCGACGATGGCGCCGCCGTCCATGAACACCATCCGGTCGGCGACCTTGCGGGCGAATCCCATCTCGTGCGTGACGCAGATCATCGTCATGCCGGAGCGGGCGAGGTCGATCATCACGTCGAGCACCTCCGCGATCATCTCGGGGTCGAGCGCGGAGGTTGGCTCGTCGAACAGCATCACCCGCGGCTCCATGCACAGGGCGCGGGCGATGGCGACGCGCTGTTGCTGGCCGCCGGAAAGCTGGCCGGGGTATTTGTCGGCCTGTTCGGGGATGCGCACCTTCTCCAGATAACGCATCGCCCGGGCGCGCGCGTCTGCGCGGCTGAGCTTGCGCACCCGCATCGGGCCGAGGGTGAGGTTGTCGAGCACGCTCAGGTGCGGAAACAGGTTGAACTGCTGGAACACCATGCCGACCTCGCCGCGCACGGTGTCGGCGCTGCGGTCGTCGAGCGTCACGCCGTCCACCACGATCTCACCGGCGTCGTGGCGCTCCAGCCGGTTGATGCAGCGGATCAGCGTCGATTTGCCGGAGCCGGACGGGCCGCACACCACAACCCGCTCGCCCTCGGCCACATCCATGTCCACCGAATCCAGCGCGGTGAAATCGCCGAAGCGTTTGGTGACGCCGCGCAACGTGATCAGGGGGTCGGACAAGCCGCATTCTCCATCGGCGACAAGCGCCTGTGATGCGCTAGGTATGGCGGCGCGCGGCGGTTTCACCCATTGTGCGCGCGATCAAACTTTCGGTTCGATACAAGGAACGCCCGATGATGAAAACCCTGCTGGCCGCGCTCGTGGCCGCTCCGCTCGCGCTGACCGGCGCGCTGGCCCACGCGCAGTCGGCGCTGGACGACATCCTGTCCTCCGGCGTGCTGAAGGTCGGCACCACCGGCGACTGGAACCCGATGACGGTGCGCGACCCCGCGACCAACAGCTACAAGGGCTATGACATCGACGTGATGACCGCGCTGGCGGATGATCTGGGCGTCAAGGTCGCGTTCGTGCCGACCGACTGGAAGACGCTGGTGAACGGCGTGGTGGCGGGGAAATATCACCTCACCGGCTCGGCCTCGGTCTCGCCTGCGCGCGCCAAGGTGGCGGGCTATTCCCAGAGCTATTTCTCGCTGGCCACCGTGCCGCTGACGCTGAAGGAGAACCTCGCGCGGTTCCAGGACTGGGCCGACCTCGACAAGCCCGAAGTGACGGTCGCCGCGACGCTCGGCACCACGCAGGAGGCGCAGGTGAAGCAGTTCTTCCCCAACGCCGCGCACAAGATCGTCGAGGCCCCGGCGCGCGACTTTCAGGAGGTTCTGTCGGGCCGCGCCGACGCGCACATCACCTCCAATGTCGAGGCTTACCGCCTGATCGACCAGTATCCGCAGCTCGCCATCGTGCCGGTCAGCGCCCCCAGGGCGCCGACGCCGGTCGCGTTCCTGATGGCGCGCGACGATCAGGTTTGGATCAACTACGTCAACACCTGGATCACGCTGAGCCGTGAGCGCGGCCTGTTCGACGATCTGGCGGTGAAGTGGCGGCTGAAGGAATGAGCGAACCCGCGCTCATCCTCTACGCCACGCCCGAAAGCCTGTATTGCGCCAAGCTGCGCATCGCGCTGCGCTGCAAGGGCGTGGCGTGGCGCGAACTCGCGCCCGAGGGCGGCTGCGGCGCGGCGGCGTTCCGCGCCGTGGTCCCCTCCGGCACGCTGCCCGCCATCGACGACGCGGGCTTTGTGCTGGCGGAGTCCGAGGCGATCGCGGAATGGCTGGAGGAGACGCAAGGCCCGCCGTCGATGCTGCCCGGCGACGCCCGCGCCCGCGCGGTGCAGCGGATGCTGTCGCGCTTTCACGACACCCGGCTTGAGCCTGCGGTCAGGGCGCTGTTTCCGCTGGTCGGGCGCGGCGGCGACGCGGCGGCGGCGCTGGCGCTGATCGCGGAGCGGCTGGCGCAGTTCGCGGCGCTGGCGCGGCCCGCGCCGCTGCTGGGCGGCGAGTCCCTGAGCCTTGCCGATTGCGGCTATCCGGTCACGTTCGCATGGATCGACCTGCTGGCCGAGACGGTGGGCGGCGCGGTTGCGTGGCCCGAGGCGCTGGGCGGCTATCGCGCGGCGCTGGCGGCGCACCCTGCGGTCGCGGCGGAGATGGCGGCCTATCGCCCTGCGATGGCGGCCTGGGTGGCGGGGCGGAGGACGGGCTGAGGCGCGGTCACTCCGCCTCGCGCCGCGCCGCCTGCGCCTTGGGAAAGCCGTCGAGCACTTCGTCGTCGGGCGGCGGCGCGGCGAAATTCGACCAGCCATAGGGCCGCCCGGTCGGCGGCAGGTCGGCGGGCGTCTTGTGGACGTGCAGATACGCCTTTGCGATCATCTTGGCCGAGATCGGCGCGGTGATGAACAGAAACAGCGAGATCATCAGTTCGTGCCACGAGATCTGCCCCTCGACGGCGCTGAAATAGACCATTGACGCCACCAGCACCCCGCCCACGCCCAGCGTGGTGGCCTTGGTCGGCGCGTGCAGCCGCGTCATCAGGTCGGGCAGCTTGAGCAGGCCGAAACTGCCCACCAGCCCGAAGAAGCCGCCGATCACGATCAGCGCGGAGACGATCAGCTCAGCCATGGTCGCGCCCTTTCATTCGATCACGTCGCCGCGCAACAGGAACTTGCACAGCGCCACGGTCGAGACGAACCCGACCATCGCCAGCAGCAGCGACGCCTCGAAATACACCGCCGTGCCCTGCTTGACGCCGTAGAGGATGATCAGCGCGATCACGTTGATCACCATGGTGTCGAGCGCCAGCACCCGGTCCATCAGCGTCGGCCCCTTGGCCAGCCGCGCCAGGTTCATCAGCAGCGCAAGGCCGAAGGCGCCGAAGCCGAACGTCAACGCCGCGTCGATCATGCGAAAATCTCCAGCAAGCGGGCCTCGTAGCGGTTCAGCATCTCGTCGCGCGCGGCGTCGGGATCGGGCGCGTGCAGCGCGTGGACCAGCAGGCTGCGCCCGTCCGCCGACAGCTCGCAGCTCACCGTGCCCGGCGTCATGGTGATGGTGCCCGCCAGCAGCGAGATCCCCTCCGGGCTGCGCAGCGTCAGCGGCAGGGTGATGAAATGCGACGCAAGCTGCGCGTTGGGCACAGTCAGGATGATCTTCGCCACGACGACGTTGGCGACCACGATGTCCCACACCACCAGCAGGAAATAGATCAGCAGTTTGAGCGGGTTGTGGATTTCCGGGCGGTGCGGCCAGAACGCCGCCGTCAGCGGCGGGATGACGAGGCCCACGATCAGCCCCATGACGACCGCGTTCAGCGACAGCGCGTTGCCCAGCATCACCCAGCTTGCCGCCAGCGCCAGCGACAGCAGGGGATAGGGAACCAGTCTGGCCAGCATCTCCCGCCCTCTCTTTCAGCGCGCCGCAAGGGCGCCCTGGCCCAGCACCGCCTCGATATAGCCCGACGGCGCGTAAAGCTGCGCCGCCGTCGCCTCCAGATAGGTCTCCACCGGTCCCGCGAACACGGTCAGCGCCGCCAGCGCCGCCAGCGTCGCGCCCGCCGCGATCACCGGCCCCGCAGGCCAGGCCTGCGCCGCCGCCGCCTCGCCCTCGCTTTTGGCGGTCTTCCAGAACAGCACGCTGCCCGCGCGGGCGAAACCGATGATGGTCAGCAGCGATGTGACGAGGATCACCGCCCACACCAGCGCAGTGTCGGGCCGCCCCTGCGCGCCGGCCAGCACCATCAGCTTGCCAAGAAAGCCGCTGAGCGGCGGCATCCCGGCCATGGCGATGGCGCCGAGAAAGAACAGCCCCGCCATCAGATCGCCCTGCGCCAGCGGCGGCGCCGCGTTCAGCCGCCCGGCCATCGCGCCGCGCCGCGCGCAGACCAGTTCGGCGATCAGAAACAGCGTGGCGGCGGCGAAGGTGGAGTGGATCATGTAATACAGCGCCGCCACGGTCGCGGTCTGGGTGAACAGCCCGACACCGATCAGCACCGTGCCCATCGAGGCGATGACAGAGAAGCACACCAGCGGCGTCAGCGACCGCGCGCCAAGGATGCCCGCCGTGCCCAGCGCCAGCGTGACCAGCGCGGCGGGCAACAGCCAGTCCTGCGCCAGCCACGCGGCGTCGCCCGCGCCGGCCCCGAAGATCAGCGTATAGACCCGCAGGATCGAATAGGCGCCGACCTTGGTCATGATCGCGAACAGCGCCGCCACCGGCGCGGGCGCCTGCCCATAAGCGCCGGGCAGCCAGAAATGCAGCGGCACAAGCGCCGCCTTGACCGCGAACACCAGCAGCAGCAACAGCCCGCCGACCCGCAGCAGCGCCGCGTCCGCAGGGGCCACCAGCGGCGCCTTCACCGCCAGATCGGCCATGTTCAGCGTGCCGGTGACGGCGTAGATCGCGCCGACCGCGAACAGGAACAGCGTCGATCCCGCGAGGTTGATGACGACATACTGCATCCCCGCCTTCAGCCGCGCCGCGCCGCCGCCGTGCAGCATCAGGCCGTAGGAGGCGATCAGCAGCACCTCGAAGAACACGAACAGGTTGAACACGTCGCCGGTCAGGAACGCGCCGCAGACGCCCATCAGCTGGAACTGGAACAGCGCGTGGAAATGGCGCCCGCGCGCGTCCCAGCCGCTGGTGATCGCGTAGAACAACGCCGCGAGCGCCAGCAGCGCGGTCATCAGCACCATCAGCGCCGACAGCCGGTCGAGCACCAGCACGATCCCGAACGGCGCCGGCCAGTTTCCAAGCTGATAGACCTGCGGCGGGTGCGACGCCGCCGACAGCGTCAGCCCCACGGCGACCGCCGCCAGCGCCAGCGTCGCCGCCAGCGAGAAGATGCGCTGCAACCCGAGGTCGTGGCGCATCGCCAGCACGATCAGCGGCGCGACCAGCGCGGGCAGGATGACCGGCGCGAGGATCCAGTGGTTCATCGCCGCGCCTCCGGTCCCGAAACGCCGTCCCGTTCGATGCGGCGCGCGACCTCCGCTTCGCCGATCACGTCGATCTCGTCGCCGCCCGATTCCAGATAGCTGCGCAGCGCCAGCACCACCACCAGCGCCGACATGCCGAACGAGATCACGATCGCGGTCAGCACCAGCGCCTGCGGCAGCGGATCGGTGTAGGCCTCAGCGCCGTTCAGCACCGGCGGCCGGTCGAGCGTCAGCCGTCCGGTTGCGAACAGGAACACGTTGACCGCGTAGGTGATCATCGCCAGCCCCAGCACCACCGGAAAGGTGCGCCCGCGCAGCATCAGGTAGATGCCGGCGGCGGTCATCACGCCGACGCCGCTTGCGACCAGAAACTCCATCTCAGACCCCCTGCGGCATGTGGCGAACGTCGGAGGGGTCCACGTCCATCGGGCCGTCGTCGGGCGCGGCCTCGGTCAGCCGGGCGATGCGCGACAGGTTCGCCAGCGCCAGCATCACCGCGCCGACCACGGTCAGGAACACGCCCAGATCGAAGGCCATCGCGCTCGCCAGCTCGAACTTGTCCAGCGGCGGAAGGGTGACATAGCCGAAGGCGCTGGTCAGGAACGGCCGCCCCGCCAGCCACGCCGCGACGCCGGTCAGCCCCGCGATCACCACGCCCCAGCCGATCATCGCGTGATAATCGATCCGCATCCGCGCCGCCGACCAGGCGTAGCCGCTGGCGATATACTGCATCAGCAGCGCGATCGAGACCACCAGCGCGGCGATGAAGCCGCCGCCCGGCTCGTTGTGGCCGCGCAGCAGGATGTAGAGGCCCACCGTCAGCGCGAAGGGAAACATCAGCCGCGCCGCCACCGCCAGCATCAGCGGGTGGCGATCTGCGGAGCGGGCCTGATCGGGCGTCCAGCGCGCCAGCCGCCGCCGCGAGACGCCGTGCATGGCGCCGTCGAGCAGCGCGAAGATCGCAAGCGCGGCGATGCCCAGCACGATGATCTCGCCAAACGTGTCATAGCCGCGGAAATCCACCAGAATCACGTTCACCACGTTGGTGCCGCCGCCGCCGGAGTAAGAGTTGGCGAGGTAGTAGTCCGAAATCGACGTCCCCTCGCGCCGCAGGATCGCCCAGGTCAGCCCCCCGGCGCAAAGCCCGCCCACCGCCGCCAGCACGCCGTCGCGCCCGATCCGCGCGCCGCTGCTTTCGCGCGGGGTCTGCTTGGGCAACAGGTTCAGCGCCAGCAGCATCAGGATCAGCGTCACCACCTCGACCGAGATCTGCGTCAGCGCCAGATCGGGCGCCGACAGATAGGCGAAGGCCACCGACACCACCAGCCCCGCGACGCTGGTCAGGATCAGCGCGAACAGCCGGTTGTGGTGCATGACGGCCACCGCCGCCGACGCGCCGAGCAGCAGAATCCACAGCGCCAGCGGCCCGGCGGCGACCGGCAGCATCGGGCGCGGCGCGTAATCCGGCCCGGCGCCGCCGTGCGCGATCAGCCCCACCGCCAGCACCACCGTGAACAGCACCGCCAGATAGCGCCGCAGCGAGCCGTTCTGCAGCGTCGTCGTCACCGTGCGGCTGACGGCGAACAGGGCGGCGAGCGTCGCGTCGAACAACGCCTTGGCCTCCGGGCGGGGCGTGGCGTCCCACCGGTCGCGCAAGGCCGCGTAGCGGCGCAGCGTCAGCGCGCCCAGCGCCAGCGCCGCGAGGCTCACGACCAGCGCCGGGGTGAAGCCGTGCCAGAGCGCGAGGCTGTAATAGGGCAGGGGGCCGCCGATCACCGCGCCCGCGCTCACCGCCACCAGCGGCCCGGCGATGGTGGCGGGCATCAGCCCGATCAGCACCACCAGCGCCGCCAGCAGCCCCGGCGAGAACCACATCCCCAGCGGCGGGTCATGCGGCGTGTGGGGATAGTCGTAGCGGCGCTGGCCGAAGAACACGAAGAACACATAGCGCAGCGAATAGGCGACCGAGAACAGCGTCGCCAGCGCCACCATCGCCGGGACCAGCCACCCCGCGCCGCCCCAGGAGGTGTGCAGCGCTTCCTCCAGCATCATCTCTTTCGACAGAAACCCGTTCAGCGGCGCCACCCCGGCCATCGACAGGCCCGCCACCGTGGCGATGGTCGCGGTGATCGGCATCAGATGGGCCAGCCCGCCGAGGCGCCCCACGTCGCGGGTGTGCGCCGCGTGATCGACGATCCCCGCCGTCATGAACAGCGCCGCCTTGAAGGTGGCGTGGTTGATGATGTGAAACACCGCCGCGACGGCGGCGATCGGCGTGCCAAAGCCCAGCAGCATGGTGACAAGACCAAGGTGGCTGACGGTGGAATAGGCCAGCAGCGCCTTGAGATCGTCCTTGAACAGCGCGATCACCGCCGCGATCAGCATGGTGACGAGGCCGGTGGTCGCGACGATGTAGAACCACTCCGGCGTGCCCGCCAGCACCGGCCACAGCCGCGCCATCAGGAACAGCCCCGCCTTCACCATGGTCGCGGAGTGCAGATAGGCGCTGACCGGCGTCGGCGCCGCCATCGCGTGCGGCAGCCAGAAATGGAACGGAAACTGCGCCGACTTGGTGAAACAGCCGATCAGGATCAGGATCAGCGCAGGCAGATACAGCGGCGACGCCTGGATCGCCTCGCGGTGCTGCAGGATCACGCTGAGATCGTAGGAACCTGCGATCTGGCCAAGGATCAGCATCCCGCCGATCATCGCCAGCCCGCCCATGCCGGTCACCGCCAGCGCCATGCGCGCGCCCTGCCGCCCCTCGGGCAGGTGGCGCCAATAGCCGATCAGAAGGAACGAGCTGAGGCTGGTCAGCTCCCAGAAAATCAGCAGCATCAGCACGTTGTCCGACAGCACGATCCCCACCATCGCGCCCTGGAACAGCAGCAGATAGCTGAAGAACCGCCCCATCGGGTCGGCCTTGGCCAGATAGAACCGCGCGTAGATGATGATCAGCAGGCCGATCCCCAGGATCAGCCCGGCGAACAGCAGCCCCAGCCCGTCGAGCATGAAGGTGGCGTTCAGGCCGAAGCCGGGCATCCACTCGAACCGGTCATGCAGCGCCTCGCCGCGAAACACCGACGGCGCATTGACCATCAGCAGCGTCAGCGCGCTCAGCGTCACCGCCCCGGCCGAGACGGCGCAGACGGTGCGGCCGCTGCGGATCAGCAGCGCGGGCAGCACGGCCCCCATGAACGGCAGCAGGGCGATCAGCGCGAGGGACATGCGGCTCCCATCCTGTCTTGTCTCGGACGCATCGCCCACCCGCCGCGCCTGATGCGCCGGGCGGCGCGAAAAGCGGTGTCGTCGAGGCGCGCAGGGCGGCGGGTCCGAACCGTGGCTTT
>Ga0210044_10005743_pt1 | contig 16646 bp, 18 predicted proteins | sample CryGey13umfilter_2_FD_183959 | JGI IMG/M metagenome (GOLD analysis project Ga0210044, IMG submission 183959) | Groundwater microbial communities from aquifer in Utah, USA - Crystal Geyser 4/9/14 3 um filter (SPAdes) (version 2) | ecosystem: Environmental > Aquatic > Deep subsurface >...
CCTGTTCGGTCCCATCGGGCATATCCCGCCCGCCGAAGCCGAAGCTAATTACTATGCAGCCTGCGAGAACCTCGATATGGTCGCATGACTCAAATGAAACCGCCTCCGGAAAACCCGGGACGCTTCACCCAGTAAAAAGTGGCGAAATGAATTTCTCGGGTATCAATGTCCATTAACTCAAACAGTGTTTTGCCATTCGGCATATCTATCATCACAGCCTCACCAGTTTGGACGATGGCAAATGGTGTCGATTGATATTTTATTTGACGAACAGCTGAGCCCTTCCGCAGCCCCTCCGGCGTCTCCACTTCCACCGTAATCTTGTAGTTGTAGTCACCCACAGGGCGAGCGCAGGCTGAGAGACACAGCAGGCATGAAAGAATTATCAAAACACGTGAGGAATTAATTTTGCGTTTGATTCTATGCACTCCAAAACAGTTTGCTACGCGAAGTGTCCAGCGACACTCCACACGCAATCATTCATTTTTATCTAAAGTCATGTTTTGTAATCCATCTTAAAAAACCCGTCATGCATTCTAGCTGAAAAAGGCCAATCTTTTCTTGGAATGCCGTCTGGAATTTTGCCAAAAATCCGAACCGGAATCCCATATTCCAACTCGGGTGTTCTCATAAGCCAAGGCAGTTTAGCAGCGATTTTTTCTGTTATTGGTTCATCCGTTATTTCGAACCTAATCGATTTTAGGTTTACTCCTGGTCCGAAGCTTTTTGCCAAATATTTTGGATCGACCTGTTCGATACTGGTTGGCACATTGATATCGTCAAACCGCGCCAACACCGGACAATCCATTTTATCGGAACTTTCTTCCAGACAGGAAAGTTCACTGCCCTTACCCTCCATTTTGGAAAGTTGGGTCATGTCAACTACAAGATCGGAGCTGCGCGAGCCCAGCAAGCTGTTGATGGGGATGAAAAATATCGCATCATTTGAAGTGAAGCCACCATTTTTGTTTACGCTCAGCAAAGCAAATAGCGTTCCATGGTCTCCCACTTCAACAAAAGGAGCTTCGCCTTTCATGGCTACCGAGTGATACAGACCTTTTTGTCCGGTACGCGTACGATTCGCAAACTGCATGCCCAAGACACTCGAACCGGAATATGTCTTTCCGTCTGCTTCAACATCCACAATGATCTTGAAGTGCACCCAGGGCGATATTTTCGTACTACAGCTTGTTAAAAACAGTATCACGAATGCCAAAAACAGCCCGCCGATAGCTCGGCGTTGAAGCATTGGCAGAAAGTTGCCTGATTGGATAATCGCTAGCCCCCTCATCAAATATCATGCAGACGCTTCTGCACAAGACCGCCAAATGGCAGCGATCCTTTAATAATACCGTGCATATTTTTATGATCTGGTTTGTTTGCGACTATTGGCATGGATGGCAACGACAATTTGGTGCAAGCCAAGAGCAAATCATCGTAAATCTTGTAGTAACCAATCTTCGAGGAATTCCGGCAGGCGCTACTCCTTCTCCCTTGAGGGAGAAGGATACGAAATCTTGCTGCCGAAGCGTTAGCGGAGGCGGCTAGATGGAGTTGGATGCGGGTGTTTTTCTGGTGGGTTGCTGTACCACTCGGGGGCGGTACACCCTCACCCAGCTACGACTAGGCAGCCCTTCGACAGGCTCAGGACTGCCAAGTCTGCGCAACCCTCTCCCTTAAGGGAGAGGGGGAATAACCGACCTTCGTTCAGCGTCCAGCTTCCGCTCTGTTTTTTTGACGCAAGGGCAGGAGATGGGCCCCTGCCTTCGCAGGGGCCCAGATAGAAATTCAGTCTTCTTCGGCGATCCGGACCTTGAGGCCGTCCAGTTCGTCCGAAACCTCAATCTGGCAGCTGAGCCGCGAAAATTCGTCACGGTGATCGCTGCTTTCGAGCAGATCATCCTCGTCTTCGCTCATTTCCGGCAATTTTGCTTTCCAGTCCGGGGCAACATGGACATGGCAGGTCGCACAAGAACAGCAGCCGCCGCATAGCGCCAGCAGTTCGTCAAAGCCATTGTCGCGAATCGCTTCCATGACGCTGATTCCGCTATCGACGGAGACCGCTTTCTCTTCGCCATCGCGGCCGGTTACGTGAATCGTTGGCATAGCTACCCCTTAGTGACTGTTATTTAAAAATCCCGCACGCTATGTCTGGGCCGTCAAAAAGAATCAAGGGCCGAAACGGGGACGGGTGATCGATGGGCCTATCAAAAGAAGTGATCAAAGCCGGGCTCGACCATGTCTCTGCTATCGAACCCAGACTGGCGGCAGCCGTGGCGCAATCCGGCTATCCGGAACCCCGGCTCCGTCCTGAAGGCTATGAGACGCTGCTGCGCACAATCGTCGGCCAGCAGGTCAGCGTGGCATCGGCGGCGGCGGTGTGGAACAAGCTGGAAGCGCGGCTGGGCGCTGGCTGCCCGGCCGAAGCACTGATCGCGACCGAGTTTGACGAGCTGCGCGCGTGCGGACTGTCCCGTCAGAAACAGGGCTATGCCAGAAGCCTGGCCGAACTGATCCTGTCCGGCGGGTTGGATCTCGACAATCTGCCGGAGGATGATGAAGCGGCGATCGCGCTACTGACCCAGATCAGGGGGATTGGCCGCTGGTCCGCGGAAATCTATCTGCTGTTCGCGCAGGGTCGTCCGGATATCTGGCCAGCCGGTGATCTGGCGATTCAGATCGGCGTCGGCAATTTTCTAAATCTGGCGGACAGGCCGTCAGAAAAGGACGTGCGCCTGTTGGCCGAGGCATGGTCGCCACATCGCGGCGCTGTGGCGATCTTCACCTGGCATCATTATCATGTGATGGTGATGTAGGCCGCCGTCATTGCGAGGAGCGAAGCGACGTGGCAATCCAGAGCGTCTATCCACTCTTGCCGGTGTGTGCCGCTCTGGATTGCTACGCTGCGCTCGCAATGACGCCCTTGTACGATGCTTTTCTTTTCCCGATCACTAGATATCCAGCGGGTGATTCCACCAAGCGGTGTCGGTAAAGGCGCGCATATCGAGTTCGAAGCTCCAGGCGGAGCGATGCTGATGCGCGACATGAAAATAAGTGTCGGCGATCGCGGCAGGTTCCATGATTTCATCTTTTCCTTCCGCTTTGGCCTCTCGCAATTGTGCAAAGCGTTCCGGTCCGAGCAGCTTGCCGAGCGTGTCCGGCGCATTAACCGCGCTGTCGATCAGGATATGGGCGACATGGATATTCTTTGATGCAAATTCGGCATTCAATGTCTGACAGAGCATCCGGCGGCCTCCCATCGCGGCGGCGTGGCTATGCTGCCCGGCATTGCCCCGGATCGCGGCAGTGGCCGAGGTGACCAGCAATGCGCCGCCGCCTCGCTCCACCATTTTCGGAAGCAGTTTTTGCGCCACCCGGAACACGCCGAGAGTGCCCATCCGCCAGCCAAGCTCAAAGGTTTTGAGCGGCGTGTCAGCCAGCGTCCTATTGCCGATCTGCGCGCCGAGATTATAAACCAGCACATTGATCGGTCCGATATCCGCTTCGACATCATCGATCAGCTTCTCGATCGCCCCTTCATCGACCGCATTGAGCAAATGGCCGGAAGCCTTGCCGCCGGCTGCCTCAATTTCTGCGACCAATTTGTCGAGCCCCTCTTGATCGCTGCGACGGCATAGTGCGACATGATAGCCATCCTGCGCAAATCTCTTGCCGACATGGCCACCAATTCCTGCGCCCGCCCCGATTACCATGCAAACATCCGTCATATCGCGCGCCTTTTGTCGATTATTTGAGAAACGGGTTGAGCCGCATGACTTCTTCCATGAAGGACCTTGGTTTCTTCCAGTTGGCGGTTTTCAGGTTGGTCCTGAGATCCAGCGCCTTGATCACATCATTGATGAAATGGACGCAGTTGCGCTTGTTGAGGCTGTAGCTTTTCTGCGGAATAGCCTGCCATTTCTGCACCACCGCCATCAGCTTGCGATATTTGCTGTCGTCGATATTGACGGTGAAATGCGGGTTGCTGCTGGCGATATAGTCAGCCGAGGGCGCCTTCACATGGCCGTTGACCGAGCCGAACAAAATGCCCGGCGACACGTTGACGGCGGTGAAACCGAAGGCGGTGTCGACCTTGCGGCCATCGGACGTCTCGCCCTTGGCGACAAAGAAGGCGTGCGGGAAATTCTTGCCGAAATCATGCGAATAGAAGGTAACCGTCACTTCGGCCCGGGCCGTCACCGAAAAACACGCCATGCAGAGCAGGGCGACCAGACCGGCCATTCTCAATAATTGTCTAAAACCTGATTTCACGTTCATTCCCTCAATTTATCGTTCAGCCAGCGTGCGGCCTCGCGGGGCGTTTTCTTGTCCCCTTCGCGATCGACCGTATAATTGGCTTCGCGCATGTTTTCCACCGTGATTGCGCCGATCAGGGGATTTATTGCCGCAACAAATTTATCGTCGCGACTGCGATCGGGAGCCAGCAGCAATATCGCTTCATAAGATGGTATGGCTCCTTTTGGGTCTTCCAGCACGGTGAAATTGTTCGCCGCGATCCGCCCGTCCGATGAAAAGGCCGAAATCACGTCTACTTCTCCGCTTGCCAACGCCGGATACATGAAAGTGGGGTTGAACGAGCGCGCGTCCTTGAAACGGATCGGATAGGCATCCTGCACCATCCGCCACTCGGGCCGTTCGAGAAACTCGACATCGGTGCCGAAGTTGAAATCGCTGGATACCCGCGCCAGATCAGCGAGCGTCTTGAGCGATTTGTCGCGGGCATCTTTGGCTCTGACCGCAAAGGCATAGGTGTTTTCAAAGCCCAGAGCGCCCAGCATTTTGACGCCGTGATTGGCACTGGTCCATTGCGCGATCTCATCCAGCATTGCCGCTTTCGGCCGGCTATCGGTACGCTGCATCTGGTTTGTCCAGATCGTGCCGGAATAGTCGACATAGACGTCAACATCGCCTGCCGCCAGCGCCTGAAAGACCACCGCGGAACCAAGACCATCACGGTAACGGACGCTATATCCGGCCTTTTCCAGCCGCGACCCGATCAGCCGGGCGAGAATGAACTGTTCGGAGAAGCTCTTCGCTCCGATCACCACGACATTGTCGCGAGCGATCAGCAGCGGCAGCGTGGCAATCAACAGTCCCGCTGCGATCAGCACCAGTCCTGCTCCCGCCAATATCCGACTGCGTTCCCGGATGCCCCGTTCGATCAGCCCGAGCAGCAGATCGACCGATATGGCAAGCGCTGCAGAAAACAGGCAACCGGCCAGCACCAAGGTCCAGTTCTGGGTCTGCAGTCCGGCGAAGATCAGATCGCCCAGACTGGGCTGGCCGACCGTAGTCGAAAGCGTCGCCGCACCGATCGTCCAGACCGCGGCTGTGCGGATGCCGGCCATGATCGTCGGTGCCGCCAGCGGCGCTTCGACAAGTTGCAATTTTTGCCTGGCAGTCATGCCAAGGCCATCTGCAGCCTCCCTGACCGCCGGATCGACGCCGGTCAGGCCGGTCACCGCATTGCGCAGGATCGGCAGCAATGCGTAAAGGGTCAGCGCGAGCAGCGCCGGCAGGAAGCCGAAGGCGGAAATGCCGCCACCGATCAGCGCCGACACGCCGAGCAGCAACGGATAGAACAGCGCCAGCAGGGCGAGACCGGGGATGGTCTGGATCAGGCTGGCGACGGCCAGCGCGACCGCGGCGATGCGCGGCGAGCGCGCCGCCCAGATCGCCAGCGGCAGGCAGATGAGCATCGCCAGCAGCAGCGCGGAAAAGCTGAGCTGGACATGGGCGGCGAGCAGTTCCGGGACGCGGGCCAGCGCCTGTTGCCATTGTCCGTTCATGATGTCTTGCCCAGCGCGATGAGATGCGCGGCCTGGGCGCGGGGAATGGCGACCAAAGCTTCGGCTTCGTCGCCGACATTGCCCGAGACCAGCTCGGCCGGCGTCGCGTCCGCGCGGATCTGGCCGGCCTCCATCACCAGCACACGATCGGCCAGATAGAGGGCTTCTGCCATGTCGTGGGTGACGATGATCGTGGTCAGGCCAAGCTTGTCATGCAGCGCCTTATACTGATCGGTCAGATTGTCACGGGTCACCGGATCGAGCGCGCCAAAGGGTTCGTCCATCAGCATGAGACCGGGGCGCGTCGCGAGGGCGCGAGCGACCCCAACGCGCTGTTGCTGGCCACCGCTCAGCTGATCGGGCATGCGGGCGGCCATGTCCTGTGGCAATTCAACCAGATCGAGCAGTTCCGATACGCGCGCATCGCGCGTTCCCTCTTCCCCGGCCAGTTCGAGTCCGATCCCGATATTGCGCGCAACTGTCATATGCGGAAACAGGCCGACATTCTGGAATACATAGCCGATCCGGCGGCGCAGGATATGGGGGTCTATCGAGTCGACCGCTTCGTCACCGATCCGGATCGTACCGCTGGTTGGCTCGACCAGCCGGTTGATCATTTTGAGCAGCGTCGATTTCCCCGACCCCGACAAACCGACCAACGCGACCAGCGCGCCGGCCGGAATTTCCAGCGACACCGAATCCACCGCGCGAACCTTACCGTAATGGCGGCTCAGCTGGTGCAGACTGATGGAAGGACCGGAGACGGGCATAGAAATATATAGTGCCGCGCTTTGCCTTGCATGTCCAACGCCACTTGACGCACACTCGAAAAACGGCTCGAGTGAACATTGATGTTAATAAGGAATTGGGAGCGGAATCATGGGCTATCAAAGCGGGCAGAAGACAATATTTATCACCGGCGGTGCATCCGGTCTGGGCCGCGAAGTGGGTCGCTATTTCGCTGAAAAGGGCTGGTTCGTCGGGATTGCCGATATCAATGACAAGGGAATGGCGGAGAGCGCTGCGCTGTTGCCAGAAGGTCAAAGCTCCATCCACCGGCTGGACGTAACCGACCGCGCACAATGGAAACAGGCGGTTTCCGAATTTAGCGGGATCACCGGTGGCCAGATGACCGTGCTGTTCAACAATGCCGGGATTGGTGAAGGCGGTGCGATTCAGGAAATGGAAGACGCCGCCATAGACCGGATGATCGCGATCAATCTGACCGGGGTGATCAGCGGTACCCGCGCCTGTTTCGAGATGCTGAAAAATACGCCTGACAGCTGCGTTCTCTATACCGCGTCGGCAGCGGGCATTTACGGCGTCGCCGATCTCAGCGTTTATAGCGCGACCAAATTTGCGGTGCGCGGTCTCGCCGAATCGCACGATATCGAGTTTCGCAAATATGGCATCAAATCACGATCGCTGATGCCGGGATTCATCGACACCAATATCATTTCCGAGGTCGTCGAAGGAACCAACCAGAGCGGCAAGGAGCGTCTGGAAGAAGCCGGTGTGATGGTCAGCCCGGTATCAATTATCGGGCCCGCAGCGTGGGCCGCGGTGCATGGCGACAAGGTCCACACACCGGTCAACAAGATGGCCAAACAGCTGGCCTTTGCCGCGCGCTGGCTACCCGGGCGCGTGCGCAAGCAGTCGGTCAGCCTCGCCAGCAATATGGGTGACGTACTGGCCGGGTCTGACCAAAAATAGCGCTTACAGGCAGTTTTCGATCACATCGGCCAGATCCACATCCCGCTGCGACAGGCCGCCATTTTCGCCCGCATCATGGGTGGTCAGCGTAATGTCGACCTTGTTGTAAACATTGAACCATTCCGGGTGATGGTCGGCCTTTTCCGCGTGCAGGGCGACGCGGGTCATGAAGGCGAAGGCTTCGGTGAAGTCGTCAAATTTGAACGAGCGGCTGATCGCATCGCGTTTCGCGTCATATTGCCAGTCGGAAAGCTTCGCCAGCGCCGCCTTGCGTTCGTCATCACTCAGTTGCGCTACCATATTTCTTGCTCCTTGCTTGGCTTTCGCGCCAATTCGTGCCTTAAGTCTGTGCGATGAACGAGCGACAGTCAACCGGAAGCAGCGATCGGCTTATGGCCGAGGCGCTGGGCTGCGTGCGCGGCGGGCGGATATTGTTCCGCGGCCTGCACTTTGCGCTTGCACCGGGACAGGCGGGACTGCTCACCGGACCCAACGGGGTCGGCAAATCCAGCCTGCTGCGGCTGCTGGCCGGGCTGCTTCAGCCGTCCGCGGGATCATTTTCGACACCGGAGACCAAGGCCCTGTGCGATGACCGGCTGGCACTGGATGAACATCTGCCGCTCGAACAGGCCTTGCGCTTCTGGGCTCGGCTCGATGGCAAGGGCACGGCGGATATTGCCGCTGCCATGGCCCGCTCCGGACTGGACCATCTGGCCGAAGTACCGGTGCGCTATTTTTCGACCGGGCAGCGACAACGGGCGCGGCTGGCGCGGACCTATCTCGCGAATGCCCGGCTCTGGTTGCTCGACGAACCCGCGAACGGACTCGATACGGATTCGGTGGAGCAGCTAGGCCGCGCCCTGCAAGCGCATCTGGGCGACGGCGGGATCATTCTGGCGGCGAGCCATATTCCGCTGCCGATCGCTTTTGATAGCAACCTGCGGCTTGAGCCGCTGGAAGAATTGGAAGCATGTTTATGATCCGGGCCATTGCCGCGATGATCTGGCGCGATGTGCGGCAAAGCTATGCCAGCGGCGGCACCTGGCTGCCCGTGATCTTCTATCTGTCGGCGGCGACGCTGTTTCCGTTTGCGGTAGGACCGGACCGCGAGTTGCTGTTGCGGACCGGCGGCGGCATATTGTGGATCGCGGCGTTGCTGGCGACGCTGCTGCCGCTCGACCGGCTGATCCAGCCTGATCTGGAAAACGGTGTTTATGATCAATTGATTGTGCGCGGCTTTTCGGACGAATTAATAGCAGCGGCGCGACTGGTATCGCATTGGCTTTCGTTCGGCCCGCCGCTGCTGTTTGCCGCGTTTCTGGCGAGCGGCCTGATGGGGCTGGAAGGAGAAGCTCTCGTCACATTGCTTGCCAGCCTAGCAATCGCAACCCCTGCCCTCGCCGGACTGGCGGTGATGATCGCGGCGCTGACTGCCGGCCTGAAAGGCGCCGGCGCGCTCGGCGGATTGCTGCTGGTGCCGCTGGCCATTCCACTGCTGATCTTCGGCGCTGGCAGCCTGTCAGCGCAGGGCGGCAGCGCATTGTTGTTCCTGGCCGCGATTTCGCTGTTGCTGGTCGCGATCACACCCTTTGCCGCCGGAGCGGCGCTGAGCGCGGTCCGGGAATAGGGGCGCTAGCCAGCCGTTATTTTTGGTGGATCAACATCCAGGCGTCCACCGCGCGCGCCGCGCGGGCGCGTCTTTGGTCCGCGGTCAGATCGATTTTCTCGCCATAGCGAAGCAACAGATCCAAATGCCCCTTTACCAGACCAACAAACATTTCTGCCGAAGCTATCGGGTCGGAGCTTTGCATTTTCCCCTGGTCCATTGCGCTTTGCAGCAGCGTGGCGAGATTTTGCAGCAGCGCGCGAGGGCCATTGTCGAGGAAATATTTGCCGACCCTTGGATCCCGGCTCACTTCCGCAGCAAGAATCCGATCAAACCGCACCCTTTCATCCCGCGTCAGGAAATCCAGCATATTCTCTGCAGTATCTATCAAGACTTCGCGGACGCCTTTTGATTCCAGATTCTCGTCGACAAAATTCTGACTCAGATGGGCACATTCACCCTTCACCATTTCGGCGAATAAATTTTCCTTGCTTTTGAACCAGCTATAGATGGTGACTTTCGATACTCCGGCTCGGGCCGCAATGGCTTCGATGCTCGACGCAGAAAAGCCGTTACCAAAAAACTCGGCCCGGGCCGCAGCCAGAATTTTGGTGATTTTGCGCTGGCTCGACGGTCGATCCGCTCGTTCAATTGCTAAATTGTCATCCGTGTCTGCCACGGCCCACTCCTCTTGCAGCCATCCGGCTTTATAAAATTGAACGGTTACGTTCAATTAAAACGTTGACGTTCAATTTCATAACTGACATATTATTGATGCTTGGTAAAGTACAAGCCGATTCAATCGCGGATGATTTTGTGAAAAACCGGTTCCACAATCCCCTATATCTGCTGTTTGCAATCGCGACGGTCACGAGTGGCTGTGCGAGCATGGCACCCGATTCCACGGCGCCGGAAATCGCAGCCGGCGTCCCTGCGGCATTTGACAAGACCGAAACCGATGGAGCCTATCAACCAGCTGGCTGGTGGACAGCGTTTGAGGATCCAGTGCTCGACAAAGTGCTGGACGAGGCGCTGGCCAAGAATCTGGATCTGGCGGAAGCATCGGCAAGATTGCGCGCGGCGGAAGCGCGGGCGCGCATCTCCAAAAGCGGCCTGTTTCCGCAGGTCAATGCCGGGCTGAACAGCAGCTATTCGGATTCCCCGACGGCAGGCACGAGTTTTGGCGCGATTGCCGGCACTGGCGCGGGTCCGAACCGGCTGCAGAACGAAACCTATTCTTCCAGCCTAACCTTTTCCTATGAACTCGATATCTGGGGCAAGCTGCGCAACGATGCGCGCGCTGGCCGCGCCGATGCGATTGCCGCTGTCGCTGACCTGCAGGCGGTCCGGCTGGCAGTGCTGGCCGAGAGCATCACCAGCTATTTTGATATTGTCGATGCGCGGCATCAAATCGCGCTGACCACCAAGATCATCGATGTCCTCGGCGATCGTGTCGAACAGACGGAAGACCGCTATCGCCGCGGTCTGGTGACATCCTTTGAACTCTATCAAGTCCGGCAGGATTTCCGGACGGTTCAGGCCAGCCTGCCGCAGCGGGAGAGTCAATTGGCGGCGACCGAGGGACAGCTGGCGGTGCTGGTGGGCCGATATTCAAACAATATGAATGAACTGATCGGCAAGACGCTGACGCCGAAGTTGATTTTTGAACCGGTGCCCGCCGGGCTGCCGATTGATTTGTTGGTCCAGCGACCAGACGTCTTTGCGGAAAGCCAGCGGCTGGAATCGGCGCGCTATAATCTGGGCGCAAGACGCGCGGAACGGTTCCCCTCACTCAGCCTTTCTGCTGGCAGCGGCAGCCAGGCGGGCAGTCCGGCGGATGCGCTGAACATCTTTGACAACTGGATATTGAATTTGGGCGCCGGCTTGACCGCACCGCTGTTTCAGGGCGGACGGATCAAAGCCAATATCGAAGTTGCCGATGCCCAATATGCGCAACAGACAGCGGTCTATGCGCGCACCGTCCTGACCGCCTATCAGGAGGTGGGGACGGCGATCGAACGCTATGAAGAAGAGCGGCAGCGCTACCGCTTCCTGTTCTCGCAACTGGATGAGGCGCAAGCGACCGCTGAGCTGCAGTCCCGCCGCTTTGCCAATGGCGTCGGCAGCTATGTCGACTATCTCGACGCGTTGCGGGCGCAATATCAGGTGCAATCCTCGTTATCATCCGCCGCGCGCGACGTTGCTCTGGCACGGCTCGGGGTACACCGCGCTCTGGGCGGCAGCTGGGACGCAGCACCGCGCACCGCCGATATCATGACCGGTCCTCCGGCCCCTCAGGGAGATAAATAAGTGCAAAGGCAACGCGTACTCGGCGGCCTGATCCTGCTCGGGGCAATAGTGATTGCCGCCGTGCTGATCCTGTTACGCGCCGAACCGGAAGAAAAACCCCCAGAGGAATTGATTCCGCTGGTCGAGGCCGAGGCGCTGGAAATCCGGTCGGGCAATCTGATGGTCACCGGCGCCGGTACCGTCCGCGCGCGGGAGGAATTGACGCTGGCGGCAGAAGTCGCGGGCAAGCTGGTCTATGTCAATCCAGACCTGCGCGAAGGGCAGCGCGTCGCGCAGGGCGCGGTTCTGTTTCGCATAGATACGTCGGATTACCGCAATGCCGTGCAAACCGCACAAGCCGATGTCGCATCGCAAGGCGTCACCCTGCTGCAGGCGCAAGAGGAAGTGGCGTTGGCGAAAGCCGAACTGGACCGGTTCCAGCAACGCGGTGTCAGTGGCGGCAATGCCTATGCCAGTGTCGACAGCAGCGACTATGCGGCGCAAATATTACCGCCGGATGTTCTGGCCAAAAAAGCCGGGCCCGACGAATCGCAGACCAAGCAGAGAATAGTCACCAACGGCTTGGCGACGCGGCAACCGCAGCTGCAATCCGCCCGCGCCGGATTGCGCCGGGCGCAGGCGAATCTCGCCAACGCCCAGACTGCCCTGCAGCGCACCGTGGTTCGCGCGCCATTTTCCGGAATCGTCCGGACCGAGGACATCGCCGTCGGCAGCTATGTGCAGCCCGGCCAATCCCTGGGTTCAATGGTCGGCACCGCGGATTATGAGGCGGTTATTCCCTTGTCGGAGAAAGAGGCTGCGCTGATCCCGCAATTGTTCCGCGCTGGCGCAGGCAACCGGATCGAAGCGACGGTATTTTCCGACTATGGCGGCGTCCGCTATCGCTGGGCCGCCTATGTCGATCGGGTGAATGGTGTGTTGAATCCGCAGACGCGGACGATCGACGTGTTTCTGCGGATCCCCAATCCGATCCGGGGTGGTGCGCCAGCCGTCGTCGCACAGAATGCAGGGAAGGCAGCGACCGCGTCGTCCGCCCCTCCCCTGTTCGTCGGCAGCTTTGTAGCAGCGGAAATCACCGGCCAGGCGCTGGATGAATATGCGATATTGCCGCTCGCTGCTCTGCGAGCGGGGAACAAATTGTGGCTGGTCCGGGATGGAAAATTACACATCGTAACCGCGGACATTTATCAGCGAACCGACAAGACAGCGCTGATCAGCACCGAGGGTCTGGGCGCAAGGCCAGTGGCCATTGTCGGCAACCTGAAAGTGGCAACCGAAGGACTGCGGGTCAGAGTTGCCCAGCCACGGGCAACCGCAAGGCCGTCGATCGCAGCCAAGAGCAAGGCAAAAACTGACGCGAAGGCCACGCCAGCGGAATGACCGAGTCAACCGATCAGGATCCCGCCCAGCCGGAGCAGCCGAGCAAGGAAGTGATGGAACAGCGCGGCATTGTGGCGTTTATGGCGCGCAACGGGGTGGCGGCCAATCTGCTGATGATTTTCCTGATCGTTGCCGGGATCATGTCCTACCGGACGATCGTTCAGGAGGTTTTCGCCGAAAACAGCCTCGACACGATCCAGATCAGCGTAGCCTATCCCGGCGCCACACCCGACGAGATCGAGGAATCGATTGTCCAGAAGATCGAAGAAGCGGTGGAAGCCGTCGAGAATGTCAAGGAGGTCAAATCCACTGCCGCTGAAAATGTCGGTACGGTATCCGTCGAACTGCAACTCGGGGCGGATATCGACCGGGCGCTGGACGATATCAAGGCCGAGATTGACCAGATTCAATCCTTTCCGGATGACGCCGAAGAACCCGATGTCCGCGAACTCACCACCCGGCAAAGCGTCGTCCGCATTGCCATTTTTGGCGATGTGTCCGAGAACGCCCTGAAGGAGACCGCCCACCGCCTAGAGGATGCGCTGGCTGCGCTGCCGGAAATTTCCTTTGTCGATACCAGCTCGATCCGCGATTACGAAGTGTCGATCGAGGTGCCGCAGGATACGTTGCAAGCCTTTGGGCTATCCTTAAATGACATATCGCGGACGGTTGCCGCCAGCAGTCTGGATAGCCCCGCCGGTTCGATCGATACCGAGACCGAGGAAGTCCGCGTCCGGACCATCGGGCAAAATTATAACCAGAAGAATTTCGAAGACATCGTGCTGGTCAGCAATGAAAATGGCGCGATGATCCGGCTCGGGCAGATCGCAACTATCCGCGACGAGTTTGAGGATTCCGACCTTGTCTCGCTGTACAACGGCAAGCCGGTCGCTTTTGTCGAGGTGTTCCGGACCAGCGACGAGCGCGTGCTCGACGTCTCCCGCGCCACCAAGGACTATCTCGAAGGCGAATTCGCGCATTCCCTGCCAGAGGGCATTTCCTACGCGATCTGGAGCGATGACAGCGAGTTGCTCGATGATCGCCTCAGCCTGTTGCTGAAGAACGCCGCCATCGGCCTGTTTCTGGTTTTGCTGGCGCTCACCCTGTTCCTCGATATCCGGCTCGCGGGGTGGACCGCGCTGGGCATTGGTGTGACCTTTATCGGCGCGATTTTCCTGCTCGATATCGCGGGTTCCAGCATCAACATGTTCTCGCTGTTCGGTTTCATCCTCGCGCTCGGGCTGGTGGTGGATGACGCGATTGTCGTCGGCGAAAGCGTCTATGCCCGCCGCGAAAGCGGGCGCACCGGTATGGGAGCGGCGATCAGCGGCGCGCGGCGGGTTACCATGCCGGTTATCTTTGCGGTGCTGACGACGGTAGCCGCCTTTTCGCCGCTGTTCGCCATCGGCGGTGTTATCGGAAAGATATTGGCCGATATTCCGCTGGTCGTGGTCTCCGTCCTGTTCCTGTCGCTGGTCGAAAGCCTGCTGATCCTGCCCAATCATCTCAGCCATTTGCCAGCGCCCGGCACGGTCAACCGCAATCCGGTAACCCGCTTTTTCGAGCGGGTTCAGGAGAAGGTCGACGTCTATTACCAGGCATTCGTCAACGGCCCGCTTGATCGGGCGGTACGCTATTCCGTTCGTATGCCGTTCGTCATATTGGCAGGCAGTGTCGCGTTGCTGATCATCATCGGATCGCTGGTCCCCGCCGGCATTATCAAAAGTTCCTTCTTTCCCGCCATTGAGGCGGATGTCGTCACCGCCAGCCTAGAGATGCCCGCCGGAACGACGATTGCGGAAACCGAGAGAATTGCCCGCCTGATCGAACAGGGCGGCCGCGAAGCCTATGCGAAATTTGAAGCGCGCACCGATGAGGGCGATCCGTCGCCGCTGCGCGCCATCTTCACGCTCGTCGGAAAGGCGCCAAGAGCCTCCGGACCCAATGCCCAAAGCGGCGGTTTTGCTTCTAATATTGCCAGCGTTCAATTCAGTTTCATCCCCGGAGATCAGCGGGAACTGGCATCACGGGATTTCGAAAATGCCTGGCGGGAAACCGTCGGTCCGATCGTCGAAGCACGCTCGCTGGTCTTTGCGTCCGACCTGATCTCGATTGGCGCGCCGGTTGATGTCCAGATTTCCGATCCTGATCCGTCGGTGGTGGAAGCCGCTTCGACGAGACTGATGGAGCGGCTGAACCGCTTTGCCGGCGTATTCGATATCGAAAGCGATCAGGATGAAGGGCTGACGGAAATCCAGCTGCGGCTGAAACCCGAGGCCCGTTCGCTGGGTGTCACCTTGCAGGACGTGGCGCTGCAGGTCCGTGCGGCGTTCTTCGGTAGCGAGGCGCTGCGCGTGCAGCGGGGCCAGGAAGATATGCGCGTCTATATCCGGCTGCCGGAAGCGGAACGCAATTCGATTGTCGATGTCGAACGGTTTCGCGTCCGCGTGCCCGGCGGCGAAGTCCCGCTCGCCACTCTGGCCGACGTGTCCTTTGGTCAAGCACCGGCGATCATCCGCCGGACCGATGGCAGGCGGATTACCACGGTTACTGCCGATATCGACACCCATGTGGTCACCAGCCAGGAAATTGCCACCGCCCTGACCAATGACATCATGCCCGCCCTGCAAGCGGACTATCCGCAGTTGCTGTACAGTTTCGGCGGCGAACAGCAGGAGCAGCAGGACTCCTTCGGCGATCTCGGGCTCGCCTTTCTCGCCGCCCTGCTGATGATCTATGCCCTGCTGGCGATTCCGTTCCGCTCCTATTTGCAACCGCTGATCATCATGGCGGTAATTCCGTTCGGGATCATTGGCGCGCTGATCGGCCATCTTATCCTCGGCTTGCCACTTGGCGTGCTCAGCATGTTTGGCATCATCGCCCTGTCCGGGGTGATCGTGAATGGCTCGCTGATCCTGATCGACTTCATCAACGAAAATCTGAGCGACGGCATGGCCATTGAAGAGGCAATCATAAGCGCGACCAAATCCCGCTTTCGACCGATCATGCTGACCTCGCTGACGACTTTTCTCGGCGTCGCCCCGATTACCTTCGAAACCAGCCTGCAGGCACAGTTCCTGATCCCGATGTCGGCCAGCCTCGGCTTTGGCGTATTGTTCGGCGCGATCATTCTGCAATTGCTGATTCCGGCGCTGACCGTGCTGGAATATGTCGGGAAGAGGCGGGTGGAAGAATATTGGAAAAATCTGACCGCGCATCCCTCTGAGGCCTGATGCCCGGCGGCGCAGCAAGGATAAAGATCAGTACCCGACGGTGATCCGTCAATCCTTGCTGTTTTCCTCTGGCAGAGGATTTTCCCGATAAAACTCCACCTGCATCCTCATCGGGCCGGTCAGGCGGACGAAATGCGGTGACTGCGGCGGGATCGGGGCGGGATCGTCGTGCGTTACCAGCCGCTGTGATGGTGGATCGATAAAGACCAGTTCGACCGTGCCTTCCAGCACGCGCAGCAGGCCCCAAGTGCCATCTTTGGTGCGATGCTCGTTGCGGAGTTTGTCGGGCAGGCTGATCTCATCGAATATTGGTGATGCGCCATAAGGCGTGACTAGCCGGGTAGTGCCCGGCATCAGATCACCGCCCGAATGATAGCAAATGCGCAGGCAAAGACCGCCAACAATATCGGCACCGTCAAGTTCTGAGCATAAGCAAGCAGTTCAAAGGTCCGGCGCTCATGTGATGGTGCCCGGTAGCGCTTGGACAGGTCCTGCATTTCGGCATTGATTTCAGCGGTGATCGCTTGTCCGCCTTCCATTTGAAAATCCATCAACATGATTGTTTCTCCTTTTGTTTGGAAATGGCTTCGAGAC
>Ga0210044_10005744_pt1 | contig 16646 bp, 26 predicted proteins | sample CryGey13umfilter_2_FD_183959 | JGI IMG/M metagenome (GOLD analysis project Ga0210044, IMG submission 183959) | Groundwater microbial communities from aquifer in Utah, USA - Crystal Geyser 4/9/14 3 um filter (SPAdes) (version 2) | ecosystem: Environmental > Aquatic > Deep subsurface >...
TAGATAAAATGTAAAATCATGAAAGATAAAGATAAAAAGTGTATTTTATGTGGATGTAAGGATCATCGTTTAATTGGATGCTCACACCATTTAGCAAAAAAATGCGGTTGTTATACTACGCATGGTTGATTTGAAATATGTTTAATTACTATTTTCTTTTAGGACCTGATCTTTCGTGAAAATTTAAGCAACATTTACATTCTTTTTTTCTACATTCGTCTTCTGTTCTGTGATCACAGATCCCACATTCACAACCGCTTCCCATGTATTTCTATAACATATTTACAATATAACTAATACTACAAATTTTTCTGATTTTCAGGTCAAATGGTTCTATTTTTTTGATTTTTGTTTTTTGGTTGCAGGTTTATCATGTTTACCTTCCATCTCCTTTTCCATTTCAGCAGCTTTGTTATCTACTACTTTTATAATTTCCTGAATTAATCCGTCAAGATCACTATCGGATGGTTCTGGTTCTACAGCAGTTGCAATATCATTAATGGTGCTTGAAATTTCAGCACTGACTTCCTCAAAACTCTCTGGATCTTCATATGCTGCATTATACAGACTTTTGAGATTATTTACCTGATTGACTACTTGATCAGTTAACGTGAGTCTAAATTCAGTTCCATTAACTTCTATACTCTTGGTGATCATAATTCAGATTTCAAATTTTGTTCCTTAAAGGTTTTTAGTTGAAATATGTTGATGTTTGATGCATCCGTTTATCAAACTAGAATACTATGTAGTCCAAAGCAGATGCATCGCTAATCAAAGTAGTATGTCTTGAACCTAAAACATAACCATTTTTGATATCGTTTGCTGGAACCCACCTGTTTGTTGATGTATAGTGTCTTTTTTCAGCTAATTCACGCTCTATTGCCTCTATGTCGAACTCTCCTTCTTCTACTTCTTGTGAATCTAGATGTTTTATCGTAACTAATATTTTACTAACTTTAACTCGATCACCAAATTTCCACTTTGATGGTGGGTTTTCATCTGAAACTTCTAAAACTTTTATCTTCATCTGTTTATTTCCAAAGGCGTCATAACTGATCAAAGTTCTTTCATCTGTAAATTCCTCAAAACTTACTCGTGTTTTTGTCTCTTTTGATTCAGATGCAATTTCCAATAATGATTTTGATTGAATTTCATCATCATGATTTGTTTGCGATTTTTCGATACTGTCTTCTGTCATATTATGAATTGTTATTGATCATTAAAAAACGCTATGCTGTTAATTTTAATAGTTAGGCACTAGTTCTGTGTTTTGTCTTAAATGGCATTTTTTGTTCCTTAAGATCAAGATTTACTCGTCTTCCATCAATTTTTGCAAATATTTCTCCATCATAGGTACAAACACAATCAGTTATTTTTTTTGACTCATCCCAAATCTTGTAAAATTCTCTCAATTCTCTGTTTTCATATTGTCCTTGTCCTATTCTTTTTTTTGAAAGAAATTTGAATGCAAGTATTACTTTTCCATCATTGTAAATATCAAATGTTTTGATCCATCTCTGGCATCTTTCAATCTGATCTGCGGGGACAGGAAGTGATGTACTTGTTCCAGATTTTGCCTCTATGCTAAAAATCATGCTACTTTGAGTATTAACGGCTAAAACATCAGGCAATGCGATACTTGGAGATCCTAGTCTAAATGCTTTCCAATTTTCTGTTGAATTGAATCTTTTTACTAGTGTATCTTCCCAATTATATCCTCGTTGTCTACGTGTGCGTGCAATTTTTTTATTGTCTTTCATTTGTTTTATTATGGAAATTGAAGTCATTTTACTACTCATATTTCGTTATGTGTAATTTAGATATAGTAAAGTAGGTAATTACAGAATAACCTTTCAGAGGCAACATGATGATAATTCTTGATAATTATAAATTATTGAACCTATATGCTAAACAAGAGTATGACAATTGATGAACACTTACAAACAATGTTCTGAAGGTTTACAAATTTATTTGCTCTGAGATTAAGAATTTTGAGTATTATTTTCTGATTCTTTATCTCGTAGTTGATTATAATCTAGCATTATTTTTGGTAGTTTATCATCTGGATTTGATGCTATTTCGTGTTTTTGACAATACATGAAATAATAAGGCCAATTTTTTCTAGCTATTCTCTTGAAATCCTCGCCAATCATATGATCATACCAATCAATTATTGTTAGACCATATGCAAAGAATCTGTTTAGATATTGAGCAATTCCAACTGGAATTTTTTTCTGTATGGCCAAAAAAGCAATTTCATCAACGGTGTTTAGGTAATCATTTGCATATCTATGACAATCTTCAGTAGTTTTAAGAATTGAATTTTTATCTAATCTATCTGTAAGATCCTCATGAAATCCTCTCAACAGTTGAGAATAGGACACTTTTGTGGTCTCTCGGAGGTTTCTCCAAGTCAATACTAATGTAATTACAAAGATTGTTGCTGTGATCGAACTGATGATTACTGCTAATGTTGGAGTTTCAATCTTTTGCATCGATTGTAAAAATACCCCGTAAAGATTTAGGAACATACTGTTAATCATTTTTGCATATAATATAAGATGTCTGGATAATTTCATTGGCAGAAAACAAATATTTCAAGAATGAAATAACGTCATTTTTTATTTTTAGATGAATCGCAATGAGTTTAAGAATCCCATTTTGGAGATATTTGTAATGCTGGAAAAACTGGCCCAAAATTTAGGCATATTAAAACAAGAATTTGTAAAAATATATGATGGTCATAGTCATATTCAGGAATTAATCCCTAGTTTTTCTTCAGAATTTTTCCCAATAAATGAGACCCATTTGGAGTTATTACATAACTTTGTCGCAAAAAATCCAATCTATCATAATTCATATGAAAAAAAAATAGGCGACACTCCATGTACGATATATGAAGGAGACATTAACGAGTATTGGCTAAATAGTATAAAACATGGTTCTAGTTGTCAGCCATTTTATCCAACATGGGTTACTTCAGCATATATTGCAGTATTAATTGCAAAAAATTTTGCTTATACCGAATTAATAGATATTGGATCCGGTGATGGTAGAATTGCATATTGTGCAAAAATTTTAGATTTACAATCCACAAGTATTGAAATAGATGAGGTATTGGTAGAACTACAGAATACTATTTTATCTACAACAAACATTAATTTCAATCCTATATGCGTAGATGCAATAGACTTTGATTATTCTGCACTAAATTTAACACGTCCTGTATTTTTTATTGGTGGATTACCTCAGATGGGTGGAGATATTTTAGCAACAAATATCCTAGAAAAAATATCTGTAACAGATCTTAAAAAAAATACATGTGTTGTTTTTGCTGGAACACACTCAAAGAAACAACTTTCGGATAATCAATCTATAGGGGGCTGGAGTTCATTGATTGATAAACATGGTTTACAAGTAATGAAAACAGTGTCACTTCCAACCATTTGGACTTTTGATCAGCTAGTTGATACCCCTTACATTTATGCTGAATTTAATTAATCACATCAAAGATATTTCAAAATTATAATTATCATCTTTAATTCCACATTTCTCAATTTTGACTTGTTGACCTGTAATGGGAATTCCTTTAGATATTTTCCCCATTATCCTAATGCTGTTTTCTATTTCAACTAAACAAAAATAGGCATCATTTTGTCTTGAGAATTCAATAATTTTACCTTCATGCGAACCTTTTCGCCAAGAAACTTCTCTAAAACATTTATTGCAAAATTCAGATGGTGGCCATACTATTTTTTTACAGTGAATACATTCTGCAATTATGAAATTTCCTTTTTCAAGTTCTGAATCAAAATTCATCTTTCCAATACCAAAACAGTTGAAGATGTAGCTGCTGCAGACATATTGTGAACCAATCCTATTTTTGCATTTTTTACCTGTCTCTTATTTGCAGATGACTGTAGCTGTTGTGTTATCTCAATAGTTTGAGCTATTCCTGTTGCTCCTAGTGGATGTCCTGCTCCAATCAAGCCTCCTCGTGGATTAATTTTAAAATTGTTTGTTGTATGCAATTCTTTAATCATATCAATACCTTTTCCTTTATCTGTAAAACCCAGTGATTCCAAAGCAATTGGTTCACAAACAGAAAATGCATCATGAACTTCTGCAACATCTACATCGGTTATGTTTCGTTTGGACATTTGAAATGCAGATGTTGCTGCAATTTGTGTTGATTCCATTGAACTAAACGTAATGTTTTTTGTAAAACCAGCTGAAGTTGTTTTTTGCCCTATACCAGTAATCCAAATAGGAGTATCTGTAAATTTTTTACATGTGTTTTCTGATGCAAGTAAAATTGATGCTCCTCCTGTACATGGTCTTGAACAATCGTGTAATCTAAGATCATCGGTTAATTTTTTAGAATTTATTACATCATCTAATGAATATGTTTTTTCTGAAAGCGCATTTGGGTTATTATGTGATTGTTTATGGTTTTTTACTGGCACTATTGCTAGTTCTTCATCCGTAACAGAAAATTCTCTTTTGTATGATTTTGTGAAAATACTTGCCCAAAAAATAGGATGTTTGAATTCCCCTCTTGAATTATCCCACTCTAAAATTTGTCCTGGACTATCATATCTTTCTGCCCCGCACACTAAAACTACATCTGCCAATCCTGCTGCTATGTACGAATATGCAGATACAATCGCATTTGTTCCAGAATTACATAGGCTTTCTACAGAATGAGCAATTTTAGGCTCAATTCCAGACATTTCAGATAAAACTGCAGATAAGTATTTTGAGTTATTATTAGTAGATACCAATACCGCATCAATGTCATTTCTACTCAAATTAGGACTATTATCAAATAGTTTTTTTGTAGATTGCAATAGCACTGACTCGATTTTTGAATCATCTTTTGAGAACTTTGTGATTCCATATGATGCAATTCCAACCTTAGACATCATCTTTCCTCAGAAAATGTATTTGTAAATAATTTGAAAGAATCAATTACATCTCCGATTGGATTAAATTGAATTGTAGGTAAATCTATCCCCGTATCATGGAATTTTTGTAGCTGTGAAATACATTGATCAGGAGTACCTGCAATTGTTAATGATTTTAGCATATTATCTGAAATCAATTCATGATTTGATTTAAATCCCGATATTTTAAATTCTTCAAAAATATTTTTTGTTTCATTTTCAAATCCATTTTTTGATAAAAATTCACGATATATTTTTCCAACTGAGATGTAAAATGCCAATGTTTGTTTAGCACGATTAATTGCCATCTCTTCATCCTTAGACACGCATGTAATAATTTGACATGTTACCTCGATTTTTCTTTTTGATTGCATTTTTTGAATTGTTTTTTTCATCTCATTTAATGGCCGTAAGTAAAAAATTACCCCGTCTGAAATTTCCCATGTTAAATCTACCATTTTTTGATTAACAGCTGCTAAGTATATCGGAATTTTGTTCCTATAAGGTTTTATTAACAACGAAAAATTTTTCAGATTAAATATTTTTCCAGAATAGTTAACTTGTTTTCCAGATAAAATAAGTTTTATAATTTCAACATATTCTTTCATTCTTAACACTGGATTCACGAATCTATATCCGTGAAAATCTTCTACTATGGGAGTGCTACTTGTTCCAAGTCCTAGTATTAAGCGTCCCTTTGAGAGTATGTCTACAGTTGCAGCTCCCATCGCAATGGATGCCGGGCTTCTGGAGAAAATATTGATTATAGATGAGCCTATTTTCGGATCTGATGCTTTTTGCGATACCGCACTCAATGTAGAAAAATTCTCCATTCCCCATGTTTCCGGAATCCATATTGTATCCACATTAGTATGAGATAATATTTCTGAACATTCTAAGACTTGATTTACAGTAAGAAGGGAGCCTAAACTGTATGCTATTCGCATAGACTATCTGAAACAATTGGATATTCTAGTGTTTCCAAGATGTTTGTTTTTTATACAATTTGTATTACTCTTCGTATTCTGATGCCTCTAAGATCTCTTTTTTTGATTTTACAGGTTCATTACAAAACGGGCAATTGCACATAAACATCAATATTAATTGCATAATTTAGATTTAAGCACAATAATTTACATGAGGCTAGATTTTCATGAGCCTAGATAAATTCTATAACTGATAAGATTCAGTCTAACTCTTTTAGCATTGTGTTAATTATGATTGAGGTTGTTTATTATGAAATTAATTTTCCATCATATTCATTGAGCGAGCAAGTTTACGTTGAAAAACCTACTTCAGAAGAAACATTTTGGAATGATGTTACAAAATATACTGCATCTGCAAATGTGGATGAGTCATTTGTCAGTGAAATTGCATATGTGATGGTAACACTTCACAGAACTGGCGCCTAAAGAAACTAATTATTTTGTCATTTTGTTTAATTCTATTGAACATTCTTCAATGTCTTTGAATGAATCAATAGAATACCACATGATGTTTTTGAATTTAACTGTAGTTAGTTTTCCTTTTTTTGCATAATTTGGAAAGACTGTTTTTTCTATATCACCTTTTTTTGGTAAATCTTGCAATATCTCTTTTTGTAGATAGTATATTCCTGCATTCATCCATATGTTTGGAATTTCTTTTTTCTCTTTGAATTTGATTACCATGTCGTTTTCTATCTCCATTACTCCAAATTTCGTTTTTAATTCAATTGATGCAATTGAATTTTGTTTTTTTGATAATTGGTTAAGATCAATGTTTGTGATTGTATCACCATTTAATACAAAAAAAGATTTTTCCTTTATTGATGAACCTGCTTGTTTAATTGCTCCACCAGTGCCTAGGGGAGTTTTTTCTATTGAAAATTTTATTTTTATACCCAGATTATTTTTAACAGCAAGAAAATTTTCAATCATTTCTGTCTTGTAACCCGTACAAACTATAATTTCTTTAACTCCGAATTTTTTTAGATATAATATCTGCCTTTCTATAATTGAAATGTTATTTAGAGATATGAGTGACTTAGGAACATAATCCGTAATTGGTCGTAAACGTTTTCCTATACCCCCAGCTAAAATTATTGCCTGCATTGAATTGTCATGATAAGTAAGACGTTATAACTTTAATTGGTTTGTTTAATCATTTTTTTGAAATATTCTTAGTTGATGAATCTTGTTTCTTTTTACAAACTCCACAAAAAAGATACCCATCTTTGTGTCTAATCCAATAATGATTGGTATGTTCTTTTGATTTTTCCATATTGTATTATTTTCTAAAAAACTATGGTTATTTTATTGCATTCTTAATCATATTTTTTGATTTTATATCCGTATTAGAAAAAATCAACTGTGGCCATTCCAAAATAATATCCTATGCCAGTTAACGATATACTCCAGATACATGAGCCTATCAAAGTAAAAATAAGAAATTTAATTGGATTCATATTAAAAATTCCAGCCGGAATTGATACCAACTCCCGAATTCCAGGAATTAATCTACCTATAACCACTGATTTATCTCCGTATTTTTCAAACCAATAATCAGCTTTTTCTAAACTTTTTTCTTTAATTTTTGCATATTTGAGATATTTTACCAATCCTACGCGTCCTATTTTTTTTGAAATAATGTAAATTACAAACGCACCAACCGTTGCACCACATCCGCCAGTTATTCCAACTCCTAAGATGTGAAATATATTCATGTCGTTTTTTAATATGCTATATCCTGCTAAAGGAAATATTGCTTCACTTGGAATCGGTGGAAATACAGTTTCTAATAACGCAGCTAAAAATACACCGGGGTAAAGATTTTCAGATACCAGTGAAACTATCCATTGAATTAATAGATCTATTTCACTCAAATTATTTTTCTTCCGTTAAATAATAATGCAGTTCAGTATAGCATTCAGTACAATACTCTTGATCATTTGTATGATCACAGTCATATACTTTTGATACTTCATTATTGCATTTTGCACAAGTCGGCATTCTATTTGGCACTACTTTTTGATTTTTTTATCTTTATTGCACCTAGTATTGCTATTATTATGCCAATAACAATTAAACTTCCACCTTCACCCATCATTCTTGCAGAGTTTTCTGTTTCTACAGCATTGGTAGTAGATATTATGCCTCCAATAATTACTAAAACTCCTGTAATTATCAACATTATTCCTAATCCTCGGTATGGTGGTTTTTTTGCCATGAAAAATGCAATTATTGATAAAATAATTGGTGGAAATCCAAATGCTACTCCACGAGTCATCGCATCAAATGGTAAGAATCCCTCACCAGCATCGCCTCCACCTACAATAACATCTATGCCATAGATTACCAATAATACTATGGAAATTCCTGAAATTACATACGGGATTGAAATTGGCATGCTTGAATTTCTTTATTGATATTTAATAAACTTATTAGAGTAATGAGAGATCTATGCAGGATTTATTGATGCTTTGTCTTTGACGTCCTCAAGTTTTTTTAATAAATAATCCATTGTTTCACCATGTTTTGCTACCAAATTAAAATGACCCAATTTTCTTAATGGTTTTGAAATTTTTTTACCATACATTTTAAAAAAAACGTTTTGTTCTGACATTTCTACAGGTTTGTATTCTCCTTCAAAATTTTTTGAGCCTAAAATGTTATACATAATAGTAGGATGTAAAAGTGTAGTATCCTCTAACTCTAACCCTAAAATTGCTCTGAGATGTTGTTCAAACTGAGATACTTTGCTTGATTGTAACGTATGATGGCCAGAATTATGTACACGTGGTGCAATTTCATTGATTACAATTTCATCTGTTTTTGTAACAAACATCTCTATTCCGAAAACACCTGCTCCTTTTAGAACTTTCATCGTTATTTGTGCTATCTCTTCTGCTTTTTTTGCAACTTTTTCAGTTACTCTTGCTGGAGCTATTGTCTCACGAAGAACACCACATTCATGAATATTCTCAACAAGTGGAAATGTTTTGATCTGACCTTTTGTGTTTCTTGCAGCAATTACTGAAACTTCCATTTTAAACGGTACAAATTTTTCAAGCATCAGATTTTTTTTATCAAAATAATCAAATGCTTCTTGAATTTGATCTGATGAATCTATTTTAAAATTCCCTCGTCCATCATATGCATCACGTCTAGCTTTGAGTAAAGATGGATATCCAAATTTTTTAAGACCATGTTCTAAATCTACAATTGATTCCATTTGTAGAAATTCAGGAATTGGAATGTTATTTTGTGATAAAAATGTTTTTTGTAAAAATTTATCTTGAATTATTTTTAATGTTTCTGGTGATGGATTTACTTCTGCATCTTTTTCAACTAATTTTAATACTTCACTATCTCCAGATTCAATCTCATATGTTATGATGTCTGACCTTTTGGCTAGTTCAATTATTGCATTTTTATCTTTAAAGTCGGCAATTATCTGCTCAGCCCCTACTTGGGATGCAGAACAATTTTCAACTGGATCCAAAACTATGATTTTTGAAATATAATCGGGCATTTTCTTGGCAGCCTCAGTTATCATCATACCGAGCTGTCCTCCACCAATTATTCCAAGTATCTTACTCATGATAATTTCTCGAACTTCGATTAAAAATATCTAATGCTAATTTTTCTAAACTAAATTGCTTTTTAATATAGGCTCGATTTATGTGAGTGTTATCAGAAATAACATACATTTGATTAATTGTAAAAATATTCACTAGATAATGTGATTCAAAACATTTCAAATATTCCAGAAATGGATAATTTATTAAAAATTACCAATACATTGATCATTAGATTAAAGAAACAAGTAACATAATCTAATAAATAATAATTAATTACAGGATATAAAATAGATAAAAATTCTAATTTTTCTTAATTAAAGCCTACATTTGGCCATTATAGATAATAACTTGCTTTATTTTTCTATTATTGTGAGTTATACAAAAAAACCATTAGTAGGCATCATCATGGGTTCAAGTTCCGATAGTAGAATTATGAAGGATGCTGCAGAAATTTTAGATAAATTCAAAATAAAACATGAAGACCAGATCGTATCAGCACATAGAACTCCTACACGATTAGAAGAATATGGCAAACATGCAGAAAAAATGGGATTTAGAATAATAATTGCAGGGGCAGGAGGAGCAGCTCATCTTCCTGGAATGATTGCATCGCATACAATAATTCCAGTGATCGGTGTGCCGATTATGGTTTACAATGATAAACAATCAAAACGAGCTGATAATTCAAAGTTCTCATCTTTTGGAGGGTTAGACTCACTTCTTTCAATATCTGAAATGCCAACAGGTTCTCCTGTAGTGGCAGTGGGAATTAACAAAGCAGGAAATGCCGGAATATATGCAATGAAGATTTTAGCAAACGAATTTCCAGAATTGAAAAAGGAATTAAAACAGCATAAATCAGATCAACATGATTCAGTGCTTAAAGAATCTGAAAATATGAAAAAAGAAGGTCTTAGTAAGTTTGTTAAAAAGAAATTCAAGTGAATTTATGTCAATAATCTGAATTGAATATTTTTCTTTTTTAATGTCTCAATTAGTTTATCTGCTTGATCTTTTCCTTGCGTTTCTAAACTCAGGGTAACTCCTGCAGAGCCTGCGCTTATATTTGAGCTCAATCTGTCATGTACTACTTCTACAATGTTTGCATTAGCTGCACTGATTTCATCTACTATTTCTTTAAATGCACCTGGTCTATCAGGTAATAAAATAGATAATTTCAGTAAACGTCCCATAGTTGCCAATCCTTTGTCTACTATTTGTCCTAAAAGATACATGTCAACATTACCGCCAGTTAGTATTGTGACTACTTTTTTTCCAGGGGATGGTTTTGCTGAAATTAAATAAGCTAAACCTACAACACCTGCAGGTTCAACTACAAATTTCATTCTCTCCATTAATAGGAACATCGCCTTGATGATTTCAGAATCATCTACCAGCACTATCTCATCGATTAACTCTTTAATGATTGAAAAAGTTGTTTGGCCAGGTACCTTTACAGATATTCCATCTGCAATAGTTCTTTCACCTCCGCTTGATGTTAAAGAACCGTTTTTAACTGATTCATACATTGATGGAAAAGATCTGGATTGAACCCCTATTACCTTGATCTTTGGGTTTTTTTCTTTTATTGCAATTAAAACTCCTGCAGCTAATCCCCCACCGCCAATCGGCACATACACTTCATCTACATCAGGTAGATCTTCTAAAATTTCTAATCCAATTACCCCTTGAGCAGATATAATTTGAGGATCATCAAACGCATGTATCATTGTTGCACCAGTTTTTTGTGCAATTTCTTTTGCTTTTGCAGATGATTCTTCATAGTTTATGCCCTCTAAGATTACATTTGCACCATAACCCCTAGTTGCAGCTACTTTTGAAGGCGAAGCATTTTTCGGCATAACAATAGTACATGGTATTTTTTCTAATGATGATGCAAATGCAACTCCTTGGGCATGATTACCGGCAGATGCAGCAACTACCCCGTGTTTTTTTCTTTCGGCGGATAATTTACTTATTTTGTAATATGCACCACGAAGTTTAAACGAACCAGTTTTTTGTTGAAATTCTGCTTTTAAATAAATTTGTGAACCTGTAAGATTACTAAACGTCGGTGAATACACTAATGGTGTTTTTCGTACCTCTTTTCCTCGCAAAGAGTTTGCATTTTGTATTTCATTGTAAGTTGGATTCATTAGAAATTCTGCTAGATAAAAGAGATATTTGACTTCTTCCATTATGTTATTTGATTTTTTATCCATTTTTATGCACAAAACTTGAGAACAAAGCCAAAAAAATAGGATTAGTCTAAAATCAATCCAAATAGCAACTTTTGCAATTAGGCATATTTCTTCAATTTTAGTTGTTATTTCAAATAAATTTAAAACTATGTTTGTAACAATTTGGAAAATTCGTCTAATCGATTAACAATGCTGTCTTTAACAGGTTCTGAAATCTTTCGAGGATCAAACAGTCCTTCTTTTGTTTTATTTTTAATAAATTCAATATCAAATGTACACAGACATCCTTCTTCTCCTGTTATCAATCTAGTATCATCAATAAGAACAGGGCTGGTTTGATAAGTTTCAACTAATAGATTATCTAAATTCTTGATTAGATTGGCTTTTTTATTTGATAATTCTTGAAAATCAACTTCTATGTCCTTTTCAATCTCTTTGTATATTTTTTCTCTAAATTCATCGTTTTTATAAAATATTTCAAACAATTTTTGATGATCAAAGTCTTTGTAGCCTTTTTCTTTTAATTTATTTAATACAAATTGATCACTGTTATCAGACATTTGTTTCTCTTTATTTTTGGTCAAATCAATTATTTCAGATAATTCTTTTTGTAATTGTATTACTTGTTGTTCTGGTCTATAATACAACAGAACATGGTATTGTAATGACATGTGTCCTGAAATCAGATAATTTCCTTCTCTGATCTCAAATTTTGTAAAGATTCGTCTAACATCTTCATTATTTGAAATAGAGATTTCTTGAACTGACCAATCTTTCAAATTTTTAATTATTTTTTGATAAAAGTCATTTACAGATGCTGGGTCGAAAGTTTTTTGCTCTGTAATTGTTGCATCGCCTAGCATCACATTGACATTTTTTAATTTTATAAGTTCCAATATTTTTTCAAGAAACAGTTGTTGAATACTCTCATTTTTTTTATTGAGAAGTTGAATGAATTCATTTGATGATCTAGACCCTAATCGCACAAGAAATAACAAATTTTTACTGTCATTAAACTTTAAGATCTTGTATATTTTAAATATAAAAATAGAGTATTTTATTCATGCCTAAACGCAAAATGATCTGCGATCTATGCGGATCGATGATAATACAATATTATAATGAAGGTTATAAAGGGAATAGAGGAAAATGTCTTATCTGCAATACAGATTTTCCCTTAGAATAAAGTGATAAAAAATGTCTAAAATCAATGAATCTAACAAGTCTCAAATTGGTCAAAAAGATGCTACCACTAAAGAGCAATCAAATCCTAATGTAATAGATGTTTTACTTGGTAAAAATGAACAAAAAATAGTCGATTTTGAATCAATGATTTTAGAAACTCAGAAACGTGTTTGGGGTGCATTAAAACAAGGTTATGAATACGTTGGAATTACAGATGATTCTGAAAAATTTCTCCGAAAAAATGTTTTTGCAAAATTTGACATGATAGCACTGTATGTTGATTTGGTAGGATCGACTACAATGACATTAGAGTTACCTGAAGAAAAACTAGCAATAATAATAAGTTCTTTTGCACAAGAAATGGCATCAGTAATTAATCTTCACGGCGGATATGTTTTAAAATTCGTGGGTGATGCAGTAATTGGATATTTTGTAGCGTCCAATAATGGACTATTAGCTGCAGACAATGCAGCAAGTTGCGCAAAGTCAATGCTTGCAGTAATTCAAAAAGGTATCAACCCGATTTTGAATCAATATGATTATCCGGATTTGATGATAAAAATTGGAGCTGATTTTGGACAAAGTATAGTTGTTCGTTATGGTTCAAATCCAGATGTTGCTCATGTAGATTTAATGGGTCCTGCAATGAATATTGCGTCCAAAATACAATCACTTGCAAAACCAAACCAAATTTTATTTGGCGATGATGTTTATCGTAAATTACATCCTAACACTCAGAATTTGTTTAAAGAAGTAATATGGAAAAACAACGAATGGAAATACCGTTCAAGACTAACTGGAGAAATTTACAAAGTCTATGAATATGTTGGTTAAACAGTAAATTTTCCAGGACATTCAACATGTTCATAATGATGCTCTGTGAATTTTTCTTGAATTACATAAATTACAATTTTATGTAGATCTCCATCAATAATATTTTTATTGCATCTTATGCACGTCTTTGTTACTTCAGTCATGCCTAATTGCGATCTAAAATTGGAATCTATAAGGATCAGCGATCAACTCAAATTGAGCTAAAATGACTGCAAATTAGCTTTATTGCATATCAAATGCCTAAAGACAAGGCAAAAATATGGCAAAAATAGCAAGATATTATGGAAGATTTACCAATTAAACAGCTAAAAGACATCTATGGATTAAATCCAAACATACCTCATCTTGCGTTACAATTTCCAAGATTACCTCCTGGATTAACAAATCCAATGTTCAAAATTTTTGAAAACCCTATGAAAGAAAAATTTGCCGAAGATAATGCATCAATCAATAAAAAATTACAAGGGTTTCAACAATCATATCAAAAATATGCATCTGGATTATTGACTATGAACTCCGGCGGATTAATTCCTCCAAGTCATCCGTTGTTTAATCAACAAAACTCTGTAAGTACACTAAAAGCTCAAAATGACAAATTATTAAAAGAAAATCTAGAATTAAAGAAAAAACTTGATAAGAAAAAGGAATCAAATCAAAGAACACCCCAAATGTATTAGGATTAATGGAAATTATAATGCCTGGAAGATATGCTATGATAATGCATGTCGAAGGTTATGATATTAATGGTGCAAGTGTTTCAAAGACAGTACACTTTGGAACTGTATCAGTAAAATGACATATTTGAAATAAATTTTCTAAAATGTCGTGAATACGCATCATTGGATAAACTCATATTAGAATAGGTTTAATACTTTCAAATTTAATTTCAGTCATGGTAAAGACTCCCTCTGAAATATGGAAAAACAAAATAGTTCAGTATAGAAAAAAATGTCAAACCATTCTTCTATTATCAGATAGCATTAGGTATGCAGGTATTGTAAATGCATACGGTAGAACGTTAACTGGAATTGTCAGAGCCAATGTAAAACCTCTTTTAAAATCAGAACAAGTCAAAAATGAATTTTTTATAATATCTACATTAATGACATTAAGAAAAGATACTGTAAGTGCAATAGGCAAATTAGATTATGTGTTATTGCAACACCAAAAAGTCTCTGTCGTAATTTTTCAAAAAGATGAAATAACATACTATATATCAATTGATAGAACTGAGAAAAAGATAGATAAAATAATTGCAGATATTAAAAAAACAATCTAAGCTGGAGTGAAACCGTGATATCCACTGGTTTGTTGATCTTTGTCATCAAAAATTGGTTCAAATAAAGAAATCAGATAATCATCAGGATCTAAAACAACTGCATTTTTTCCTGCATCTCTGGCTATTACATCGCGGTAAATTTTTACCCCTTTTGATTTTAATTCTTCAACCGCTGAGGTTACATCGCCTACCAAAAATCCTATGGTGATTCCATTTTCAATAGAACTACCAATATGTTGAGCCGTTAATGATGCAGGATGTAAGCTTAATAGTGCTCCAGACGTACCTAAATCTACCCAAGAACGTCTTTGTCTTTTAATTGGTAGTCCTATAATTTCATGATAAAATGCAAGAGATTTATCTAAATCCTTAACTGCCAAAATAACATTTCCAACTTTCTTGATGTTCATAAATACCTTATTCTAAAGTATGTTAAATTCTTTGTCATTGAACTTCGACAAAAAGGGCTTTTCCCTTTTTATTGAACTTCGATCATAGTTTCTGTTCTTTCCACACCATTAATTTTTTGAATTTGATTGGTAATTTCTTTGATTTTTCCAAGATCAGCAACCTCAATAATGGCCACAGCGTCAAATTGTCCGCTTGTAGGAAATGAATCTAAAACAGAACTTATTTTACGTAGTCTTGCAGCAATTAATTTTTTGGGAGATTTAACTAGTATGATTGCCCTTACCATCCCATATTTACCTCCACTTCAATTAAGGTCTCAGTTGTTACGATTTCTTTAATTTTTTTAAAATCCATAACAGCGTCATTAATTTCATTAAGGCTTCCATGTAATATGGCAGCAACATCTGCACGACCTGTAACTATCATTACGTTTTTTACTATTTTGCGTTTTTTCTTAAGAACACTTACAACTATGTCAACTTTACCGGGTTTTACAGTAATGAGACATAATGCTTTCATAATTAGTAAACAACATTAAAGCGAATAAAGATTGCTTTAATCGTACGCATCTTGAGAACGTGATTCTTCAAGATATGCACGTCTTTCTTCATTTACTTTTTCTTGATCAATGACAATATCGTCATCTACTATAACAATACCTGTATCATCACTTTGTGCTTCTTTTGGATTTTTATTTTTTGATTTTGTTGGCTTTGAAATAGCCTTTGGCTTTTCCTTTGAAATAGCCTTTGACTTTGCCTTTGAAATAGCCTTTGGCTTTGCCTTTGAAGTTAATTTTTTTGTCTTTTTTTCAGCCATTAATGTCGAAAAACAAGAGGTTACCCTGTTTTTAAATATTATGTAGGATAGGCTCCCTAGAAATCATCAAATTTTGACCATTTTGTAGACGATACAATACCAACAGATCAAGATCTCATGATGTCTCGCAATGTCACATGAAAAACAAATACCAGCGCATGATATCCCTCATGCGCCAGATTCTCAAGAAAATGCATGTTCCATTTTATTTGCATACAAAATCAAAGCACACATTTTCAGTACATCAGCACATCATCATGCTTGTACTAAGGCAGTACGAGTCAAAGCTACGAGTCCTTTGTAGAATGGCTTGAAGTATCAACAGAAATTGTACAGATTCTTGGCATGAATACCATTCCACATTTTACCACACTGCAAAAGGCAGCTGCCAGACTGAGTGATATTTTACT
>Ga0210044_10005745_pt1 | contig 16646 bp, 11 predicted proteins | sample CryGey13umfilter_2_FD_183959 | JGI IMG/M metagenome (GOLD analysis project Ga0210044, IMG submission 183959) | Groundwater microbial communities from aquifer in Utah, USA - Crystal Geyser 4/9/14 3 um filter (SPAdes) (version 2) | ecosystem: Environmental > Aquatic > Deep subsurface >...
AGCCAAGCGATAACCTTGTGGAGAAAACAAGAAAACTCCACAATAATTATATTTATGATTTTGTTTTTGATGATGGACATATCCAAAACATTTACTTAGTTGATAAAAAGAATATTGCCCATAATAAAGTGCAGGTAATTTCACAATTTGAACAAAAAGGAACGCAGGCTAATCGTTATGATGTTACCATATTAGTCAATGGATTGCCTTTAGTACAAGTAGAACTAAAAAAGCGTGGGGTAGCCATACGTGAAGCGTTCAATCAAATGCATCGCTATACCAAAGAGAGTTTTAATAGTAAAAGTTCACTATTTAAATATTTACAAATTTTTGTTATTTCCAACGGTACCGACAGCCGTTATTTTGCCAACACCGTGGAGCGAAACAAAAACAGCTTCGACTTTACCATGAACTGGGCAAAGGCTGACAACACTTTGATTAAAGACCTTAAGGACTTTACGGCAACATTCTTTCAGAAAAAGACGCTTTTAGAAGTATTACTAAAGTATTCTGTTTTTGACACCAGCGACACGCTGCTCGTTATGAGACCTTATCAGATAGCAGCCACGGAAAGAATCTTATGGAAAATCGAAAGTTCTTTTCAATCCAAAAAATGGTCGAACACAGAAGGAGGCGGTTATATTTGGCACACTACAGGTTCAGGAAAAACACTCACCAGTTTTAAAGCGGCACGATTAGCCACACAGCTCGATTATATTGATAAAGTATTCTTTGTGGTTGACCGTAAAGATTTGGACTTTCAAACTATGAAAGAATATCAACGCTTCTCACCCGACAGCGTAAATGGATCAGATAGTACGGCAGGTTTAAAAAAGAATATTGAGAAAGAGGATAATAAGATTATTGTTACCACAATTCAGAAGTTGAATAACCTCATGAAAACAGAGAGTGATTTAGCCGTTTATCAAAAGCAAGTAGTTTTTATTTTTGATGAAGCCCACCGTTCACAATTTGGAGAAGCTCAAAAAAACTTGAACAAGAAGTTTAAAAAGTTCTATCAATTTGGTTTTACAGGAACACCAATATTTCCTCAAAATGCTTTAGGAGCGGAAACTACAGCAAGTGTATTTGGTCGCGAGTTGCACTCTTATGTAATTACTGATGCCATTAGAGATGAGAAAGTATTGAAATTCAAAGTAGATTACAACGATGTACGACCACAGTTTAAGGGTATAGAAAAAGAACTGGACGAAAAGAAATTAAGCGCAGCCGAAAACAATACAGCTTTACTTCATCCTGCTCGAATCAAAGAAATCTCTCAATACATCTTGCAGAATTTTAGGCTAAAAACCCATAGAAATCAAGGAAGTAACAAAGGTTTTAACGCCATGTTTGCAGTAAGCAGTATTGATGCTGCCAAATGTTATTATAAAGAATTAAACAGTTTACAAAAAGAGAGCGATAAGCCTCTAAAAATAGCAACAATATTCTCCTTTGCAGCCAACGAAGAGCAAAGTGCAATCGGTGAAATAGTGGATGAAAGCTTTGAACTTTCTGCAATGGATAGCAGTGCCAAGGAGTTTTTAACTAATGCCATCAATGATTATAACTCAATGTTCAAAACAAGTTATGGGGTTGACAGCAACGAATTTCAAAATTATTATCGTGACCTTGCAAAACGTGTAAAGAGCAAGGAGATTGACCTAATAATTGTAGTCGGAATGTTCCTCACCGGCTTTGATGCACCTACACTCAATACTTTGTTTGTTGATAAGAATCTACGTTACCACGGATTAATTCAAGCCTTTTCAAGAACAAACCGTATTTATGATGCTACAAAAACCTTTGGCAATATTGTTACTTTCAGGGATTTAGAAAAAGCTACTGTAGATGCCATTACGCTATTTGGAGATAGCAATACTAAGAACGTAGTTCTTGAAAAGAGTTACAAAGAATATTTGGAAGGCTTTACAGATGTTGCCTCAGGTGAAGCACGAAGAGGTTATGTTGAAGTGGTAAAAGAGTTAAATGAAAAATTTCCTAAGCCTGATGAAATTGTAAAAGAGAAAGACAAAAAAGAGTTCTCTAAGTTATTTGGAGAATACTTGCGTATAGAAAATATATTGCAGAACTACGATGAATTTACCCTTCTCAAAGCTCTTCAGGAAATAGACATAAATGATTCTGAAGCTGTTGAATCATTTAAAGAGGCTCATTTTGTAACAGATACAGATATAGTTGCCATGCAAGAGATAAAATTGCTACCAAAACGAACTATTCAAGATTATCGATCAACTTATAATGATATCCGAGACTGGTTAAGACGTGAAAGATTCGGGAAAGAATCGGAAGAATCAAAAATTGATTGGGATGATGTAGTATTTGAAATAGACCTGCTTAAATCACAAGAAATAAACTTAGATTACATTCTTGAACTGATATTTGAACACAACAAAAATACTAAAGATAAAATTATTTTAGTAGAAGAAGTTCGCCGTGTTATTAGAGCAAGCATAGGCAATAGAGCTAAAGAGAGTTTGGTAGTTGATTTTATAAATGAAATAGACCTTGACACTTTTCAAGACAAAGCAACAATTATAGATTCATTTTTCACTTATGCCCAAGATAAACAGAAGTTGGAAGCTTCAGAATTAATCGCAGAGGAGAATTTAAATGAAGAAGAAGCAAAACGGTATATTACAGCATCTTTAAAGCGTGAATTTGCAAGTGAAAACGGTACAGAGCTCAGTGCGCTGTTGCCTAAAATGAGCCCTTTAAATCCTCAGTATTTGACAAAAAAACAGAATGTCTTTCAAAAAATCGCAGCTTTTATCGAGAAGTTTAAAGGTGTGGGTGGGCAAATTTGAATGTAACCCACCCTATTTGCAAGCATACCGATAATAATCGACACCAAAATAGCACAAGCCAACGCACTGAATGAGACAATGAAGCAAAATGAAAGAATAAATGATAGAAAACTATTGCTGAGCTTATCTTTAAGGCTGAACCAAGGCAGCGTCAGGAATTATTTTTACATTTTTGCCAATAGCAGAAATATTGTTAGGGAAAGAAAAATGCAGTGGCGATTTGCTCGCGGCAAAATTTCCTTTCAGCTTGTTGTCGGGTCTATCACCAGCAAATTTTAAGTATGAATATTTTCCATAATGAGGCAATAGTCTTCCCAGACCAGAAATAGCATTCTGATTGTAAGTAGCAATATATCCAACAGTTATAGGAGTTTTTGCTCCAAAATCTTTTACCATTACAAAGGATTCATTATTTGGCTCGCTGGAGTTGGTGATTGGGGCGGCAAATATTTTGTATTGGCTGTCGGAGGTAAAAATTTGAGCAAATTTATTTTCAAAACCAAAAATCCAAAAGGCGGTATCTTCTGGCAGTAGCGATAAATTTTCATCATATTTTATAAGCAAAATATTTTCTTGACTTTCTTGAGTCTCTTTCCAAATTTTTGCCATAAGCTCGTATTCCTTCAAAAATTTACTTTTAGATGGCAAAATAATTATTGAGGTTTTGCTGCCAAAAATCTGCGACAAAGTGGGAGGAACCTCAGCTCTGTCAATAGTTCTGAATATGTCGAACTGTGGATCGACTTCAATTTTTAATGGCTCGACTGCGAATTTGAAGTTAAATTCCTTATCGGGATTATCCATCACAACGTTTTTAACAATCACTGTGTCAGCGAAATATATTGCTATAGGAATATCTATTTTATAAAATACATCCTTTTGTGTTTGTAAAATTTTGAATGAAATAGAAAAGTTATTTTCGAGAGATATTTTTTTTGCGTCGTAAAGTTTAAGGCTTGGAGCTCCTTTGGAGGTTGTCCACAAATTGAAGAAATCTTTTAGGTTGGTGTTAGAAGTTTTTTCGAAAGCTATTTTAATATCGTCGAAAGATGCTTTTTTAAATTTATTGTCCTCATAAAATTTGCGGTAAGATTGCAGAAATATTTCATCGCCAAATTTTTTTCTAAGGATGTGATTCATCATCAGGCATTTGCCATAACCAATAGCTTCTTCAGCAGAATTATGACGGTTGACAAATTTATTTAGGGGAAAATCATTTTCAGGGTTGACATAGTCAGTAAATTTTTCCAGAGTATTGCGTCGATATTCAGCCCCTTGACCGCTTTGTTCTTTGAGTAGATGGTCGGCCATATAAGCAGTAATTCCTTCGCACCAGTTGCCTTTTGCCAAATCTACATAGACAGAATTTCCCCAATAATTATGAAGAAGTTCGTGAGGATAAGATGAGTAAAGTATGAAAGGGAATCGAATGATTTTTTCGCCCAAGAGTGTAAATGATGGCATTCCATAGCCTGTTTCCCAGAAATTTTCCACCAAAGCAAATTTGCTGTAAGGATATTTGCCAATCATTTTTTCGTACATCTTGAGGTAATCTTTGGTAGCATTCAAATATTTGTTTGCCAGCTCTTTATCAGCAGTTCTTAAGAAAGCTTGAAGCAAAATATTTCCAGCACTTTGCTCATAAAGAGTAAATTTTGCAGCTATTAAATAGGCTTCTTCCTGTGGACTTTTGCATGAATAACTTATCATGTTTGGGCCGTCGATTTTAGATTCGATGCGCTCACCTTGAGATACCATGTCCCAATTTTTTGGCAGAACAGTGCTTAAAGTATAATTAATCTGAAAATCGTCGAAAGTTGGAAGCCAATAAGTAGAGCCAGAAAGATAAACTCCCAGAGTATCTATTATGCCAGATGTTTCGCTGAAACCACGAGCGTATTCTACGCCGCCTTCCTCAAAATTGTCATAAATTTTGCCTTCATAAAGTATGCTTAAAGTATTGGATTTCAGCGATGAAGTGTTAATAATATATTTTGAATAAATCTCCTTTTCAGAGCTTTCAGTTTTTGTGATAGGTAGCCCAGCTATGTTGGTAATCTTAAGATTTTTATTAAGATAAAAGGCAATATTTGAGTTGGGTTTAAAGCTGTTTTTAGCAAATTTTATCTTGTCTTCTACTATAAGGTAATGTTTTTCAATATTTATTTTTGAGGAAATTGTATGATTTATTTGCTGTGCAAAGGAAGGCATACTAAAAATAACGAATAAGATTAACCAAGAATGAAAAAAGCGTTTCATAGTTTATTGTATAAAATATTATGAGGGCAAAAGTACGAATAAGAAATTAATTAATGCTCTGAATAAAATAAAGGATTAGAAATTTCGATAATTTTTCTAATTATCTTTGAAGAATATTATCATAAGTAAAATCGATGGCAAAGACCAAAAATAAGACTGCATTTTTCTGTAAAAGCTGCGGTACTGAATTTCCAAAATGGACGGGGAAATGTTCTGCTTGTGGCGAATGGAACACTATAATTGAGGAGGTTATACAGCACGAAAAGAAGAAAGTTTGGAAAAACAGCATAAAAAAATCTAACACACCACAGCCAATAAGCCATATTGAATTCAAGAAGGAGAAACGCATGGACATGAATGATGGTGAACTCAATCGTGTTTTGGGTGGTGGTCTTGTGCCAGGGTCATTAATTCTTCTTGGTGGTGAGCCGGGTATTGGCAAATCTACCTTGCTTCTTCAAATGTCGTTGAAGATTAAAGGTTTCAAAATTCTTTATGTCTCGGGGGAAGAGAGCGAACAGCAGATAAAAATGCGTGCTGATAGAATTGGCATCGAGAATGAAGAGTGTTATATTTTGAATGAAATTTCGACACAAGCAATATTTAATCAGATAGAAAATTTGCAGCCAGATATTATAATTATTGATTCCATTCAGACGCTACAAACTGAATTAATTGATTCCTCTGCAGGCACCATTTCGCAAATTCGTGAGTGTGCTGGAGAGATGCAAAGATTTGCTAAAGAGACTGATACGCCAATTTTTTTAATAGGTCATATCACTAAAGATGGTGCTATTGCTGGGCCAAAAATTTTGGAACACATGGTTGATACTGTTCTGCAATTTGAAGGAGATAGACATCATGGTTACAGACTCTTGCGATCATTAAAAAATCGCTTTGGCTCTACTGCCGAGCTGGGAATTTATGAAATGGAAAGTAGCGGTATGAGAGAGGTTACTAATCCTTCGGAAATACTTCTTTCGCAAAGAGACGAGCAAAGTAGCGGCATTGCTATCGCTGCCACTATGGAAGGTGGAAGACCAATGCTTATTGAGGTTCAGGCATTGGCAAGTTCAGCAGTTTATGGCACTCCACAGCGCTCAGCCACAGGTTTCGATATAAGAAGATTGAATATGCTTTTGGCAATAATAGAAAAAAGAGCGGGATTTAAATTGGCACAAAAGGATGTATTTCTTAATTTGGCTGGTGGCATAAAAGTAGTTGACCCAGCAATTGATTTGGCAGTGATAGTGGCGGTGCTATCTTCAAATTATGATATTGCTATCAACGAAAAAACTTGCTTTGCTGCCGAAGTGGGTCTTTCGGGGGAAGTACGTTCGGTGAACTTTGTAGATCAGAGAGTAAGGGAAGCTGAAAAACTTGGATTCTCCAGAATTGTGGTTTCAAAATATAATCTTAAAGGCTTAGATAAAAAATCTATGAATATTAAAGTACTTGCTTTCAGTAAATTGGAAGATGTTTTTAAGGAAATATTCAGAACATAACTGAAGAGAATTTATTAGATAATTAATCTCACGCCTCCAAGTTCTTCCACATGATAAGGAAATTTATCTCCTGGGGAACCAATAAACATAAAATTTGGAAGGATTTTCCATTTAACAGATAATTCCTTAATAAGTTCTGGGCCAAATTTGCCTTCTAAAGTTACCAATTCTATTTTTATTTTTGGATAAAGCCTGCTGATAACTCTTATATCAGAATCTAAATTTTCTGCAACATTTTCACCTGGTCTTAATACCGAAACAATTTTAACTCTTCTTGTATGTTCATTATTAAGTATATAGAGCATCACCCTGTTAAGGTTCACAATATTGTCGCCTCTGGTAAAAAACACAAATTGCTGTGAATTAATTTGTTTGATAATATTTAAAATAAAATTATCAAGAAATTTTACATTTTTGATAAATGGCCTCGACAAATAGTGAATCGTGCTCATTAGAAATTTTAGGAAACTAATTCTATTGAGCATGATAAAAACCAAGATTATTGCAGGGATAGAATACTCGAAAAATATCGACACATTTGAGGGCAAATCTTTGGCAGGTTCCATACGAATATTCCCAAATAATGCAATACCAACAGCTGCGAGTGCAACAAATAAACTTATCCAGCTTGCTACTTCTGGCCGTGGCAACTTGGCTCTTTTTATTTTTAAAAATGCGTTGCCAATAGCAAATAATGCCATAACTGAAAGGAAAGAGATAGTGTAAACGCCAGCTAAAATTGTTACTTTACCATGAGTGATAAATAAGACTGAAATATTTAATAAAAGAAACAAAATGATAATTCTATGTGAACTACCTCTTTTATTTTTTTTAAGGAAATAAAGAGGTAAAATTCTGTCGAGAGTCATTCGCTCTAATAATCCGGAAACTCCAACAAATGAAGTTAAGACAGCTCCGCTGAGAACCAAAACCGCATCAATGGAGATTAGTATTGCCACCCAATTTCCACCAGAAATTTCACCTAAATGTGATAAAAGAGTGTTTTCATATAATGCTTTTACCTCTGGTATAGGCACAAGAGAAAGTGCAAAAAAAGCCATTAATGGATTTAATACACTCACTAAAAACCACATATTCCGTAAGGTTTTTGGGAAAACTCCCTTTTCCTGCTCTTCCACAAAATTTGCAGAGCTCTCAAAACCTGAAATACCCAGCATGGAAGCTGAAAATCCAAAAAATATCGCCATCCAAATGCTGCCACCTGCAACGGGTGAATGCCAATTTTGAACGAAGATATCTAAACCGTTTTGAACAAGAAAAAATATTATTGAAAATGATAAAATAATCATCGAAAAAATATGAAAAATAAAAATTCCCACAGCCACCTTTGAAGATTCGGTAAGCCCAATAATAGTAAGTACTGCAAATAATGAAAGCAAAATAATGGTGGCTATAATGACTTCTACTATGGGGAAAATATTGTGTAAATAATGCATGGCTTCGTTGGCAGAAATAACTGAAGTTGCCATATACGATAATATTGTAAGTGTAGCTGCAAAAGAGGCAGTTCGCTTGCTGGTTGTATTAAGAAGGGCATTGTATGCACCGCCATTTAAGGGAAGTGCTCCAACAACTTCAGCATAGATTTTTCTGAATAAAAACAATACAAAAGCTACTATCAACAGAGTTATCCATGCAAATTGTCCTGCATAAATTATCGATAATGCACATACATATAAAACTGATGAACTAATATCATTGCCACTTATGGCAGTTGAAGGCAACTCTGAAAGTTTATTAATTGATCTGTTTTTCATAAATAAAATTGTCAAAAACCAAGTTAACTCAACACTTTTAGGCTTTAATTACTTGGCGGCTAAAATATGAAATTATTGAATAGTTCAATTGTTGATTATATTAATTGTAAAGAGCTGATAAATTTATTACTTATAAAATTAAGTTAATTAAGTAGTAATTTTGCGCTTTGATATCTAACAAAATCTGTCAAATTATTTAATTTCTGCAAGTGGAATTTAATAGAATCTTTAAAATTATTTTTTTAATAAGTCTTATAGGATTTTTAGGATTTGTTATTGACTTTGGCTTTTTACTTTCGCCACAGAACCAGGAATTTCTTTCAAAATATTTCTTTTTTGCTTTGGTAGTTGGAATAACCTCAACGGTATTAAAATATTTTACTAAAAGTAAAGTTTTGAAATTTAACGTTATAGCTTTTGATGCAGCGCATATTGCATTAATATTGCTTGTTTTGTATTATTATTTCCATTTAGAAATGTCTTCTGAAGGGGCAAAGCATTGGCACTCAAGTTTTTTCGTTCAGCTTGCAGTTGTATGGATGTTTGTTCGTGAATATTCATATTTAAAAATCAATTTCAAACGTACTTTTCTTAATCCAGCTCAACTATTTATTTTAAGTTTTTTATTCATAATTATAACGGGTTCTCTGCTATTGATGCTGCCAAATTGTACTCACCATGGAATCTCTTTTCTAAATGCATTATTCACCTCTGCATCAGCAGTTTGTGTGACAGGCTTGGCAGTGGTGGATACTGGCACGTACTTTACACAATTTGGTCAATATGTTATCATGATGCTGATTCAAATTGGTGGCCTTGGAATTTTAACTTTTGCAAGCTATTTTAGTTATTTTTTCAAAGGAGGTTCTTCTTATGAAAATCAACTGGTATTGGGTGAAATGAATAATGCCGATAAAATTGGCGAGGTTTTTTCAATAATAAAAAATATCATTTTAATCACTTTCATTATCGAACTTATTGGTGCTATCATGATTTTTATAAGTATTAATCAGGTACATTTCAATACATTACATGATAAAATTTTCTTTTCCGCATTCCATTCGGTATCAGCTTTTTGCAATGCTGGTTTTTCTACTTTGACAAATAGTATGTATGAAACAGGTTTTAGATATAATTATTTTTTACATACCAATATAATTCTCTTATTGGTTTTGGGAGGTTTGGGTTTCCCAATAGTTGTAAATATGCTGAACTATTTTAAGTATAAATTTCTAAGGTTATTTCACCATTCGGCCAAAAGAAACAAGCATAGAACATGGGTCATAAACTTAAACAGCAGAATAACATTGATTACAACTATTTCATTAACAGTTATTGCTACGGCTTTATTCTTTGGAATTGAATATAAAAATGTACTTGTAGAACATCATGGAATTGGCAAATTAGTAACAGCTGTTTTTCTGGCTGCAAGTCCACGTACTGCTGGATTTAATAGTGTTGATATGGCTTCACTTCATATTTCTACAATTATGATTACATGCCTTTTGATGTGGATTGGCGCATCTCCAGCATCTACAGGCGGTGGAATAAAAACCAGCACTTTTGCAATAGCCATATTAAATTTTATGAGTCTGGCAAAAGGGAAATCTAGAATTGAGATTTATAGACGAGAGATAGCTGATATTAGCGTTCGTAGAGCTTTTGCAGTTATTTTTCTATCATTATTTGTAATTGGACTTGGGATCTTAGTGATTTCTATTTCCGATTCAGAGAAAAATCTTTTGAGCATCGCTTTCGAATGTTTTTCTGCTTATGGCACTGTGGGATTGAGTCTTGGAATTACTGCAAGCCTCAGCGCTGTGGGAAAATTTGTAATAATTATGATTATGTTCATTGGCCGTGTAAGCATGCTATCGATTATGATAGCAATAATAAATAAGGTAAAACACAAAAATTATCGTTATCCAACTGAAGAGATATTAATAAATTAATAAATCATGAAATATATTATTATTGGCCTTGGAAACTTTGGTGCTTCATTAAGCATTAAACTCACTGCCTCAGGAAATGAAGTTATTGGAATTGATACTAAAATGTCGAGAGTTGATTCCCTTAAGGAAAAAATATCTCATACAATATGTATGGATGCTACCGATGAATTTACTGTTTCTGGTTTGCCATTAAAAGACACCGACATAGTAATTGTAGCCATTGGTGAAGATCAAGGGGCAAATATTATGGCTACTGCGGTATTTAAAAACCTTCGGGTAAAGCGTCTGATAAGCAGAGCTTTAAATCCTTTACACGAAAAGGTTTTGTTAGCCATTGGGGTAGATGATATAGTGCACCCTGAGGAAGAAACGGCCGAAAGATGGGCTAAGAAACTGAATTTATATGGCTTATTAGATAGCTTCGAACTTAACGAAAATTATAGTATTGTGGAAGCTCTTGCGCCAAGCAAATGTGTAGGAAAGACGCTGCAGGAATTGGATGTTAGAAAAAAATACAACTTATTAATTCTTACAACAATTAAAAATGTGGAAGTAAAAAGCATCATTGGTAAGGTTTCTCACATTGCAAATGTTCAAGGTGTGGCATCGGCAAGTTTATTAATTGAAAAAGATGATATTTTGGTTATTTATGGTCAAAATACTGATATTAAAAAGTTTATAACTCAATAATTTCTCGGTTTTTCAAAACAAATAAGCTTCATCTATTTTGTGCCTTTTGTGGTTGTTTTCCTCGAAATTTGAGATTTCAAGACTAAATGACAGCCCAGAAACTATCAATAGTTAAGAGAATAATTATTAAAAGCACGTAGAAATTTATTTTCATAAAATATTTCATAGGCTTAAATAGTACCGTTTCAAATTTTAAAAGTTTCAAGAAAGATAGAATCAACCAAGTAGAAAGGGCGAAAATTCCAACGGCAGTTATTGCCGAGCTGACAACATCAAATAAGGGAAGCATCAAAGCCGTGATGGCAGTAGATAAAGTCCATAAGAAAGTTACCCATCGAATATGTTTTTCAGAGTAGAATCGCCTTAGTGAAGGAAAACCAGCATCTTCGTATTGCTCGCCATATTTAAGCATAAGAAGCCAAAAATGAGGCACTTGCCATATAAAAAAGAAGAAGGCCATTATCAAAGCTCTGGGGTCGGCAAGCGAGCCTCCTCCAGCCACCCAACCTACCAAGGGAGGAAGAGCTCCAATTACAGAACCTGGGATTACCGCAAAAGGAGTGATTTTCTTTAGAGGAGTGTATATTGCGTTGTACCAAATCAAAGCTAAAAGTCCAAGAGCAGTAGCAACAATTCCGCTATTAAAAAAAATCATCATAGAGCCAACGGCAGCAAAAGCTACAGCAAGTAAAAGAGCATTTAAGGGGCTAATTTTGCCAGAGGGAATAGGTCTTTGTCGCGTTCTTTCCATCATGGAATCAAGAAGATGTTCCTGATATTGGTTTAATATTGCCGAACCACAAGCCAGAATAAATAATCCAATAACTGTAGGCAACATTTCCACAGAAAAACTTTTTGCTGCAAGCACATATCCTGTTATAGTTGTGAGCATTACAGCAAATGTAATTTTAATTTTTGTAAGCTCCAAAAGCGTTTTTAGCATGCTATTTTAGGGTTTTTAAATAATCTATTATTTGTTCTAATTCTTTTTCAGTCAAATTATTATTTGCAGGCATTATTTTTCCAAATCCTTCAACGACTTCCTTATTTGGGTCTTCAATAGATCTGATTATATATGCATTATCAACTTTAATAAATGCTTCTTCACCTTTGTCAGTTTTAACTTCAGAAATTCTTGTCATAATACCTTTAAAAGAAGGGGCAGCAATCACTTTGCCATCAACAGAATGACATCCAAAGCAGCCATTACTTTTAAGCAGATTTTGTCCTGCATCAGCGCCATAGAGTGCTTTCTTAGGTGTGCTTTTATACCATTTTTCATATTCTTCTGGAAACAAAACATCAACTTTTGAAATCATATATGAATGCCTGTCTCCACAATATTCTGCACAAAGAATATTATAAGAACCAATTTGTTGTCCAATAAACCACATCCAATTTGAGTCGCCAGGCACCAAATCTTCCTTCACCCTAAAGGCAGGAATATACAGGCTATGAATAACATCATTGGAAAAAAGATTAAGTTTTACCGCCTTGTTCAAAGGAATCACAAGTGTATCAGTAACTCTACCATTTTCATATTCGAAAGTCCACGACCACATTCTTCCAGTAGCTTTAATCTGAATTGCATCTTTTGGGGCAGTACGCATTTTAGTGTAGCCAGCCCAGCCGTAGTAAAACATCACCAAAACAAGAATAGTAGGAATCACTGTCCAAAGGATTTCTAAGCCCATATGCCCAGGGATATCGGTAGCTACAGGATTTTTTTTATGATTATATTTTATCATAAAATAAATCATCAGAAAGGTCAAGCCTATCAAGAAAAACAAGGAAATACCAATGATTATAGCAAATGTTAAATCTACATCATTGGTGAAGTTTGAAGCGTTTGAAAACATATTATCAGTTTTAAATCTTAAATTTATCTATAAGCATAATCTACTGCCATCATAAGCATAAAGCTCAAAAATAGCACAATCACTACTCCAACAAATATTTTGTAAACAATATTATCGAAGCGTAGATGCATAAAGTTTATTACTACAAGTGAAGCTTTGATAGTGGCAATTGTCATAGCAATAGAGACTGCTAAAACAGTTGTTCCACCAGTTGCATAAGATGCCCAAATAGTTAAGGCTGTTAGAATTAAAAGAAATCCAAAAGTCATAAAGTCTAATTTATAACTTGGTTGGTGAACATCTTCACTCATATTATTTGAATTTTCAGTTGTCATAATCTTAATGTAAGAGGTAAAATAATGGGAAAAGGTAAATCCAAATTAAATCGACCAGATGCCAATATAAGCCTGCATTTTCATGAAATACTAAATTTGGTTGGTTGATTTTCCCTTTATAAATTTTATAAATCACCATAGCAAGCAGCACGCTGCCTACAATCACGTGAATGCCGTGGAGTCCAGTCATAAAGTAATAAAGAAACAGGAACATACCTTCGCCACGAGCAAGTTCATTGAAGACATCATTTCCCATAAAAAGTCCGTGGTCTATATGATTTGTCCACTCAAAATATTTGTTTACCAAAAAGCCTGCGGCAAGAGCTAAAGTCATAAATAACAGTAAAACCGCCAATTTATTATTGCCTTTTTTCATAGCTGTAATTGATAAAGCTACCGTCAAACTGGAGGCTATAAGTATTACTGTATTTATTGCGCCCATAGTGATATTCATGTGTTCGGCAATAACTTTAAATTGGTCGAAGAATTGAAATCTATAAACAGCATATACTAAGAAAAGACCACCAAAAAGCAATATTTCTGTAAAGAGAAAAAGCCACATTCCCATCTTTTTGCCTTCATCATCACGATTATGACCAGAGTTAGGTACTTTATAATGTTCCATAATCTATTTATCTATTTTAGTGGTTTCGTATTTATTTATTTCTCCCAAAATACTAAAGTCATAAGGGCCTTTCTCCGATAAAATGGGTGCATGATCGAAGTTGTGCAATGGTGGTGGTGAAGGGACTTGCCATTCGAGGGTAACACCATTCCATGGATTGCGAGGTGCTTTTTTGCCTTTGCGGGCACTTCTTACAAGATTAAAAATCATAAGAAGAATTCCGAAGACAAGAAACCATGAACCCACGGTAGATATTTTATTTAAATGCTCAAATTCAGGAAGATAATCGAAATAACGCCGAGGCATTCCTTGTATTCCAACTACCAGCATAGCTCCGTACATCACATTGAAGCCAAAGAAAACTAATCCCAAAGCCCAATAAGCTAATTTGGTATTGTACATCCTGCCCCAAATTTTTGGAAACCAATAATGAAGGGCGCCGAAGAAAACGAATATTGTTCCTCCAAACATTGTATAATGAAAGTGAGCAACAATATAAGTGGTATCATGAATATGAACGTCGGTAGCAAGAGCTCCATTAATAAGCCCAGTAAGACCGCCAATAAGAAAGTTAAAAACAAAAGCTACAGACCAAAGTAGGTTAGGTGTAATATGAATTGAGCCTTTGTAAAGTGTTGCTATCCAATTAAAAACTTTGATAGCTGTAGGAATTGCTACAAGAAATGTTACAAAAGAAAATACAATGGCCGCTTCTCCGCTCATGCCTGTTGTAAACATGTGATGTCCCCATACAAAATATCCCAAAAATGCAATTGCCATTGAAGATAATGCGATAGCTTTATAGCCAAAAATAGTTCTTTGAGCAGAGGTTGGAATTATTTCGCTAATGATACCCATAGCTGGCAAAATCATTACATAAACCACAGGATGTGAATAAATCCAGAATAAATGTTGATATAGTATTGGGTCGCCACCGAGAGCGGGATTAAAAAGTCCAATACCAAAGCTGCGTTCTACAACTACCATCAACAGGGTTATTCCAACAATGGGAGTAGCCAAGAGTTGAATCCACGCTGTAGCATAAAGTCCCCATGCAAAAAGTGGCATCTTGAACCAGCCCATGCCTGGTGCTCTAAGTCTATGAATGGTAACTATAAAGTTTAAACCCGTAAGTATTGAAGAGAATCCAAGGACAAATGCAGCGAGTAACAACATTGAGACATCAGTATCGGAAGTTACACTATAAGGAGCATAAAATGTCCAGCCAGTATCGGCAGGGCCATTACCCCAAACAAGCGTGCTCAAAGCCATAACAGCTCCAATAACATAAAGCCACCATGAAAATAAATTCAATTTTGGTAGCGCCACATCATCGGTGCCGAGCATTATTGGAAGCATAAAATTTCCAAATACTGCTGGAATACTGGGAATGATTACCAAGAAAATCATTATAACTCCATGAAATGTAAACATTTGATTGTACGTTCTTGGGTTCATCAACTGCCCTCCTGGTGCAAAAAGTTCCAAGCGCATTATAAATCCAAGCGTCATCCCAACAAGAAAGAATATTGCGATGGAGTAAAGGTAAAGCAATGCTATCCTTTTGTGGTCTAAAGTAAATATCCAAGAGGCAAGTCCTTTCTTAGATTTATAGAAACTTTCCTCTGAATTAGATGTGTGATTTTCAGACATTTTGATTGTTTGATTGTTGATTTTTTCTTTTTCTTTTAACTTCTATCATAATCATAGAAAATAGCAATATTGCAGCAAAAAATATTACTACGCTACCTGCAACTTTTGTAATATTGAAAACATATTTTTTCCCTTGTGGGTCGTAAGAGAAACAATAGTCCAAAACCTTATTAATAGTTGGGCTCGATTTGCCTTTTGAAGCTTCTATCAATGAGAGTTTTAAATCAAAAGGGTTATAATATGAGCCATTTAAATATCGTGTAATTTTGCCTTCTGGACTAAGAATTATCAAAGCCCCCGCATGAATAAATTGATTGCCGGTTTTTTTGATGTGAAATCCCGTTTGGTGCAAAATCTTTGCAATATTAGCACTGTCGCCAGTGAGAAAATACCAGCCATGCTCTACATCTTGCCCTTTGTTAACTCTAAGATAGCCGTTTTTTTTGCTTCTCGCTAAGGCAGGCTTTTCTGTCGGGTCAAAACTTAAATTAATTACGTTGTACTCTGTGGCTAAAACCATTTGGTTTTGTTTGATAGCATCTGAAACTCCGTTCATTAGCAAGGTACAAATTCCAGGGCATTTGTAATAAACAAGGCTCAGTGCTGTGGGTTTTGTTATCAAATCTCCAAGCCTAACTTTTTTCCCGTTTTCATCTGTAAATGTCAGATTTAAATCAACTAATGAATCGAGCCTTTCAAAAATTCCAAGCTCGTCATCTTGACTCTGTTTTGGAATATTGCCTTGGCTAAATCCTAAAAATTGTAGAAAAACAAGAAAAACAATTGTAGTTGTTTTAATCATAAATTTTGATTTATATAAATGTTTGACGTCTGCAAAATTAAAATCAATAATTGTGAATATTATTATGATATTAATTAGCAAATTTAATATTTCACATCGCTGAGATTATTTATGCTAATCCAATCTTATTGATTTCAATTCACAAATTTATAATTTTTTTGGAAACAAATTAATAAGATTTTTGATTTTAATAATTTACCTAATTGCTGAATTTTTTGCTTTAGAATAAACAGGAAAATGAAGTATATCAAAAGAATAAGAGTTTATTTTTTTTTAAATCGTATAACTTTTACTAATTTTTTGTTTGCTATTTAGAATAAATTTAAATTTAATAGTGTCAATAATCCTAATAGAAACATT
>Ga0210044_10005746_pt1 | contig 16645 bp, 22 predicted proteins | sample CryGey13umfilter_2_FD_183959 | JGI IMG/M metagenome (GOLD analysis project Ga0210044, IMG submission 183959) | Groundwater microbial communities from aquifer in Utah, USA - Crystal Geyser 4/9/14 3 um filter (SPAdes) (version 2) | ecosystem: Environmental > Aquatic > Deep subsurface >...
TTTCTTTTCGCAGTCATTTTCTTGCAAAATATGCATTTTTTTATGATTGATCATAGTTTTTAGTTGTTTTTTCTCTATACTATGCCACAAATTGCACTTTTTAGCCGACCGTTTTGTCCATTAAGTCACAATTAACAATTAACAAAAAAACGTCCGTAAGTTTGCGGACGTTTTTTTGTATAACTATATTGACATATCGTGTCGAATATGGTCTAATGATCGGCCGTGGCAGTCTCGTCACGCAGAGCCGCATCGGAGGGATGCATGTTCGATTTTCTGAAAAAGCTCGAGGAGGTCCTCGGTCAGGGCACGAAGCCTGTGACCGAAGACGAGGCGCGGCAGGCCTATCGGGGGCTCATCGGCTACGAGCATGCCGTTGACATGGCCGCTCGCTGGGCTGAGGAGTGGCTCGAGAAGCGTGTCTCGGGCGAGCTTCAGGATCCTGAGCCCCCCCAGAGCCTTGGGAAGGCCGTCACGAACGTCGTCATCACGTGCGGCATCATCGTTGGAGCTACGACGCACATCGTCGTGACCACCGCGCTGGACCATGCGCAGTTCGTCGTCCAGGCGGTCCCTGTGCTCACCCGCGCCCTGGGCGAAGCTGCTCTCGAGGAGCTCGCCGAGGCGCGGCGCCGCTCGAAGGGCTGAACAGCCCGTACGTCGCAAAAGGCGTGAACTCCTCCCGAGGAGTTCACGCCGTGTCTTTTTTGACGATATCTGTAAGATGTAGATAAAAAAGACAGTACAAAACATCCGCACGACTGCGGATGTTTTGTTATTTATTCAGATTCTTTCATCCTTGTTACAATTCCATCGATTGTGTTATATTCTCGCTTTGCATTTTTTGCGATCTTTTTTACCAGCTCCTCTTCCATATCCACATTGAGTATTGTCGCGAGGCCGAGCAGATAGATCATGACGTCGGCCAGCTCTTCACCTACATCTGGTAGTTTTTTTCTATATGCCTCGAATGCCTCGGCAAGCTCTCCGTAGGTATACGAAAATTCAAGCGGGACATCTGTTGTATTGAATCCTTGCTTTACTTTATTTTCCCAAACATCCTTTTGTAGTTGTCTGAGGTCAATCATATTATACTGACTGTTTTGCAAAGAGTTTTGTTTTATACAGTGCAATTGCTTCCATACTTCCTACGAGTATTCCTGTAAAAAAGAGATCTCCTAGGAGCGTGTTTTTCAAGAAGGGGATACCCATGAGATAGCTCTGCATCAGGCCTGCGAATGAATGTGTATACATCGTCCCAAAGGCCCACACAGCGCCATTGGTTATCAGGAAGAAGAGCATAGAGCCGAGGAGTGTTCCACCGAGAATCGTGGCAAATTCTTTTTTTCTTTTCACCATCATGCCAATTCCCACAATGAGCAAAAAGCTTGCATACACCGCTACCATCATTTTCCAGCTATAAAATCCTACAAAGATATCGCTGACAAACATGGCAGAGAGTGGCAGGATGAGTGCCCAGCGTTTTGACAAATACAGTCCACCAAACAGCGCAATCGCAGCAATAGGCGCAAAGTTTGCAGGATGAGGAAAGATCCTTGCAGAAACTCCGAGTAAGATGAGCAGCACGGCAATTGCAGTGAGATTGTTCATTGTTAATTGTTCATTGTTAATTGCTTTCATATTTCCATTCTATAATGTCTGAAGCACGGACAGGCATGTGCGCCAAGTTTGTTAATGTTGCAGGATAATTATTGAGATAGAGGTGCCATGCTTTTGACTTTGTGGCAATCACTCCATCAAAACTCGTGATGATAACGTGTTCTCCTTGGGTGATTTCTTTTGTTTGTATGCCCACCGCATCGAGGAGGTCATTCATGGTGATTTCTTCCTCGGGCAGTGAAACAATGCGTGTGGTAGTTTGCTCTTCTGATGTTTGAATGTTGACTGTATAGACGTTTGTTGTCACTTTCTGACTACTCGAACAGCCAAGCCCGAGGATCGGGAGGGCGAGAAGTAGGGCTGTAAGTTTATAGATACGCATAAAGCAATGTGCGGACTGACGAGCGTCAGCTCGTTATACTTTGGAGTTTGTACTAGACGAGCTCACGCTCGTCACTCCTCTCAAATAGAGTTTTCCTATTATATCAGTGTTCGCAGGAATCGCCAACCGAGGAGAAGGCCTAGCAAGATCGTGGTCCCAAAGGCGATGTGGACCGGTTTTGTGCCTTCTTGTTCAGGTTGGGCTTCCGGTTGTTCATTCATTTCAGTCGCAGGGTTTGTTGCTGGTTCTTGTTTTGTTGTTTCTGAAGTGATGTCTTCAGGCGTGTTTTCCTCAGTAATTTTCACACCAGCAACTTCAGGTTGCACTGTTCTCTCTGGAATGACAGGATCAACATAGAGCGTTGGTACAGCTTCTGTTGTGACGATCGGAAGGATTTTCACCTCAGGAGTTTCTTCTGCTGTTTCAGTTATTGCTTCAGTAGATGTTGTGGTTTCTTCTACAATATCTAGCGTCGAGGTTGTTGTTTCATCATGGGTATTTTCACTACCATTACTTCCATCTTGTACGTTATTTTCTGTTGTTGGTTGTGTATATGAAGAGAGGAGAGTTGGCCATGGTTTTTCGAGAAGAGCTGGTACTGCCCATGCACTGGTCCAGAGTCGGAGCGTATTGGTCGTTTCTCCAATTCCTCCGTCAGCTACTTGATTTGCTTGTATGTAATCAATTGGAGAGAGATTGTTCTTTTTCAGAGTACTGATGTCTTCCCCAAGAGCAGAGAGGCCTTGCATGATCCATGGCGTGGCGTAGATATCACCAAATCCTCCATCTGTCTGTTGACCACTCAGTACAAAGTTTTTTGCTTTTGCTATGGCGTCTGTGACACCATCGATATGTGTCAGTTCTGACAGTATTTGAATTGTTGCCCCCGTCATATCTTTACTTTCAAATGATCCATCTGCATGTTGTCGACTGAGAATATATTTGGTCGAACTCACAATCATCGGATCAGTATGTGAGTATCCAGCATGAAGCAGTGGCATGAGTGCAAAGACATCGTCATTGATAATCCCGTCGATACCAAACTGCGTACCATCGAATCCATCAAGAATTTTTTTTATATAATTTGTGTTCGTGCCGGAATATGGATCAATGCCATAACTCATGAGTACCATCGCTCGCTTTGCATAGGATGCAGTGTCATTGAACCCATCTCGTGGATCAGGATCAGTGAGCAGGTATGTTTTCAATTTGTCCCGCCCTTCTGTTGATCCTGTATATGCATTGTAGGCAAATGCTGACCAGTCGCTAAAAGAAATACTTGAGCCAAATGATCCATCTTCGTTTTGGCTAGCGTCGAGGAAGCTGATGATGTTTTTTATAACGGTATCAACTTGATTGCTTGAATTAATTCCACAGCTACCGCATCCACCGCCACTGCTGCCTGTAGGTAGAACTGTCGTTACGTCAAATGATGTTACGGGCCAGTACCAGCTCCAGCCATTATCGAGACCTATTTTGTATGATCCTGTACTTGTTGGGGCAAATACGGTTATTCCTTCTTCAGAGATCGTAGATGTTGCAATCGCGGTATTACTTGCATCAAGGAGTGCCATGACGAGTGATGTGTCTGTCGCTGAATTATAGACGTTATTCTCAAAATCATACTCACTCAATGTGCTTGTTACAGATTCGCCAAGCTCAAAGCTACTTTTTGTTGTTTCGATATTATATCGTTCACCAAAGTAGAGATAGATATGGGTGACTTCATCTGTTGGGATGATATATTGATCCATGCCGAGGAATGGATAGTCTCCATTGACGACATATTGCCAATTGTCACACGCATTCGTTTCTTCAATTGTGAGGCAGTTTATAATATAGCTCTCAAAGCTGTCGTAGTAGGCGATATCTGAGAGTGAAAACGCATCGTTCGCTCCGTCTGCAATGGCGAGTGCGTGCAATACTGATTGATCGTTTCTTTCCATTGTTGACGTGGTCGTCGTCGCAACATCGTGATACGTAATAGTCGCAGCCGTATCGAGTGACAGTGTATTGTCAAAAATAATGTCATCTTGATATCGGATCGTTAATCGTGTTGGCAGTTCAATAGAAACAGTGGAGAGAGGCCAGTACCAGCTCCAGCCATTATCAAAGCCAATTGAATATTCCCCCGGCGTGTTTTCTGTAAAGGTATAGAGTCCTTCTTGTGAGTCATCGAGGACACCTGTGTCTATTGCCGTGCTTGATGCATCGAGCAATACGAGAGATAAAGAATTGTCTGTAGCTGGTGAAAATTCATTTGTTTTGTAGTTGTATTCGTTCAGGACTGCAGAGACAATGTCTATGCCAGTATAAAATGTGTTGGCTGTTGGTTCGATGCTATATCGTTCACCAAAATAAAGATATACATGTTCACCATCTTCGAGTGTGTATTGATCCATGCCGGCAAGCGGGTAGATGCCATCTACGACATAGTTCCAGTTGTAGCATCCATCTGTACTTTCGAGAGAAAGACAGTTTAGCAAGTAGCTGCTGTATGCTGGGTAATACGCGAGATCAGAGATTGCAAATGCATCACTTTCTTCATCTGCTGATGCTAGCAGAGCGAGTACTGTTGGTGAAGAGATGGTTGTCGTTTCTGTATCTTCTGATCCACTCTCATGATAGGAAATAGTGACGCTGTCAGGAATGCTCAGTGTGTCATCGTATACAATATTATCCTGATAGCGGATGGTAAGTGTATATGTCGGTGATGAAGGAGTTACTTCCTGTAGAGTTACGACTGGCTCTGGCTCTTTTTCAACACTCACAGGGGTGCTTGCCGTATCAGCATATACTGCCGATACCCCTACGAATGAGAGAATAAGGCTGAGAAAAAAGGTGTTATATATCTTCTGCTTCATAGCGCCATGTGATTATGTCATCTTGAGTAAGAATATAATTGGAAATGCCGATTTGTGCTTTGGTTTCATTGATGGAATAGATCCAAAACATGTGTTTTTTATAATCATTTTCAATGCCACCGATGCTGTTGATAAATACACCGAGCGAGCCATGATCTTCTGCAGAAAAGGTCAGACCATCTTCTCGGAGTGTGTTCATCAGATCGTATGCACTTGATCCTGGTGTCACCGCTATCGTCGATTCGTAGCCTATGTCTGGAATGCGCAGTGTTGTAGAGATTGTGGCTTGTTCTGTTTTTTGTTGAGAAGATGTGGAAGTGTTTTCAACATTTGTACTAGACGAGCTGACGCTCGTCACTCCATTTATTTTAGTAGGTACGTTATTTTCGAGAGGAGTGACCCCGCCATCTGCGGCGGGGTTATCGGTGCTTGATACAGTTTCTTTGAGTATATTTATTTCTTGCTTAGAAGTTTGTACTTCCGTTTGTGGTGGTGTCGGTATCTGACTTCGTGAGTAGAAGAATATTGTACTGCCGAGAGAAATGATGAACAGTGCAAGAATGACACTATTTTGTTTCAAGAAATTTTTCATAGCAAATCTGTTTGCATCTTTTTTAATCAGTAAAATCAATGAATAAAAAAATCTTTCCTAAGCAGAAAGATATGAAATGAAGATAAAGAAGCATAGCTCTGTATCTATTCCTGCTCGGGATACGCATTGCTATGAAGATCGGACTCGTCCATGAATGTTATTGATTCAGGGCTTTACCGTTGCGGCACAGTGAGGGAATGAACCTTGCCAGCCGAAGCCTTGGCGAAGGTTGGACCCTACTTCCACATAGTATGCGGTAAATTGTATGAGGTTATTATGGCAGGTTTGGGGGAGTGTGTCAAGGATTGTGTGTTTAGTATGTGGATGAGTGTAAAAATGTATTTGGCAGTTCACCACACTGCTCAAGCAGCATATCATGGCGTGCTTGGAATGCTTCTCTGACTTCTGGCAAGACAATTTTTCTCTCCCAATCTTTCATTGCTTTTTTGATATTATCCTGCATGAGTTCTTTGTATGGCTTGCTGGCGTTTTCGTACCACCAAAGTGAAAAGAATGGTCCGACGAGATGAGACGCACCATCAGCAGAAGAAAAAATTTGTACTTCAATAGGTGCGTCATGAAGATCAATGTCCATTTTTTTATCACCTATTTCTACATACGAAATTGCTTTTTCTATTATATTTTCTTCAAATCCAATTTCATGTAAGACTTCTTTTCCACGTTTTCGGGTCATGGTGTATTGGTTGTCAAAATCAATAATTTTTCCATAATCATGAAGCCATATCAAGATCATAACAAGATCACGATCTGAGCTTGTGTATATATCACACAGTTCCATTGCAATTTTTTCGGCTATCTCCAGATGATATTCTACAAACCATTCGTGATGAATAAAAGCAGGGTTTTTTGATTGTTCTCTGACGTGCTCTTTGAATGATGTGATGAGGTTTTTCATACAATTTTTATATTGACAAAAGTGAGAATATGTATATGATAACAGTACCTGTTGATGTGTTGCAAACGGCGAAGGAGGGAATCATGGATTGGGCACTCATTGGTGCTATTGTGTGCGGCGGGTTGGTCGCTGTGCCCCTGTACCAAATCGGTTCGTTCATCATGAGGCTGTTCGGCAGTCTAACGATGGGGAGCAGTCTGTCGCGCTACTCCCGTTTCCGTTGGCGCCGCTAAGCGTGGCGCAAGACGACATCCGGCCTCGGTGGAGCACCTGCTCTGCCGAGGCCTTTCAATTCATTTCAACAATTACAACAACTTGAACAACTACAACCTCACTTCATTCGTCAAGCAATGATACGACCCACCTGCATGATGAAAGTATGGAAGTGGGGAAGAAGATCTCGTGACTCCAAGTGATGAGATTTTTTTTTCTACGCCTGGCGTTTTGAAAGGCTCAGCATTGATGAAAATTCCTGGGAGAGATAATCCATTTACTGCCATCGTGCCGAGATTGTCGGCAATGCCACACGTATCTTCTGGAAGTAATTCTATAAGAGGCACATCGAGCATCGAAAGATGCTTTTTGCTTTCTACTGAAAATAGTTCGGGTGCATACATGAATGCTACGAGATGTCCTGACGCATCTATCAGTGGTGCGCACGTAGTATCGAGATGAAAGCCTTTTGATTCTAATAAAAAGATATGATCTGGCTTTATTATATCGAGCATCGCGTTATGTCCTGCTTTGTTTGATCTGCCGAGTCCACCAAAGTAATACGAGCCGTTTGGGGTGTCGACAAAAAATATTTCACCACATTCGAGATACGCATCTGGTGGCAAGTCGATAATATCGACCTGAAATGTTTCATGAATCAGACGCGCAAAGACGTCTGCTTCGAGCTGGCGTTCTGGGACTGAGAATCGTGCTTTTACCCATTTCCCACCTGCAAACATTCCTACATCGCGTATAAAAATACCGTCGTAGTCCGGCGGTGAGAGAGAAAGCAGTTCCTCTGGATATGGAAGAAGGGTGATGTCGATGTGAGCGTCTCTTATGAGCTTTATAGCTCGCTTCCAGTGGTCTTGCAGTGTGTTTTGAGATGGAATAAGACCGGAGTCTGCCGCGGCGACGGTCGCATAGTTGAGACTTTCTGGTGTGTGTCCCTTATGGACGGTATAGCCTTCTTGCCAGAGTCCGCCTTGTGGCAGGTCTACCATCATGATGCTAGCTGGTGGTTCGCTCATAGGAGTTTTTTTTATTCTAGCACGGAAAGTCGCAGGTATGGAAGAGGGTTGACAAAAATGTAATTTTTATTTATATTGAAAAGTCCAAAATCGGACTCACAGATCTTGACTTTCAGAGGAGGAAGAAGTGACGGTCATCTACGATGAGACAATAGCGAAGGTTGTGTCTGTTTCATGGGGGAACAGGGGTGTCTCTCTGCAGCTCGAAGATGGTATGTTTGTATGGGATCAGAAGAGCGGAGCTCTGGTTTCCTCAAAACTGAGGACTGATGCTCTCAAACTCGTAAAGCGCTGTGAAGTGTTCCACGGGGTAACGTTCATGCATAAGAACGCCAGAGACGGCGTCGAGACGTGGACGAAGCCGTAGTAGCGACCGACCGGACACCTGTGGGGCAGCCGTGCGTACAACGTGCGGCTGCCCCTTCTCAAAATATCTATTCAGAAGGGCATTTCATTCCCAACGTGGCAGGGATTGAAATGTTCTTCTTTTTTTGCTATAGTCTCCGAACTATGTGGATCGAAGATGTAAACAAACCTATCCTTGCACTCTCTCCGATGGCTGACATGACGGACTCTGCGTTTTGTCAGATCGTCAGGAAAATCGGTGGGGCGGATATTGTATTTCGAGAAATGGTTTCGGCGGAAGCCCTGGTTCGTGACAATGAAAAAACACTTGGGATGACAGATTTTGTTGAGGCAGAGCGTCCTATTGTTCAGCAAATTTTTGGGGCAGATCCACTGACCATGGCAAAGGCCGCCGAGATCGTGATGGAGCATGCAAAACCTGAGGGGATCGATATCAACATGGGATGCCCGGTGTATAAAATTACGAGCAATTTTAACGGTGCAGCTCTCATGAAAGAAGCAAAGCTTGCCGCAGAAATTGTAAGAGAAATGAAAAAAGTCATGGGCGATACGCCACTGTCTGTAAAGATTCGGCTTGGGTGGGACGATGACGAAGGGTTCAAAACATTCATTCCCGTGCTCGAAGAAGCCGGAGCTGATCTGATCACGATTCATGGTCGTACAAAAGCGCAAGGCTATAGTGGTGTGTCAAATTGGGATCTTATCCGTCAGGCAAAAGAAATCGCGACCGTACCACTTCTTGCAAACGGTGATATCCATGAGCCACATCAAGTCTGGGAAGCGCTTGAACAAACAGGTGCTGATGGAGTGATGATTGCGCGCGGTGCGCTTGGAAATCCGTGGTTCTTTCAATTAGCAATAAACAATAAACAATTAACAATTCCACTCGAAGAAAAAATTCGTGTAATCCTTGAACATGCAACGTTGCATGCAGAACATAGTGCAAAGCAACGGGCATTATCAAAGAAGCATGTCCTCGCAGGCGTGAATGCAGAAGAGCTAGAAAAAACATCTATCGTGACATTTCGAAAGCATCTCTCCTGGTATTTCAAAAGTAATAAATTGGGGATGGAGATTCCTGGTATAAAAGAATTTCGGAGTGAGCTCGTGAGGATTCAGTCGATAGAAGAGTTGGAGGAGATTTTGAAGCGGCTAGAAGAGCATGTAAACAGTGCCGTATAAAAAAGAACAGCGTGAAGACGTTGTTCTTTTTTTTGACGAAAGACTGAAGATTGTTTTTCACCTGATGGTGAAAAAAGATTGAAGACTATGCGGCATTGCGACTATCGTTTTGTTAAAATCTTCAATCTTCGTCCACCGTAGGTGGGCGGTAATCTTCAGTCTTTCATCGCGATAGATGACATCTTGACAAATAGCCAAAATCATGTCTTGTCGGTATGAAAAAAGTGGCATATACTACCTACATGGAACATTTGACAATATCGCAGAAATGTGATAAGTATACGTGTTCGTTCTTTCACAATTTGCTTGTTTACTAGCTTTGGGAATTTAGCTGTTCTTAGCCAAAATAAGGACATATGTATTCCCTTAGCTAGTGGCTACGGGATCAGATGAGAGACGCAGGCCGGGTGGTCAGCGTCTACGACACTTTCGTCTCAAGGAGAGACTCATGAGCTTCACGACCAAGATTTTTGTTTCGGTTCTTTTCGGAATCATCCTCGCCATCGTCGCGTGCGACGGTGGCTATGAGAGCTCTGACTTCACTCAGCTCACGGAGAGCTCCACGCTCATCGTGAGCGCAGATGTGCGCGAGACGGGCAGCGTCGACACCTTGGCGCCACGCGTCAACACGTACACGCCCAAGGTCGAGACGGCCAAGGGCTACATGACGGAGCCCGAGCTGGATCATCGGGTCAACCTGCCGGTGCCGTTCCAGCATGAAGCAGACCCTCCGTGGTCGTTCGTCCCGATCGACCACAAGTCGGTCTGTGGAGCGGATGGGCAGGAGTGCACTCCTGAGACGGCGCATCTGTGCCCGCATTCGGACAACGCCTGCGAGTTCTCAGGCTGCCAGTTTGGGTGCTGTGCAACGGCGCCGGTAGAGTGGAACTGCTGCAACACCGACAACGACTGTGGGCCGAACAGTGCCTGCATCAACAACGTCTGTGAGGATCAGGAGTCGGCCTGCAAGCCGGATCTGATTCCGAACGTCCCAGTGGGATGCGTGGCAGAGGTTCGCCTCTCCCTCCACCACTGCTACTTCCTCGCGTGGGAAACTCCGGACTGCAACTTGCAGCGACCCACGGAGTGCCACGTCAGCGAGGACTGCTGGCCGGACAGCACGTGCAACAGCGATTACAGCTGTGAGAAGCTGACGTGCTTCGGCAAGTTCGACGAGGGCTGCTACGAGCCAGGCTCGGGCCCCGTTGCTCTCGACTGGAAGTGTCGGGCCAACCTCTACTCTCCTGGTACACCCTGCGACGACGGCGACCCCGTCACCACGAGCGACACCTGCCACGCCGGCAAGTGCCTCGGCATTTCTCTGGCGAATCCCGATTCGCCATAGCCACAACAAGCAACTTCAACCCGCGGCGCGAGATCTCACGAGACCTCGCGCCGCTTCCCAAAGAGTGTTTCTGTTCTTCAAAAAACAAAGGAACATTGTTCAGGAATAAAAAAACGTTCTTCGTTGTGAAGGACGTTTTTTTTGTGTACACATTATACGGTGGCAATTTTTATGTTCTTGCGTGTCAGGAGAAACACGCCGAGTGTGATCGGTATGAGCCCAAGTAATTGAAATATTGTGGGAGGTTGTTCTAGGATAATATAGGCAAAGAGCAGTGTAACAGCGGGCGTAATGGATGCGAGCGAAATTGCTTTGGAAATTTGGATGCGGTGGATGCCTTCTATCCAGAGTATTTTGGAAAACCCTAGGAACAAACTTCCATTGAGTAGAATAAGTCCGATCATGCTCCACGAGAGCATCTTGTTTGGGATGTCGCCGAGTATCCAGGCAAGAAAGAGGAAAAATAATCCTGCAATTGCGCTCCGTGCAAACATGAGCGTGGCGGCTGACATATATTTTCGGACTTTTTTTGTCAAAAGATTTCCAAATGGTGGAATAATCATTGCAAAAAACACAAACATATCACCAGGATTTGGTGTGAGTGATCCAGGAAAGATGACAAAAAATGCGCCGATGACCATCAGCGCTCCGCCGACTATGGTAGTCGTTGACAGCTTTTCAATACCTGTCACTGCGCCAAGAAAAAACATGGTAAAAAATACTTCCATCAGGGAGATAATGCCAACGTTGCCAGGCGTAGTATATTGCAATGAAAAAAACAACAGTCCATAAAAAAGGATGCCCATGAGGAGTATCATCGGAATCAGATATCTCCAGGCTTGTTTGATAAACAGTTCATGCCACCTTTTTTGTAGTGCGACGACGGTACCAAAGAAGACTGCTTCCGCAGGGGTACTCACGGCAAGTGCAAATACAGGAGAAAATGCGAGTACCAAAATACTTGAGACAATCGGATAGAATGCCCACAAGATTGCTTCTGAAAAAAATGAAGAGTTCGCCGGAGCGTTCTTTGTTGTGCATAGATAAACATTGAAGCAAGTCTCCTCCCCTTTATAAGGGGAGGGACAGGGAGGGGTATCATGTTAGCAATGAACTTCGCCTTGCGATAACCTCCCCTGACCCCTCCTTGGTAAGGAGGGGAACGTGTTATTTATTTTTCATTTCTGTGAGTATCACTGTATTTTCCAAAAGTCTCGCAACAGTCAGTGGTCCGACGCCACCAGGGGTAGGAGTGATGTGTGAGGCACGTTTTGACACGCGAGCAACATCGACATCGCCAAACATTTCGCCATTATCAAAATCTACACCCGCGTCAATCACGATCGCGCCTTTTTTGACCATGTCTTTTGTGATGAGATGTTTTTTGCCGACGGCAGAAATCAGAATGTCTGCGTTTTTGCAAAGTGTCTTTATGTTTTTTGTTTGTATATTACATGTCACGACCGTTGCCAGCAGATTCATCATCATGATCGCGAGTGGCTTGCCGACGAGTGTGCCGGTGCCGACGATGACGACACGTTTGCCCGCAGGATCGACGCCTATCGATTCTAAAATGTCCATCACTGCACCAGGAGTTGGTGGAACGATGGTGTTTGTTTCTGCGACGAGTTTGCCGAGGTTTGTGTCTGTGAGACAGTCGACATCGATATCTGGGCGGATGCTATTGACCACGTCATTTTCCCATTCGCGGTGGGGGAGGGGAAGCTGGGTGATGAGGCCGGTGATGCTTTTGTCTGATTGGATGTTGTTGATTGTTTTTATTATATCTTCTTTTGTTGCGTCCTTTGGCAATTCTGTGAGAGAAAATTCGATACCTGCACGTTCTGCTGCTTTTCCTTTTGTTCTCACGTACATATGGGAGGGTTTGTCATCGCCAACAATAAGGACCGCCAGTTTTGGCTGGAGGCCGTTTTTTGCAAGTTTTTCAGCACGTTGTTTTGTTTTTTCTGCGATATGTGCTGCGATTTGTTTTCCGTCAATTAACGTCATAATGAAAGCATTCTATCATAATAAATTCTAAAAGTAAATAAAAAATCGCTTGGTGTAGCGGTGTTTGGTTTGATCAAAATACTCTTAGAGTGCATCGTAGATATCGTGTTTTCCTATAGAGACGAACAAGATATCCCCGTTTTTTTGTCGTTTGAAGATAGCTCTATAATTTTTATTGAGTGATATTGACCACAAAAAATCGAGCTCTCCATGCAATTTATGGAGTCGGAGAGAAGGATGTAGTGGGTTGAGTCTAAAAATTTTTTCCTTCTTTTCAAATACATTCAATATATCCGCGGGCAATTTTTTAGCCTCCTTCAAAAAAGATCGTGCATAGAGGACATTATTCACCATCATACATTTTCAGCGCTTCAGTAAGAGACGGAGCCTGTATACTTTTGCCTTCGGCATACTCTTTTTCAGCTTCCTTTACATCCCGTAAGAGTTGTGCTGTGCTGATAACATCATTATCCCCGTCAACTAAATATTTTATATAACTTGAAACAGAAACAAAGCCTTTTTGCTTAGCTGCCTTTTTTATTTCGAGGGTTGTTTTTTTTGGTAAGGAAATACTGAGGACTTGGCGCATAGGAGATGATAGAAAAAGTTATGTTGATAGTGTAATACACTTGTAATACACTTGTCAAGTGTCCAATGTGGATATTACAACACCCCATTAAACAGATACCCAATCATAATAATCCCCACAGTGACGATACCAAAAAAACTTGCCAAGAGTTGCCATTTCAATACTTTTTTTAGAATCAATGCTTCTGGCAGAGACAATCCTACGACTGCCATCATGAAGGCAAGTCCTGTGCCGATAGGGACGCCTTTTGCGATGAGGGATTGGATAATGGGGATGACACCACTTGCATTAGAATAGAGAGGAATAGCGAGAATCACGGCGAGTGGCACGCCCCAGAATCTAGCTTTTTGTAAATATGTTTCAAAAAATCCCTGTGGAACGTAGCCGTGGATGAATGTGCCGATTCCAACGCCAGCGAGAATATAGAGTGCAATTTTTTTTGTAATATCCATTGCTTCTTTTGATACGATGCGTGCGACTGTTTTTGCTGGCAGTGTTGTCTGTGCTATTGCATTTCCTTTTTGCTCGGGGAGTTTCCAGACAAAGTCGGCGACGTATTTTTCCATGCGCAATTTCCCCAATATCCATCCACCGACAACACCGATCGCCATGCCGGCTGTGATGTAGAGGAGTGTGATGTGCAATCCAAACAAACCGATAAACAATCCAATCGCGACTTCATTGATGAGTGGGGACGTGATGAGAAATGCAAAGGTCACGCCGAGCGGAATGCGTGCCTGTACGAATCCGATGAAGAGGGGAATAGAGGAGCAGGAGCAAAATGGTGTGATCGCGCCAAATATCGTTGCGAGGAGATAATCGAGTCCGTACAGTTTGTGAGAGATCAGAAAGTCGCGCAGTTTTTCTATCGGCAGATAATATCTGAGGAGACTCATGATATGGGTGATCACAAGTATCAAGAAAAATATTTTCAATGTGTCGTAAAAAAAGAAGTGGACACTGCCTGCAAGTGTGACATTGCCAATATGGAATACGTCCTCGACAAGCCAGGTGGCAAGTGCGTCAAATGGATAAAAAATATCCATATGTTAACACGCATGTGAACATCCGCAGGCATTCCCAGATGATGTGTCTGTTGGTTGTTTTGTTTGTGTTTTTGCTGTGAGCATTATTTTTATTTCTTCTACAGGAGACACACGTCGTGCGCTCTGTACTTCTTCATTCACGACAAGTGCCGGTGTACTCATGATGCCGTAGCCCATGATTGTCTCGATATCTGTGATTTTGTCTACGGTAGCGTCGAGTCCGAGCTCTGTGACAGCTTGTCTGGCATTGTGTTCGAGGGTGATACAGTTTTGGCATCCTGTGCCGAGAATTTTTATGTTCAGTGTGTTAGTTTGCATATGGAATAAGAAAATGATTGAGAAGTTGTGTATGTTGTGTTACTGCTTTTTCGTGTATGGTATACAGGACTTTTGTGCCATCTTTTCTCGATGTGATGAGTCCATAATCTTTGAGGACTTTCAGATGATGAGACACGAGATTTTGTGGCATATCGAGATGTTGCCAGATGTCGCACACGCAGTGTTCACCGTTTTTGAGTAGGCACAGGATTTTCAGGCGTTGTTCTTGAGAAATTATTTTCAAAAATTCGATGGTATGTGTGAGATCTTTGTTTGTTTTTTTGTGTGTACAACACGGGGCTTTTTTCATAGAGGAGGGGAGTATATATCAATATAGATTGATATAACTATACGCTTGTGAGTGGAAGATGTAAAGGAAAGAAATACCGTTGACAAGAGGTGATTTTTGCCTTATACTGTTCACGTACCTATTCGGGGATCGTCTAATGGTAGGACTTCAGGTTCTGGTCCTGACTATCGGGGTTCGAATCCCTGTCCCCGAGCGAAGTATTTTGGTGAAACCGACCCGATTGGGTCGGTTTTCGGTAGACCAACTTCCTGAATTTAGGTATGATACCTATATCATTTTTGTTTTTAAAAAACATGACAGTAACCGAAAGCGAAAAACTACTCCAAAAGGTATATGATCTTGTTTTTAGTACAACAAGGCAAATGCCTGCATATTTTACAAGCGCCAATGATAGAAACAAAACATTTGGCATTGATTTTGATGAGCTTTCTGAAAGTGATGAGTATGAAATGGCGAGTGTCACCTATAATGTTGTTGAACATTTTGTTCAAGGTATTGAGAATAACTTTGAACGCACATGGATTGTCCGACTTGGTGAAGATGTTATGCTCGGGGCTTTTGTCATTACAAAACTTGGTGATTCAAATTGGGCGCCTGAATTATCTTTGAGAATCGTTAATGAAAATACTGAACGATTTAGAGATGTTTCTAAGGATCTCGATGTTGATAGAGTAATAAAATTACCAGTAGTACAGAATTATCTCAATTATTGTATTGTAGAGGGAGTTCGACAGGCGGAAACAGGAAAAATTAATAAGCCAGGTCTGTCATATTTTAACTAAAACCTACGTTTGTCTTAAATAAAAAAGGTACAAAAATATATCAAACCATAAAAATTTGATGTACATATGAATAGACATCCATTTTTAAATTTTTATGTCTCAGGAAAGGACAAGGATGGAAATATTGGAAATTTCCATATGAATGCTGAACTAAACGGTCTTGTTCCCGGGGCTATTACAGAAGAGTCAGCGCTAAATGTAATAAACAAAATTAGGCCAAACAAAGGCTTTATTATTAGTACATACTATTCACAATATTCTATTGCAGAAGATTATGTAATTGATGGTCATAACACAATTATCTTTGTGAATGTACCATATTGTTTGCATATACCAGATCATCTAGAAATTCCAGTCTCAGTACATTCTGAATTTGGTTTTATAAATCTGTCTACAAGAAAAGTTTGGACAATGAATGCTTTAAATTCAGATCACATCGACGTAATCGAGGAGAAAAATGATATCTACTTTAACTCTGCTGAATTTACTTCAGCTAAAATGCCTCAAGATCCACGACTTGGTTGGCAAACAGTATTTACTGGAAAGAACGTAGACAGGGAAAAAGATAGTACTGGATATTTTAGATACACTCAAATTAAGATAACGTTCGATACTGAATTTTCGACTGAAGATTTTGATACAGATGAATTAAAAAGTTCCATTTTAGAAAGGATAAAACAACTTACTTTAGATGTTGTAAATAAATTACTCGATTCATACAGATATGTTTCACGTGAAGAATATATAGAAAGAATTTTGACACCCGAGATTACAGATATCCAATTTTTAAAACCAAATATGTGTTTTATGCTTCCGAATGGTTTGCATTGGGGTATAGGCGATGCCTTAATGAATCACTCATTGGAGAAAGTAGAGAAAATAAGAAGTTTGCTTACATCAGATGATTCAATGCCAGTATATGACATGCTTATGTTAAACGCTGAATCTGCATTTAATCTCTCCTGGGTCTAATTCCCCGCCCCTCTGGGGCGTGATACAATAGATCCATGAGTAAGTATATACACAAAAGCCACAATGTAAATGTGCTTCTATACCATTTGGTATTTCCAACCAAGTAT
>Ga0210044_10005747_pt1 | contig 16645 bp, 12 predicted proteins | sample CryGey13umfilter_2_FD_183959 | JGI IMG/M metagenome (GOLD analysis project Ga0210044, IMG submission 183959) | Groundwater microbial communities from aquifer in Utah, USA - Crystal Geyser 4/9/14 3 um filter (SPAdes) (version 2) | ecosystem: Environmental > Aquatic > Deep subsurface >...
CGTCATCCCCCACGTGGAGTTCGTGGTGGAGCAGGCCCCCGCGGGGGCCCGTGGCGATCCCATCACGTTCCCCAAAACGTGCCCCTCGTGCGATGGACCGGTGGTGCAGGACGGCGACTTCCTGTACTGCAAGGATCCCGACAACTGCCGCAACGCCCGCATCGGCGCCGTGGCCCACTACTGCACCGTGCTCGACATCCAGGGCTTCGGGGACAAGCTGCTGGCGCAGGCCTACGACGCGGGTCTCCTGCGCAGCCCCGAGGATCTGTACCGCCTGCAGGTGGCCGGACTGGTGCAACTGGAGCGGGTGGGCCAGAAGTCGGCGACCAACCTGATCCAGCAGGTGCAGGACCACCTGCAGCTGGACCTGGCCACGTTTCTGCGCGCGCTGGGCATCGAGGAGCTGGGACGTCACGTGTCGACGATTCTCGCCGAACGCTACGAGACCCTGGAGCGCGTGCGGCAGGTGACGGCGGAGGAGCTGGCCGGGATCCACACCCTCGGCGACATCATCGCGCGCAAGATGGTCGCGGGGCTGAAGGAGAAGGCCGGGCTGATCGACGCCCTGCTGCAGCACGTGACGCTGGGCAAGCCGGCCCCGGCGCCGGCCGCCGCGGTGGGAGAGGGCGGCTCGCCGCTGGCCGGCAAGAGCGTGGTGTTCACCGGAAAGCTGCTGGCCTTCGAGCGCAAGGAGGGGCAGAAGCGGGTCGTGGCCCGAGGCGGCGAGGCGCCGAGCGGGGTGACCAAGACGCTGGACTACCTGGTGCTGGGCGACGGCGCCGAGGACCGCGAGAGCAGCAAGCTGAAGAAGGCGAAGAAGTACATCGCTGAGGGGGCGGCGATCCAGATCATCAGCGAAGCGGAGTTCCTGAAGATCGTCGGCGACGAGTAGCTCGCGCTTGACGTCGCCGCGAGGCCTCTGCATGATTGCCGCCCAATGAGACGCACCTACCTCGGCGTGGCGCTGATCACCCTCGCCACCCTGCTCCTCGAGCTGCTGCTGACCCGCATCTTCTCCGTCACGCTGTCCTATCACTTCGCGTTCATGGTGATCTCCCTCGCGCTGTTCGGGCTGGGGGTCTCTGGCGTGGTGCTGTACCTGCGTCCGGAGCGCTATCCCGAGGCGCAGCTCTCGGCGCTGCTCTCACGTCACAGCCGACGCTTCGCCGTGACCATCGTGCTGTCGCTGCTGTATGTCGTGAACCAGACCGTGGGGGCCAACGCCGACGTGCTGCAGGTGGGGCACTTCGGCTGGCAGAGCTTCTGGCAGCTCTCGTTCCTGTACTGCGCCGCGTCGGTTCCGTTCTACTACGGCGGGATGGTGGTGTCTCTCGCGCTGTACAACCTGCGCGAGCGGGTGGCCACGCTCTACTTCTTCGATCTGGTGGGGGCCAGCCTGGCCTGCCTGCTGCTGGACCCGCTGCTGCGGCTGGTGGGCGGGGAGAGCGCGGTGCTGCTGGTGGCGGCGCTGGCGGCAGCGGCGGCGGTGGTCTTCGGCGCCGACGTGGGACGGTTCAAGCCCCAACGGATATCGATCTGGCTGCTGGCCGGGCTGCTGCTGTTGTTCGGTGTGAACCAGTTCCACGCGTTCGCCCGGGTGGGGGACGTGAAGGATGTGCACAACAACCGGCTCCAGTTCGTGAAGTGGAACGCCTTCTCGCGCATCGAGGTCCAGCGGCTGCCGAAGAGCCCAAAGCATCCACCGATCCTCACCATCGACGCCCTGGCCCGCACCGACATCTACTCGTTGAAGAACATCGAGCGGTTCAACGCCGACAAGGGCATCTCCGCGCTGGTCCACGTCGTCCGCCCCCGAGGGAGCGTGCTGATCATCGGTCCCGGCGGCGGGATCGACGTGCTCAGCGCGATCAAGAACGGGCACCGGGACATCACGCTGGCCGAGATCAACCCGATCATCCTCAACGACGTGATGCGGGGCCGCTACCGCGAGTACAGCGGGAACCTCTACGGCCAGCCCCACGTCAAGGCCAACCTGGCCGAGGGGCGTAACTTCGTCCGACGCAGCGCACGGCAGTTCGACGTGATCCAGGCCACGCTGGTGGACACCTGGGCCGCCACGGCCACCGGGGCGTTCGCGTTGACCGAGAACCACCTGTACACGGTGGAGGCGTTCGAGGACTACCTGCAGCACCTGTCGCCCCGGGGGATCGTCACCATGAGCCGCTGGACCGGGGTGTGGAGCATGGAGTTCGTGCGGCTCTGCTCCCTGGCCCGGACCGCGCTTTCGCGGCTCGGCGTCGAACACCCGGAGCGCCACGTGTTCGCCGCGAGCAAGCTGCCGCTGGCCACGATCCTGGTCAAGCGCACCCCGTTCACGAACCAGGAACTGCACGCGTTGCACGAGGAGGCGCGCAGGCGCGAGTACGGCGTGCTCTACTCGCCGGTGGGCGGCTACGCCCGCAACCCGAGCTCCATCGTGCTGGGGGACCGGGACGTGAAGTCGTTCTACGACTCGTTCCCGGTGGATCTGCGGCCGGTGTATGACGAGCGGCCGTTCTTCTTCTATGCCGTGAAGCCGGAGCACGTGATCTCCAGCCTGTTCAAGCCGGGGCCCATCGAGCTCAACTCCTCCGGGACGGTGATCCTCGTCGCGTTGCTGGGGCTGGTGACGCTGCTGGTGCTGGCCGGCATCGTGGTCCCGCTGTGGGTTGGCAAGCGCGCCGCCCTCGCTGGCCGCACGGGGTCGAAGCTGCGCGACCTGCTGTACTTCGTCAGCATCGGGGTCGGGTTCATCCTGATCGAGATCGCGCTGCTGCATCGCTTCTCGCTGCACCTGGGCCACCCGATCCACTCGCTGCGGGTGGTGCTGTTCGCGCTGCTGATCTCCAGCGGCCTGGGGAGCCTGCTCAGCGGCCGGGTGCAGGATCGCCGACGGCTGGTGTGGCAGATGGGCCTGGCCGGTGGCGGCGTGGCGGCGCTGATGCTGGCCTACACCTTCCTGCTCGGGCCGCTGGTGCACGCGGCCATCGGCTGGGGTTTTGTCACGCGGGTGCTGATCGCGGTGGCCGTCATCGTGCCAGCCGGGCTGTTGATGGGGATGATGCTGCCCACCGGGATCCGGCTGATCTCCGCCCGACACCAGGAGATCGTGCCCTGGGCCTGGGGCCTCAACGGGGCGGCCTCCGTCTTCGGCTCGGTGCTGGCGATGGTGATCTCGATCCACCTTGGGTTCACCGTCACGCTGCTCAGCGGGGGCGTGCTGTACCTGGTGGCGGTGCTGGCCGGGATCCGGCGTTCGACGACCTGAACCCCGGCAGGTCTTGCGCTGCGGCCAAGGGCCCGATAGCGTTACCCCATGGACTGCAAGCAGGACAAGAACCTGAGCCGATGCAACTGCAGCTACAGCCCGTGCACGCGCAAGGGTATCTGCTGCGAATGCATCCAGTACCACCTGCGGAGCCGCGAGCTGCCGGCCTGCTGCTTCCCCGCTGCGGCCGAGCGGACCTACGACCGCAGCTTCGAGCATTTCGCCCGGCTGGTGAGCTCGGGCCAGGTCTAGCAAACAGTCAACCCTCAGGAGGTCATATGCGAACGATGCTGTCGGCCGGTCTGTTGAGTGTGATGCTACTGTCGGGCTGCGTGGTGCGGACCCCCGGCCCGCGTCACCACGGACCCCCACCCGGTGCGGGCGCGGGTCCATCGAACCGCGCCGAGGAGGGGGCTCAGGCCGAGGAGCAGACCCAGGCCTCGGAGCGGATGAAGGCCGACGAGCGCCGCCGGGAGGAGGAGCGGGCGCATCAGGGTGAGGCGCCGCCGCCGCCGGACCGCACGCCCCCGCCTCCGCGCGAGCCGGCCGCCCCCGAGCTGAGCGTGGAGCTGGAGCCCCGGTCGGCCCGGCCGGGCCAGAACGTGACGCTCACCATCCGGCCGTTCCGGCCCAACGTCATGGTGTTCTTCAACGGCCGCCCGCTGCCCAGGCGCACCGAGGGCGAACGCTTCATCGTCACCGTGCCGGGCAACGCCCACAGCGGCCACTTCGAGGTGCAGTGGGACGGGCGGCGCTTCCGCTCGCCGCGGCTCGACGTCATGCGCTGATCGGCAGCGCAGGGGGGGTACACGATGGACAGTCTTCAGCAGGTTCTGGCGTGGGTGCTCGGGGCCGGGGGCCTGTACTTCGTCAAGTGGATGATGGGACATGCGAGCAAGGCCGGCGCCGAGAGGCTCGCGCGATTCGGCCTGCTGCCCGTGCCGGGTATGCCGCCGGGCAGCGGGCTCTACGCCGGACAGTATCGCGATCACGCGTGCGGCTACAGCATGGGTCAGGCCGGGCCCACCTGCTGCAGATCCCGCTGGTGTTCCGGGTCCAGGCGAAGAAGAAGGTGATCTTCCCGCTGTACTTCGACCCCTGGCGCCTGTACCGCGCGTTCCACGCCAGCATCTCCGATCCCTGGAGCCTGATGGATCACGTGGACGTCTTCCTCGACGCCGCGATCCTCCTCGCGGAGCAGATGCGAGCCTTGCGCCCGGCAGCGGCGGAATAGACCGGCGCCAAGTGACGGTTGTTGAAGAAGCGCCACACCCAACTGACTGCCGCCCGTGACTGGGCCCCTCCCGCCCCTGCTACAACAGGTGTATGCGCCGCCCCCGCATCTTCTCGCACCACCTGTACGAGCTGAAGAAGGGCCTGCGCCACCTGATCCTGTTCACCACCACCGACGAGCATCGCCTGGCCATCGTGCAGAAGCTCGAGCGTCACGAGATCACATACCTGATCCAGCCCGTGGCGCCCGGCGGCAGCAAGATCAACGTGTTCGTCGGCGACTCGATCTGCATCGACGTGATCCGCAGCTTCGGCTCGGCCTACCTCTCGGACCTCATCGCCGAGGAGGACTTCATCCTGGGGGTGATGCTGGGCTACGACCGGGTCAAGCAGTGCGAGCGTTACCTGCGCCGGCGCCAGCGGGAGGACCGCGACGGGGAGGAGCACGACGTGGAGGAGCACAACGGGGAGGAGCCGGAGGAGGACGTGTTCGACATGGAGGACACCGAGGCCTGACGTCGCCCGCGCGTTGTTGCGACCCCCGTTGGCCTTCGTGCTCGCGCGCCTTCCTTCCACCGGCACGTCGAACTCGATCGGGACCGTGCAAACCGAGGGACCATGCAGGATGGTGGCGCCAAATGCATCCGATCGGATGCAAATCGAGGGACCATGCGGCATGGTGGCGCCAAATGCATCCGATCGGATGCAAATCGAGGGACCATGCGGCATGGTGGCGCCAAATGCATCCGATCGGATGCAAATCGAGGGACCATGCGGCATGGTGGCGCCAAATGCACGCGATCGGATGCAAATCGAGGGACCATGCGGCATGGTGGCGCCAAATGCACGCGTGGCGCCATCAGGCGGTGGGCAGGTGGCTTCGCCAATCGGGACCGCCGTGAGCGCTCCGCCTGACTTTACATCACGCGCCGTCGGGAGGATGCTCCGCCCGAGGAGGACCCGATGCACGACATGAACGACTTGCTGGCCCGGGCCGACCGGGCGCTGGACAACGGCCGGCTGGACCAGGCGATCACGCTCTGCCGCCAGGTGCGCGAGCAGGACACCGAGCGCTTCGAGGCCAACTACTGGCTGTTCTGGGCCCTGGAGCGCAAGGCGCTGATGGGGGATACGCCGGACGCCGGCGAGCTGCGCCAGCTTCGGCGCTGGCTGCTGGCGCACACCGAGCATCCCGAGCAGAGCGAGACCGTTGCCCGCGCGCGCCTACGGGTGCGCTCCACTCCTGGCTCCAGGGAGGCTCCTCTGGTCCGTGCGCGGTGCCACATCCTGCGGGGCCAGGCGCGGGAGGCGCTGGCGGCGACCGAGCCCGCGGCGCTGGATCGCGCCATGGAGCAGATCCAGGAGGCGATAGGGCTGTGGGACGGCGAGCCGCAGTTCTTCCAGCAGACGATGGTGGCGCTTCTGGCCCGGCGCGCCTGGCTGCTGCTGCCGGACCAGCCCCGGCGGGCGCACGCCATGCTGTATCACCTGCTGCTGCGCGAGCTCGACCCCGCGCTGCTGCAGGGTGAGCCGGACGACATGGAGCTGCACGAGCCGCACCTGGGGCACGTGCTGGATCGTTGCCCGGGCTACATCGACTGGGTGCTCACCACGGAGACCATCGATGAGCCCGACGCGGCGTTGATCGGGATGCAGGGCGCGGTCCCCACGGGAGACATGAACTCGCTGCTGATGCTGGTGGCGGGCGCCGGCGTGAACCCGTTGCACCGCGACGTCTGGGCCGCCGGGCGGCCGGCGCGGATGGCCACCGTGCTGCGCCTGGGCGCACGCATCGACGTGCACGACGAGCAGGAGGGGACCACCGCGCTGCATCACCTGGCCGCGCTGGGTGACGTGAACAGCATGGCCTTCGCCGTGTCCCGCGGGGCTGACCCGGAGGCGGTGGATGGCCGGGGCCGGCCCCCGCTGTTCTGGGCCGCGGGGTTGCCGGGTCGCGCGAAGGCGGTGCACCTGCTGGGGGAGCTCGGCGTGGATCCCAACGCGGCGGACATGGACGGTCGCACGATGTTGCACGACGCGGCGTTCGCTGGCGACGCGGAGCTGGTGGAGGCGTTGCTGTACTTCGGCGCCAACATCGCCGCTGGCGGCGAGGTGGGCGTGACGCCGCTGCACATGGCGGCGCGCGCCGGAAACGCGGCGACGGTGGAGGCGCTCCTGCGTCACGGGGCCGATCCCACCGCGCGCGGTGAGAGCGGAACGCCGCTGGACGAGGCTGCCGATCACCCGGCCGTGCTCGGGCGACTGCGTCGGGCCGCCGGGCTGGAGAGCGGGCCCGAGGATCCCGCGGCGATGCTGGAGCAGCTGGCCCGCGAGCTGGGGCTCGGCGCGGGGCGTGGCGCCCTGGAGAGCGGCGAGCACCAGGCGTACGTGGACGACGACGATCTGGACGCGGACGATCTGCCGGGCGAGTACTGGGAGGCGCACCATCGCGAGAAGGTGCAGCAGGCGCTGGAGGCGCTGGACCGGTCGGCGGACACCGAGGAGCGGCTGGAGCGGCTGTACACGATCTACCGTGCGGCGTACGACGAGGCCGTCGGTTGATCGAAATGTGAATGCTCGACGAAAAAAGTGCGTCGACGAGGGTTGACAAATCGAACGCCACTGCTACTTCCAAGAGGCAAGGAACAGAACATGATGAGAACCCGGATCGCCAAACCCCAGACAGTGTCCCAGGCAGCGCGCAGTCGCTGTTCGTGGGGGCATCTGTTCGAGGCGGCCCCGTTGCGGCAGGTCGAGGGTACGAAGCCTTATGCCAATACCCTCGTGGCCGATGATGGAGGGCCTCCGGGCGGCTAGCTAGTTTGAACCTGTTGGTTCAAGGCCGCCCGGGAAACCTGGCGGCCTTTTTTGTTGCCCACGCTGGCGGCTGACACCAGACCAGCTGCCGCGGGTCGCCATACAGCAATAGCACCGCTCGACGATCGCCGAGGCGATCGAACGCTACCGGTGCGCGAGGAAGGCAGACGTCGCGATGGCGCGCGATGGCGACGAACAGGACAGGTGCGCGCGGAGTGCAGAGCCGAGCGCGCAAGACATGACAGTGCACACAACTGGGTGACTAGACGGCTATGGATGCCGGACGGGCCGTAACCCCGTCGTCGCAGGGCGGCCAGGGGAGTTCGATTCTCTCGTCACCCGCCGAGGAGGAAGTCGTGGTGCAGGAGGTGATGCGATGCGAACCAACAGCAGAAGGAGGATCAGCAGGGTGAGGCTCCCTGGAGAGTGAGCGAGCCCCCGTAGCTCAACCGGCAGAGCAACCGGCTTTTACCCGGGAGGCTGGGGGATCGTTGCCCTCCGGGGGCAGCGGTAGAAGAACCACAGGGCGTGTAACTCAACTGGCAGAGTACCCGGCTCTTACCCGGGAAGCGGGGGATCGTCACCCTCCACGCCCACGATTGTTCCGGGATGGTCCAGGCGGCAGGACGGCGGGTTCTGGCCCCGCAGATCAGGGTTCGAGTCCTTGTCCCGGAGCTGGCGCTCGAGTTGAGCGCGGTACATTGACAACCGAATAGCGTGGTCGTGGTCACGTGCGGGCCTCTCGCGTGCAGCTTGCGTCGACAGGTCCGCATCTTGGAGATGTGGCCAACGTGGTCAAGGCGGCGGACTGAAAATCCGTACATGGGGGTTCGATTCCCTCCGTCTCCACCATTCCCCTTTCGTCCAGCAGGGAGGACACCTGGTTTTGACCCAGGGAAGGTCGGTTCGACTCCGGCAAGGGGGATTCGATGGACCGAAGGACATGGGTTATCCGTAACTATAACGGCCCCAAGGTAGCGACACTCCGGCGACGGAATCAGCGATAGCGGCGGAAGGCTCTCCGAGTCGACCGCGGCGTGACCAGTGCCCGCGGCTTGCGCTGCGGGTATACGTCGGCACCCGGTCCGTACCTTGTTCATCGAGTGGTTCTCTCGTCGGGATGTGGTGCAGTCTGGCAGCACGCCTGCTTTGGGAGCAGGAGGTCGCAGGTTCGATTCCTGCCATCCCGATCATGGGTCTCAAGCTCAACTGGCCGAGCACCGGGCCGTTAACCCGGGCGTTCTGGGTTCGACTCCCAGGAGACCCGCTGATCCACCTGTGGCTCAATGGTAGAGCAGTTGGCCGATAACCGGCAGATGGAGGTTCGATTCCTCCCGGGTGGACCATGATGGTGGCTGTAGCCAAGTGGTCAAGGCGCGGGGTTGTGGCCCCCGCATCGTGGGTTCGATTCCCATCAGTCACCCCGTCTCCGACGCCCCGTAGTCTGGAACCGTTCCCGTGCACGGCGGGATTCACGGAGGGGCATCGCGGACACTCTCGATCGACGCTCGAGGCGGTCGATCGAGAGCTCTGGGCCTGTAGCCTAGCTGGGAAGGCACCTGGGTCGCAATCAGGAGCACGCCGGTTCGAGTCCGGCCAGGTCCACGAAGGGGTGTGGCGAGCCCCGCTTTGGTCGTCGTCGACACCGAGGTCGCAGACGGGGGCCCGCTGAAGTCGCCGAGGGAGACACTCCCTCTTCAAGGGGTCGTAGCTCAAGCAGGAGAGCATCTGGCTGGCAGGCAGACGATCGGGGTGCAAGTCCCTGCGACTCCACCATTGCGCTTCAGGAGGGTACCGCTCGAGGTGGGCAACCCGGCTCGAACCCGGGGGTGCGGCAAACCGCAGGGGTTCGACTCCTCTACCCTCCGTCATGGGATCGGAAGCATCTGGTGAGGCTGGCCGGCTGTCGACCGGCTGAGGCGAGTTCGATTCTCGTCGGTCCCGCTGCGGGTAGGTACGGGAGTGGGCGTCCCGAGCGCTCTGCTAAGGCGTCCGGCCGCGAGGCCGCGAGGGTTCGAGTCCCTCACCTACCGCCACGGAAGGGCCGTCCTGCACTGGTGCCAGGTGCTCGTCTGGAACGCGAGTGGCCGCACGCGCAGCCTGGGGGTTCAATTCCCTCCCCTTCCGCCGCTGGCCCTCGAAGCGTACCCGGCGACGCGCCCGGCCTGTACCCGGGAGAATCCGGTTCGACTCCGGACGGGGGCTCCGGAGGTCGCAAGCGACGCGGGTGGACGCGCGGGCGAATGGTGTTCCGAGCGGGGTGCCACGCAGTGGGGCCGCGCCAGGTGAGCCGGCGCGGACAGCCCGCGGAGCGCGCGACCGCTCGAGCAGGCACCGGAGGATCCCGCCCACGGTGGGCAACCCGGTTTGAACCCGGGGGTGCGGGCGACCGCAGGGGTTCGACTCCTCGATCCTCCGTCGACGACAACGGCTTGATGCGGAGTGGGGGAGAGGCCGTCCCCGCCGGGTTCATATCCCGGAGACCGTGAGGTTCGAATCCCACCTCCGCTACCACGCAGCCAGGCAGGTGAAGTGTCAACGGCGGCACGCCAGGCTTCCACCCTGGAAGACAGGGTTCGACTCCCTGTACCTGCACCAGATCTGTGACGGTCGTCCAAGGGCAAGATACGACGTTGCCATCGTCGAGATCCGGGTTCGATTCCCGGTCGTCACACTGTTTGTTGGCGGCGCAGCCACGGCGCTCGAGCTGCAGCAGGGCCGCAGCACCGCGCCGGGTGCGTCACATCGTTTTCGGGATGAGGGCTTGATGGTAAGCCGCCGGTTTCGGGAACCGGAGTTGTGTGGGTTCGACTCCCACCATCCCGACCGATGGACCGAAGAGGTTGGGTTATCACGTGAGCTGACCGGGGCATCGCCCCTTCAGAAATGATCCCGGCCTCGCAGCCTCGTCCATCACTTCATCTATTCATGGCCTCGTGGCGGAATTTCGGGAGACGCGCCGGACTCAGAATCCGGTGTCCCTTGTGGACGTGCTGGTTCGACTCCAGTCGAGGCCACCGATCTTCATTCACCAATGTTGTCTGCCCCTGAAGCGTACCCGGTGACGCGCCTGGCTCGTAATCAGGAGAATCCGGTTCGATTCCGGACGGGGGCTCCGAGGGACCGAAGGATGTTGGGTTATCCCTACCACGGACGAGGTCGCCGGTTCGAATCCGGTCCGTCGCCCCTTTCATGGCGGCGGTAGCTCAGCGGGTAGAGCACGAACCCCTCCCAGCGTCACAACCCTGTTCCTCGTTTTTTTCAACCCACGCACCAGCCCGGTGGACCGAACGGGTCGGGTTACCACTCACATGGCCCCCGGCCCGGCACCTCGTTCGCTGCTTTCGGATGAGAGCGCGGCGCTCGCCTGCCTGTCGTGCGTCCAACCCAAGGAGAGGACGATGCAGAAGCTGCACAAGCACTACTCCACGCGGCACACGCCGCAGAGCACGCCGCTCACGCCGGACCAGGTGCAGATGCGGTCCGGTGGGTTCGGCTGGGAGGTCGACGACTGGGTCCGGCTGGACCGGTTCCTGGTCCTGGGCAGCGAGGGCGGCACGTACTACGTCGGCGCGCGCAAGCTGACGCGGGAGTCCGCCGAGGCCGTGGTCCGGTGCATCCGGACCGACGGGGCGCGGGCGGTGAGCCGGATCGTCGAGATCTCACGGGCCGGCCGGGCGCCGAAGAATGACCCGGCGCTGTTCGCGCTGGCCCTGGCGGCGCGGCTGGGCGACGAGTCGACCCGGGCGGCGGCCTACCGCGCGCTGCCGCAGGTGGCCCGTATCGGGACGCACCTGTTCCACTTCGCCGAGTACGCCAAGGCGTTCGGTGGGCTGGGCGGCAACGGCTTCAAGCGGGCGCTGCGTCGGTGGTACCTCGGTCAGGAGGCCAGCAAGCTGGCGTACCAGGCCGTCAAGTACCAGCAGCGGGACGGCTGGTCCTACCGGGACCTGTTGCGCCTGTCGCACCCGCGGGCCGAGGCCGAGCACCAGGCGGTGCTGCGGTGGATCGTCAAGGGCTGGGCCGACGCCGAGCGGGACGTGGATCTGACGCAGGTGTCGGAGGCGACGAAGATCATCTGGGCCTTCGAGCGGGCCAAGGTCACGACCTCGGTCAAGGAGCTGGTCCAGCTGATCACGGAGCACCGGCTGCCGCACGAGTGTGTGCCGGGCGCGCTCAAGGGGGAGGTGGCGGTGTGGGAGGCGCTGCTGCAGCACATGCCGCCGGGAGCGATGATCCGGAACCTGAACAAGATGACGTCGGTGGGTCTGCTGACGAACACCTCCGGGGCGACGGCGAGGGTCCGCGAGACGCTCGGCAGCCTGGAGGCGCTGAAGCGGGCCCGGATCCACCCGATGGCGGTGCTGATGGCGCTCAAGACCTACGCTGGCGGGCGGGGATTCAGGGGCAGCCTGACCTGGACCCCGGTGGGACGGATCGTCGACGCGCTCGACGGAGCGTTCTACCTCGCCTTCGGCGCGGTGGCGCCGACGGGCCGGCGGCTGTGTCTGGCGCTGGACGTGTCGGGCTCCATGGGGACCGGCGTGTCGGGGACGCCGCTGCTCTCCTGCAGGGAGGCGGCGGCGGCCATGGCGCTGGTCACGGCCAGCGTCGAGCCGACGTACGAGATCGTGGCGTTCACCTGTGCGGGCGTGGGCGGGAAGGTGACGGCGGCGCTGCGTAAGCTGCTGGGCGGCGGGGATCGGGCGCGGGCGTACGGGGGCTCGGGGATCACGCCGCTTTGCATCTCGCCGCGGCAGCGGCTGGATGACGTGGTCAAGGTCATGACGGGCCTGCCGTTCGGCGGCACGGACTGCGCGTTGCCCATGCGGTGGGCCCTGGCCACCCGCACGCCGGTGGACGCGTTCGTGATCTACACCGACAACGAGTCGTGGGCCGGCGAGATCCACGTGGACCAGGCGCTGCGGGACTACCGACAGGGGATGGGGATCGGGGCGCGGCTGGTGTCGGTGGCGCTGTCGGGTGACCGGTTCAGCGTGGCCAACCCGCAGGACGCCGGGCAGCTGGACGTGGTCGGGTTCGACACGTCGGCGCCGGATGTCATCAGCGACTTCATCGGGGACCGTGGTTCCTCCAACTGACAACCTCTAGCCCTCCCCGGGTAATGCCCGGGGAGGCATCCTGGCCCTGTGGTCCAGTGGCGAAGACGCCGGATTCTCGCTCCGGAGGCCGGGGTTCAATTCCCCGCAGGGCTACCACTGCTGCCGGTATCGTCCAGCGGAAGGACAGCGGACTTTCGATCCGTCAACCGGGGTTCGACTCCCCGTACCGGTGCGGGCCGCTAGATCAACTGGAAGATCGCCTGCTCGACGCGCAGGAGGCCACAGGTTCGAATCCTGTGCGGCCCATTCGCCCTCGAGGTCCACGTGGACGGGACGCCGCTCTGGTACGGCGGAAGGTCGGGTTCGATTCCCGGCGAGGGCTCCTGGATGTTACATGGGGCACGCTCTGGGTCAGCGCACTGGGCTCCAAACCCGGTTGGCCGCGGGGTTCGATTCCTCGGTGCCCTGCCGTCGCTGCACCACGGCTCTGGGAGTGAATCCGGCTGCAACCCGGATCGGCGGGGTTCGATTCCCCGGTGGTGCTCCGCGCCTCCGTCGTTCAACGGACAGGACAGCCGGTTTCTACCCGGCCGACGCGGGTTCGAATCCTGCCGGAGGCAAAGCGCGGACAGAGCCTCGGTAGCACAAGGGACAGTGCATCCGTCTCCTAAGCGGAGGATCCAGGTTCGACTCCTGGTCGGGGCGCAACACGAGTGCCGTCATCGTCCAAGGGACAGGACGCCAGTCTCCGGAGCTGGAGATCGAGGTTCGATTCCTCGTGGCGGCGCCATCAGGCCGATTGGTGTAACGGAAGCGCATCCGGTCCACACCCGGAACGCGGGGGTTCAACTCCCTCATCGGCCACCACGCTCCCGTCGTCCAAGGGACAGGACACTGGACTACGGATCCGGCAATGGGGGTTCGAATCCCTCCGGGAGTGCCAACGCCACCGTGGCGCAACGGGAAGACGCGCCTGGCTCAAAATCAGGATGGTGGGGGTTCGAATCCCTCCGGTGGCATCCGGCGGCAGGGAGGTCTCGGCGATCTCGACGGCCTCATAAGCCGTGTAAGCTGGTTCGATGCCAGCTGCCGCCACTGGAATCGACGGGACGTGGCGCAGCCTGGAAGCGCGCTTGACTGGGGGTCAAGAGGTCGCTGGTTCGAATCCAGTCGTCCCGACAACATGCTCAGGTGGCGGAACGTGGCAGACGCGCCGGCCCGAGGCGCCGGTGTCCTTCGTGACGTGCAGGTTCGACCCCTGTCCTGAGCACCGACGAGAAGGTGACGGCCGCATGGCGCATCATGGGGTGCCCGCTTTGCCGTAGCGGTATGGGGCGAGGGGTCTCATCCAAGAGATCTGAAACCCAACGTCCACCCTTCCCGTCCTGCACATTGCATGTGTGTAGGCACCCCGCCACGAGTTTCCCCGACGAGGTCGGGTTCAGTGACCACGACGCGCTGTTCAAGCAGGGAGGCCTCGTCGACAGACGGGGACGAGACGATGGAAGAGATCACGGTGACACAATCGTTCGTCGGCCTGCTGTACGAGGACGGCGTGTTCAAGGACACGCTGCAGCCGGGTCGGCACCGGCTGCGCCGGCGGCTGTTCGACTGCACGCGCCGTGAGGTGCGGCTGATGGACATGCGCGAGCGGACGCTGACGATCAAGGGCCAGGAGATCCTCACCGCGGACAAGGTCGCGGTGCGGGTCAGTCTGCTGGTCTACTTCCGGGTCCAGGATCCGTTGGCGGCCCAGCACAACGTGGCGAGCTACGAGGAGCGGATCTACGAGGACGTGCAGCTGGCGGCCCGGCGCTTTCTGGCCAGCCGCAGCCTGGATGCGATCCTCAACGACCGCAACGAGATCTCGGACGCGGTGCGGGAGGAGGTGACCGGCGTGGCGGCGGGGTACGGCGTGGAGATCCGTCGGGCGGAGGTCAAGGACCTGGTGTTCCCGGGGAACCTGCGGGAGATCATGAACCAGGTGCTGGAGACGGAGCGGCGGGCGGAGGCGCGGCTGATCCAGGCGCGCAAGGAGGCCGAGGCGCTGGAGATCAAGACCACCTCCGAGGTGGCGGCGCGGCGTCAGGAGATCGCGGTGGAGCAGGAGCAGGCGCTGACCCGCTCCGACAACGAGCAGCGGGGACTGCAGCTGCGGCTGGAGGCGGAGCTGAAGGAGGCGGAGGCCATGCGGCAGACGCCGGACCTGCTGCGCCTGCGCGAGCTGCACACGCTGGCCGAGATGGCGCGTAGCGGCGCCAAGTTCTCCGTCGGGCTCAACGCCCAGCGGCTGATGGGGCTGCTGCGCGAGGATGGCTGACACCACAGGGGAAGAACATGACGTGGTACCAACAGATATGAGCGCGCGAGGCGGGGGAGCGCGTGTGAAATGAGACGAGGTGCATCATGGACCGGACACTGCTGCTGAACCAGGGCTTCGAGCCGGTGGCCACCATCTCGTGGCGGCGGGCGGTGTGTCTGCTCACGCTGGGCAAGGTGGAGGTGGTGGAGGAGTACGACCGGGACGTGCGCTCGGTGTACCTGGTGATCAAGATGCCGGCGGTGGTCCGGCTGATCAGCCGGCTGCGGCGCAACCGGCAGCAGGTGAAGTTCTCGCGGCAGAACGTGCTCGCGCGGGACCGCTGGCGCTGCCAGTACTGCGGCCAGAAGAAGCGCACCACCGAGCTGACCTACGACCACGTCGTGCCGCGGTCGCAGGGCGGCAAGACCAGCTGGGAGAACATCGTCACGGCCTGCGAGGACTGCAACGCCCGGAAGGCCAACCGCACGCCGCAGCAGGCCGGAATGAAGCTGCGGAGCAGGCCGGTGCGCCCCAACTGGGTGCCGGTGTTCGTCATCCCGCTCACCGGGTCGGTGCCGGACCAGTGGGCGAGCTACCTCTACTGGCACGCCGAGATCCTCACCGACTGACGTCGGTGGCGAGTCACACCTCTTCAATCGGCACGGGGGCGGCGGTGGTCGCCCCCGTGCCTCCCACCTTCGAAACGTGAAAAAGCCAGGTGCGACCCCGCGGGCAGTCTGGCATCATCCCCCTGCCTCATGATCGAGGGTCCCACAGCCAGTCGTGGATTCTGGTGCGCGCGCAAGCTGCCCCGCATGGCCCTGCCGGCGCTGATGCTGTTCCTCGCCGGCTGGGGACTATGGGCCATCCTGCTCGATCGGCAACCCACCTTCAGCGACAGCGTGCTGGGGGACAGCGACGAGCTGTACCGCGCCCTGCGGCTGGGGGAGCCCACGCTGCGGGACTGGCTGGAGCACACGGGCTATCGCCCGTTCCTGACCTACCTGCCGGCCTCGCTGTGCTATCTGCTCACGGGGCCGTCCCTCGCGGTGCTCCGGGTGATCATGCTGCTGCAGCATCTGGGCGCGGTGTTCGTCGCCTTCAGCATCGGTCGACGGCTGGCGGGTCGCCGGGCCGGGCTGCTGGCGGCGGTGATGCTGGGCACCTTCCCCCTGGTGTTCGGCTGGGGTCGCATGGCGTACGTCGACACCGGCCTGGGGTTGATGGTGCTGGTGGGGTTGCGGGTGCTGCTGGATGGTGACCTGAGCCGGACCCGCACCCGGGTCGGGCTGGGGCTGGCCGTCGGGCTGGGGGCGTTGACCAAGGTGGCCTATCCGATCTTCGCCATCGGGCCGCTGTTGTGGACCGTGGGCCTGAAGCTGCGCAGCCTGCGCCAGCTGGTCGGGCTGGGGCTCGCCGCGGTGGTGGCGCTCGCGGTGGCGGGCTGGTGGTACGCCGCGAACTGGAGCATGGTGCTGGCCAACCTCAACATGAGCACCGGGACCCAGCGCGTGGGTGGCGTCGGGGCCTCGCTTCCCCATCGGCTGCTGGCCGCGCTCCCGGAGCTGCAGGTCAAGCTCGCGTGCTACACCACGGCCATCGACGGCGGTGTCTGGATGCTGGCCCTGGCGGCCGTCGGGACAGTGGCCGCCTGGCGGCTGCGCACCGTGCGCGGACAGGCGCTGCTGCTGCTCACGCTCACGCTCTGGCTCTCCTTCGCGGTGGTGCTGCTGTTCGACGAGGCCCGGCGCTATGTGCTGCCGGTGTACATGGTGGCGGCGGTGCTGGCCGGGCTCACGACGCAGAGCGTGGTGGATCGCATCGGCGGTCGGCGCATGGGGCAGCTGACGCTGGGGGTGCTGGCGACCTGCCTGCTGGGGCTGTTCGTGGCGTTCAATCTGGGGCTGCCGGTGTACACCCCGCCAGGGGGAGCGTTCCTCGTGGCCGGTCCGCGTGTGGACG
>Ga0210044_10005750_pt1 | contig 16644 bp, 12 predicted proteins | sample CryGey13umfilter_2_FD_183959 | JGI IMG/M metagenome (GOLD analysis project Ga0210044, IMG submission 183959) | Groundwater microbial communities from aquifer in Utah, USA - Crystal Geyser 4/9/14 3 um filter (SPAdes) (version 2) | ecosystem: Environmental > Aquatic > Deep subsurface >...
TCGGCAGCCAGCTTTGGCGTGATGTTGTTGTAGCTTTCCGGATGTTCCGGAGGAAGGGAATGGTCCACAGAATGGATTTCCACGCCCAGGGCTTTCAACTGGTTCAGTTTTTCCTTGCTGAGGGAATCTCTCACAACCACTTTCAAACGGTAGCCCTTCTGGATCGCAACCAACGCCAGCCCGATGGCTGTATTGCCGGAAGAGCATTCGATGATGAGCTGACTATCGTGGAGCTTACCTTCCCGTTCCGCCTTTTCCAGCATATAGCGGGCAATCCTGTCTTTGACACTGCCCATGGGGTTCAGAAACTCCAGCTTCGCCAAAACTTCGCCAGAAAGTCCGGCCGTTACCCGGTTCAGTTTCACCATTGGTGTATGGCCCACCACATCCAGAATGCTGTCATAGACCCGCTTATCCGCCATTATTTTCCATTCAGCTATCTTTTCTTCCATCTTTCTCCTTCATGCTCTGGACTCAACCTCAACCTTGTCTTTTACTCGACCTGCGGCGCAGCGCGTCGCTTCTCCTATCACTTTCTCAAAAAGGTAACTCCGTTTCCATCTTTTTTTCATCCCACCTGGGCAGTTTGAACTGTTCCGGACGAAGCCGGTGAACCGTTTTAAGCCACTCAGCTGGATAACCCACCGCTCTCGCACGGCCTTCATTGTCCTTCATATATCCATCGTTGTATTTGCAGATCAAATCTTCACTGAGATTGACCCAGCGATGATAAACTGTCATTGCCTGACTGTTGGAATAATCATTGAGGTACTCTGCCGCCAGCTTCGGGTCTTTCTTATAAAGTGCAGCCGCCGCCTGGTCCACCGCCGGTTCCATGGCAATAAACCTGTTCTCCAGCTCATTCTGGACCGCCAGGATATCTTTCGTCATATACGACCACTTGATTTCTGCAAAGTTGGAAACCAGGTTGAATACCCACCATGCTGAATCCATACTGAATTTATCCAGGCTCCCCTTTGTGTATGCGTCCGGGGCTTCAAAAGATGCACAATAGAAGGGGATGTAACAACTGGTCCAGGTGTTGTCAAGTCCGTACCAGTACAAGCCGCCCACCGCATCCGGAAGCCAGTCCCTTGACTGGCTGACGAAGGAAAACCCGGTCTGCTGGGTGGAAATGGGCCGCTCCCACGTGTAATCATCGGTGCTGGCCTCGACTTTCCAGTTCATGGGACGCCATCTCTGGGGAGAATTGAAGGGTCCCGCGTCAACGCCTTTCGTCATGTCATAAGGTGTGCCCTCGTAATGGTCCCGCATCAGGGCCATTACGTCCGACACTGACAGTTTCCTGTCCGGTTTGATCCAGAGGGGGTATCTTACCGCCTCCTTAAGTCCACGATGAAAATCAGGGGGAAGATGCAGTGACGGGGCACTCCGCCTGAAAATGCTCCAGACACGGGTTGCGGTGTAGCGGATCTTCTGGGGTGTCATGGGACAGTATGCATCGTTGAAACGGAAAGGTTTCCCGCCTTTCGGATCGTAGTACCCATGCGCTACGGCATAATCCACAACGTTTTTCGAGTACAGGCAATTCTTCTTATCGTCCATTGGGAACTCGCCAATTACCGACGCATTTGCATGGGCGCAAATGTAGCCATCCGGAATTCTCCGTGCCACCCAGATGGCGCCTTTCCCGCCTTTTCCAGGGCCGACCATTTCCAGAAGCCAGGCCTCTTTCTTGTCGGCAATTGAGAAGGATTCTCCGGTGCTTGCATAGCCGTATTTTTCCACCAGTCCGGTAATCACTTCAACTGCCTCTCTGGCGGTTCGGGAACGTTCCAGCGCGAATCTCATCAGATACCAGTAGTGAAGTAATCCATCCGGATTCTGCAATTCCTTTCTGCCGTCGAATGTCGACTCACCAATTGCCACCTGAAATTCATTCATCAGCCCCACCACTGCGTATGTGTGAGAAACCTGCGCAATCTTACCCTTGATTTTGCCGTCCCAGCCTTGCAGGGAAATGATTTCACCGGCCTCGTGATCAGCCGCCTTTGTCACCCGAAAATGGGGATGGAACTCACCATCGCAAGAGTAGGTAATCATCACGCTGCCATCTGCGGACGCTCCCTTTGACACCAGAATGTCTGTGCATGCAAACACAGTCGAAGCGGCACAAACCAACATAATTACAAGAATAAATCGAACTTGACGGACCATCGAACCCCTCCTTGCCATAAGAAATTAAAGTCCTGTTATTGGATCACTTTTACTTTTCAAGATGAATGGTGATTTTGCTATGTCTATACTCAGACTCAAACTTCTGTTCCCTGCACTTCCGGCAAAATCTGAAAGCTGACCAGGGCCACGGTTACATCATCCATCAATTCCTTCACAGACGCATGGGCATCTATCACGCTGGCAAGCACCGTGTATGCCGACTCAACATCTCCAATATCCAGGCCAGTAAGAATACGGATAATTTCCGGCTCACCACCTGGAAATAACTCCAGAAACCCGTCACTGTAAAGAAACAGCCCATCGACCTCGTCCAGTGGAAACGTTACCTTTTCCAGGTAAGGAAGAATCTGACTCACTCCTCTCATTCCTGCAATCATACCCTTCGGTCGGGACACATACCACCTGCCGTCTTTCCGTTTTACAAGAAGCGGCGGATCTCCCATCCGGTAATAATCAATCTTTCCAACATCCGGCCGGATGTCCAGCAAGGTTGCAGAGAAAAAGCTGGAACCACCACCACGGTCCAGGAAGAACTGGTGCAGGCCTTCCACAATGACTTCCGGAGCCTCGTGCCTTGCCGCAAGGCCATAGAACAACCCATCCACCTCGGACACATACATAGCAGCCCCCAGTCCCTTTCCGGATACATCTCCCGCAAGAATCTCCAGGCCGTTTTCCTTCTTATAAAAGTTGCAGTAATCGCCGCCGACCACCCGGGAAGCCCGGGAATGGACCGCGATTCGATACTCTTCTTCTCCAAAAATCCCCTGTAACAGCACAGAAGATTGAATTCGCCTTGCCACTTCCAGTTCCTGCGCCATCTGCTCGCCTGCCATTTTCCGCTGAAACAACTCCTGCATATTTGCCGCCATTTCATTCATTGCCTCGCCCACCTGTCCCAGGTTTCTGTCCCTCAACTCCGGTATCCGGGCATCAAAATTTCCCTTCCTGATTTCTCCGACTCCCCCCACAAGATGACGGGTGGCGGTGGACATGGACACGGCAAAGAACACCCCCTTCAAGAGCAGATAAAACTGGAAAAGAGCAAATGCAAGGGACAAAGCCAGCACAAATATCAGAAGTTCTCGATTGACCTTTGAAAAGGAGTTCTTACCGGAAAACAGATTGGACGCAAACCGCTTCAAATCCACCCGAATCATGAATACCAGAATGGGGCCGCTCAGGTCCTTTTCCAACGGGAATATCACAGGATAAGTCAGGTAGGGCCAACTCAGCGTGAAATCATAATGTATTCCCTTTTCGTCATTTTCGCTTTCCGGAATAGATGAATAAATGGGCATGGCAAAACGGGGAGTTTCGGCACCAACTGACTTCTCATTCCGCTCATTCTTTTCACCCTTCGCATCCGGATGCTTAACTGGCTCTCCTTCGAGATTTACCAGGCTACTCAACCGAATTACTGCAGCCGAATAATCAGTTCCGGTCAGTTCCCGCACATTGTCAAAAAACTTTGAATCAATCTCAACCCGTGTTCCCTGTTCCGGTTCAAAATATATTTTACCCCCGTGGGTTCGAAAACGAAGGTCGGTATCATGACTTCCTGTCCTCTGATGATAGGCATAGCGGATCACACGGGTAAACACATAGCTTTCCGTCACCCCGACCAGAAAAAGCAGATAGGTCGCAGCCAACATCAGAACCATCAACAGGGGAAGAATCGCCGTTGTGATAAAAAATGCGGTCAATTTCAGGGAAACGGACCCGACAATCCGCTTGAAAATGAGTTTCAGAATCCACGCCAGAAACAGGTAACTTACAGTAAAAAATGTAAATACTCCAAAAGATATCAGGGCAAAATGCCAGGAAACAAAAGTTGTCATGTAGTAGAGGAAAACAACAAACACGCCGATCGTGATCAGGAAGGGACTGAGTAGTGGTCTTAAAAAAAATCGTTTAATGCGACTCAAAATTCCCCTCCCCTGTAAAAAGACCTTACCTGAATACTACAGCTAATTCTACCACAGTGTTTCCAGGGATAAAGCTGTAAGTCAGCCATCTATGAATCCACGGTCTGGTTCCATGCGATAAATGGAAAAAAACAGGAATACAATTTGACAGGTTTTTTTTCAGATGATAGTATACCTCGTCCAATCTCATCCCGCTGGCTGACAAGGGGCGTGGGATAATTCGTTTCGGAGGTGGCTATGAAAGACGACCGAATACACCTGCCAGGAATTGTTAACAGGCAGTGTGCACAACCCCAACCCTATTCCCGCATCCTATATTTTAACCGCAATTCCCGCTTCAACGTCCTCAATCAGATCAATCGACACAATACCCTCAATAATAATTGCCGCTGAAGGCGATTTCTTTTATTTTTCCTGAAATTTTTGAACCCTTGAACTCAATTTTCTGAAAGCGCATGGTTATCCGTTTTCAGAAATCTTTCTACGAATCAATCACGCAGACCATGAAGGAGGATTCCATGGATGGACGTACATCTATACATCCCGATATTTATCGCTCAATACTTGACATTCGCCAAACCGAAACCGCGATAAAAGAACTGAAAGACTTTTTTCAGGTTAATCTGTCATCCGAATTGAACCTTGCCCGTGTAACAGCCCCGATCCTGGTGGAATCCGGCACCGGTATAAATGATGACCTCAACGGTGTAGAACGACCGCTGAATTTTTCAGCCAATGCTCTTGAGGGTGCCTCCGTTGAAGTCGTACAGTCCCTAGCGAAGTGGAAGCGTCTGGCCTGTGCCAGACTTGAATGCAGCCCCGGGGAAGGTATATACACAGACATGAACGCCATTCGTCCGGATGAGGAATTGGATAACCTTCACTCATTATATGTAGATCAATGGGACTGGGAAAAGGTCATCTTGCCGGAGGAACGGACTCTGGATCACCTTAAGGAGGCCGTGCATTCCATTTTCGGTGTAATCCGCAGAACAGAAACATGGCTGGCCCTTCGGTATCCGGAATTGAAGCCAATACTGCCTTCAAAAATTACATTCATCCATGCCAGTGACCTGGCGGCGAGATGGCCGGAAAAGTCTCCACGGGAACGTGAGAACTGCGTAACTCGCGACCATGGTGCCGTTTTCATAATCGGAATCGGCGCCAATTTGCAAGATGGGAAGCCTCACGATGGACGGGCTCCTGATTATGATGACTGGACCACTCCCAATGGAACCGACCTGGGGTTGAACGGAGACATTCTAGTGCATCATCCAGTGCTGAACACTGCTTTTGAACTTTCATCCATGGGTATTCGCGTAAATCCGGCATCGTTGAAACATCAGCTCTCACTTGCAGGTGCACAACACCGTTCCGAATTATATTTCCACCGACAGCTGCTGGCGGGTGAACTCCCCCAGACCATGGGAGGAGGAATAGGACAATCCCGATTATGCATGTTTCTGCTGAAAAAAGCGCACATAGGGGAAATTCAGGCCGGTGTCTGGCCGACAAAAATGCGAAGTGCGTGCAGAAAACAGGGTATTGAACTGTTGTAACGGACATGGATGGCAGGTGAACCGGGATTGAGCCGTTACCGGGAACATCACCGGTTAACAGACTGTGGGCAGGGGCGTGTGCCACTAATTTGCATTCCCCCTGCCGCTTTCCTTCCTCTATCTTCAATCCATTTAAAAGGCTCAGGCGAAAAACATTCTTCACGAATTGTCAATTACGGGGTACTATTTCCCAGTATTGTCAGTCGCCGGCACAAACACTCGCTGTAAACGGGAGGAAATGTGGCTCGAATCCTCACATCTATTATTCCGATTTTTGCTGTGATTTTTCTTGGTACTGCACTGCGCCGGTTTCGCCTTATTGACGATGCATTTGTGAAAACTGCCAACCGCCTCATCTTCTACATCTGTCTGCCGGTTCTTCTGTTTCACAAAATTTCAACCGCTTCACTGAGCCAGACCGTCCAATGGGTTCCCATATCCATGATGCTGGCAACCATTCTGACTGTTTCAATCCTCGCGTTTTTGACTGCGAAAGTCCTTCGCTGGCCCCTGAAAACAGGAGGCACCCTTGCAGTCAACAGTTTTCGCGGCAATTACGCTTACATCGCCCTGCCGGTCTGCTATTACACGCTCGGAAACCAGGGACTGGTTATCGGCAGCGTGTTCATGGCGATATTGATTCCTTTCGTAAATACACTCGCAGTCGTATCCTTTACCATCGGCGGGGCAAAACGGTTCCGGTTCAGGCCTATTCTCACCAGTACACTACTCAATCCGTTGTTCCTCGCCTGCGTGCTGGGTCTGGCAGCCTCAATCGTTCATCTGGCACTCCCCGCTCCTGCGGACAAAACACTTGCCATCATCAGCCAGGTCACCCTTCCGCTGGCACTGCTCAGCATCGGCGGCGGCATCCGTTTCCGGGCCATGGGCTGGTCCCACCCCCGCCTCTGGGTTGGCACGGCGTTCAAACTGCTGCTCCTCCCCTTCCTCGGTTACCTGGCACTGAAACTTACCGACACTCCCATTCAGTTGCCGGAACAAGTCATGATCGTCATGCTGGCGTCTCCCTCGGCACTGGTGAACTACGTCATGGCGGACCAGATGAACGGGGACCCCGAACTTTCCACCGGCATCATTATCCTCACCACAATCGGCTCCGTTTTCACCTTCGTCTTCTGGCTACACATCATCGGCCTGTAGGAAAAGGCAAATTTAAGTTTGAGTTTAAGTTTAAGTTAAGATAGGGAATGAGGAGGGGGGCAAGTATGGACAAGGTCTAAGCACAGCCAGAGGATTGGACATCTTGTCCCTTTCCGGACTCAACCTCAACCTTGTCTGTACTTATCCCCGCTTGTCTCACTGTCTGAACTCAAACTCAGACTCAAACTTGTCTCTACTTGTCCTCCTGTGTTACCCTTGTTCAACTTTTGCCGGCAAAGTGCCGGAGACGGAGGAAAATGTGACTAAAGTAAAAACAGGTGATAAGGTTCGGGTTCATTACACCGGAACATTGGAAAATGGCGAAGTCTTCGATTCTTCAAGAGATCGGGAACCCCTTGAGTTTACGGTAGGTGCCGGTATGGTAATTTCAGGCTTCGACAATGCGGTGCTGGAAATGAAAGCAGGCGACTCCGCTACTGTGAAGCTGCCGCCGGAAGAAGCATACGGTGAAGCCCGTAAAGAGATGATCATGCCCATGCAGAAAAGCCAGGTACCGGAAGACATTACACCGGAAGTGGGTATGCAGGTCATGCTTCAGGCTGAAAGCGGACAGCAGGTTCCAGCCGTAATCACGGAAGTGAACGAAAATACGATCATACTGGATGCGAATCCCCCCCTCGCCGGAAAAACACTGAATTTTGATATAGAGCTGGTTGAAATCATCTAACGACAAAAGCGCGGGACACCGCGAGCTTTGAAGAGAATAAAAGACAGGGAAAAATGATTTCCCTGTCTTTTTGTGTTCTATTTCTTATTCAAAATTTGAAACTTCCTTGAACAATTCCCCGTTTTTAGCGGATATAGTAGCCTGAGACGTGCCACTTCCCGTCACTGTCCACCATCGGTGTGATCGTTTCCACTGCACTTTTCTTGTTGGCAAAGCTTGTTTCGAATTGAATCACCACATATTTTCCATCCGGTGCCCCGGGAAGGCTGGTAGCATACGTGGCAGATTTGACTGTCCGTGAAACAAGTTTACCCAGAGGGCTACGGACCTGCTTCATCGCCTGTTCCCACTTGTCTCTTGAAATTGCCTTCTTGAATATTATTGCGGAGCTATCCCAGCTTTCGCCATACTTTCCATTATCCACCAATTGAACCCAGTTTGTTGCAGACCGGATCGCAGCAGCTTCCTTCTTACTGTTGTCTGCCGCTGTGCAGATCGTTGTTACGCCCGCAACCATCAGGACTGTAAGAAACAATGTAATATTCTTCCTCATCTTCTCCTCCCTTTTCAAATTCATGCATACAATATACTCTAAGATTTATCCGTTTCATTCAAAGGAATCAAAAAAATACATATAAAAATGCCCTATTTCGTGTAAAATCCTCTTCAATAAGTATCCGGAGGGTTAAATGACGACAGCCGAAATGACTGCCGGCAAACAGGGCTGGAAATTCCCCATGGATTTCTGGCTGGCAAACACCATGGAACTGTTTGAGCGTGCCGCCTATTATGGTTTTTTTATTGTTATAACCTTGTATTTAACTGATATTGTTGGCTTTTCAGACAAGGAAACCGGGATTGTCGCGGGTCTGTTTTATGCGGGACTTTACCTTCTGCCGCCATTTGTTGGAGCTGTGTCTGACCGGATCGGCTTCAAGAACGGACTCATTCTTGCGTTCGCCTTATTGACCTTTGGCTACGCAATGCTGGGATTCCAGCCTGTTGTGGAATCTAAAATCACGGTCGTTCTTTTTCTATTTGTGGTGATGGTGGGCTGTTCATTCATCAAACCGTTGATAACCGGAACGGTCGCAAAAACTACAACTGAAATTAACCGTGCCAGGGGCTATTCCCTGTTTTACTGGGTGGTTAATATCGGGGCGTTCAGCGGCAAAACCTTCGTTCCATTTATTCGTCAGGGAATGGGTCTCCGCTATGTTAATTTCTTCTCTGCCGGAATGGCATTAGTCGCCCTGCTTTTTGCCATTTTTGTATTCAAGAACATTGAAACTCCGTCGGAACGAAAATCCACGAAAGAGGTGCTGCACGCTCTCGTCAAGATTCTCACTATGCCACGCCTGATTATTCTCACTCTCATCGTAGCCGGATTCTGGACCATTCAGGGGCAGATGTACGCTACCATGCCCAAGTATATTATCCGCATGGTGGGGCCAGGCGCCCGGCCGGAATGGGTCGCCAACGTGAACCCCGCCGTCGTGGTACTGTTTGTGGTACTGATTACCCACTGGACAAGGAAATACAAAGCGGTAACCGCCATGCTCATGGGAATGGTGTTAATGCCGTTCTCAGCTCTCGCTATGTCCGCCGGGCCCTGGCTCCAGCGCCTTGCCGGAGATTCTATCCCGCTTCTTGGAATGGTGATGCACCCCTACACAATCATGATGATAGTGGGTATAGCCATTCAGGGAATTGCGGAATGCTTCATCTCCCCCCGATTCCTCGAATTTTTCTCTCTTATGGCGCCCAAAGGCGAGGAAGGCGTATATCTGGGGTTCAGTCATCTTCATTCATTTATGTCAGCGCTGGTGGGCTTTTTTATGTCCGGTTTTCTTCTGGACGCTTACTGCCCCGACCCGAAGACACTTGTTGGACTGACAAAAACCGAACTGACAGCACGATATGCCCACGCTCACTACATCTGGTACTATTTTGTGGTCATCGGCTTTACTGCGGCAATAGCCCTGTTCATCTTCCGGCTTGTCACGACTCGGTCCGAAGGACCAAGTCGTGACAGTGACTTGTAACTTGTGATTTGTGACTTGTTAAGAAAGAAGGCAGGGGCGGGAAACTTCGCAAACGAGGCAGTAACTTTTAAGAAACTTGGAAGAAAAGCGGGAACCGGGAACGCCCCGGTTCCATTACTCCTCTTTACAAATCACTAATCACAAGTTACAAGTCACTGTCCGGCCCGGGGGGCCGGACATTACATTTTGTTACAAATCCCACCCCTTTACTTCCGTATAATTGAAGTGAACGATACAGCCTGATAACAGGCAGTGAAAAGGGGAAAACTTGATGAAAAAACTCATTGTTATTCTGGTTCTGGTCGCTGTGGCAGTTGGTGCTTATTTTTTCGTGACAGCCCGAGAAAAAGAAAACGGCGAAACCACCTTTACCACAGTCAAACTGACAAAGGGAACTCTGGAAAATACAGTATCCAGTACCGGAACCCTCAGTGCCATCGGCACTGTGGAAGTCGGAACACAGGTTTCCGGCACACTGAAACAGGTACTGGCGGATTTCAATGATCATGTCAAGAAGGACCAGCTCCTGGCCGTATTGGACAAACGCGTATTGAAATCAGCGGTTCAGGAAGCCAGAGCCGGCTTAATGAAGGCCCGGGCACAGGAAGAACTGGCACAAGCAGATTTCAAGCGGAGTAAACGGCTATACGATAACAAAATGGTTTCTGAACAGGAGTTTGTCCAGGGTAAAACCAATCTGGCAACCGCGAAGGCATCTGTAATTTCAGCCGAAACCTCTCTGAATCGCGCCGAGACCAACTTGAATTACGCGGATATCCGTTCACCTATTGATGGAACTATTATCCAGCGGAATGTAGAACCGGGGCAGACAGTGGCGGCGAGCTTCTCCACCCCAACCCTGTTCCTTGTGGCCGCTGATCTCTCCAAAATGGAGATTCAGGCATTGGTGGATGAAAGTGATATCGGCCAGATTCGCCTGAATCAATCTGTACGTTTCACAGTGGAGGCGTATCCGGATAAATCCTTCAGTGGAACTGTCAAACAGATTCGCCTGCAGCCGTCCACTGTCAACAATGTGGTCAATTACACCGTCATTGTCAACGCGGACAATCCGGATCACCTGCTACTCCCCGGTATGACCGCCACAGTCGATTTCATAGCTCAACACCTGGAAAATATTCTTCTGATACCCAACGCTGCGTTGCGGTTCAAGCCCACCGAAGCCATGCAATCGGCTATGCGGGAACAGATGAAAAAGCGCATGGCAAATTCAGGAGGCGGTCAGCGTATGAGACCGGGAAATAACTCCGGCTCAGCACCACCGGCAGCCGGGAACGACCGCAGAAGAGACTTCAAAATGGTCTGGATTCTTGGAGAAGATGGAAAACCGGAAATGAGCGGTTTTATTCCCGGCCCTACAGATGGAAAATTCACTGCCGTGAAGCAATCCCGGAAGCTGAAAGAAGGAATAGAAGTTATTGTTGGTCTAAACCAGAAGAGCAGCAATGGGTCCAGTCAACCATCAGTCCGACACCGGCGGCTCCTCTAAGGAAGCAGAGATGACTACTGTTATCGAAACCAGAGAGCTGAAGAAAAACTACAGTATGGGAACTGTCACAGTACATGCCCTTCGCGGAATTGACCTCTCAGTCGAAACAGGTGAATTTGTCTCCATAATGGGGGCCTCCGGTTCGGGGAAATCTACCTTGATGAATATGCTGGGATGCCTCGATACGCCTTCGGACGGCGACTATCTGCTGGACGGTGTTAACGTCAATAAACTTACCCGAAACGAATACGCCGATATCCGAAACCAGAAAGTTGGCTTTGTGTTCCAGGGGTTCAACCTGCTGGCAAAAACATCTGCCCTGGAGAATGTGGAGTTGCCTTTATTTTACGACCGTTCCAACCGGATCCCCGACACAAAACAGGCTGCACTGGACGCGCTTGACCGAGTAGGACTGTCTGACCGGGTTCATCACGAACCCAACCAGATGTCCGGAGGTGAACAGCAGCGGGTTGCTATCGCAAGGGCTCTGGTCAACAATCCCGCCATCATCCTCGCCGATGAACCCACCGGAAACCTGGATAGTCGAACCTCTGTCGAGATACTGGCTCTGTTTCAGGCACTGAACGAACTGGGAATCACAGTGGTTCTGGTCACCCATGAACCGGACATTGCCCGGTACACCCGTCGGATAATTCAAATGAGCGACGGCCGCATTGTTGGAGACAACACGGTTGCCCGTCGACTGGTTGCAAAAGATGTGCTTCCCACTCTTCCCAGCCTCGAAAATGATGCCAACGGTGAAGTGATGTCATGAAATGGCAAAACATTTTCAAGGCGGCTTTCCAGTCCATTCTGAAAAACCGGATGCGCAGCCTGCTGACTTCCCTCGGTATCATCATTGGAGTTGGTGCCGTCATTGTCATGGTGGGTATTGGTCAAGGTTCCCAGTACCGGATCAAGAAGGAAATTGACGCTCTTGGTGCCAACATGCTCATCATTTTTCCTGCCAACAGCCACATGGGCGGCGTCAGCAGAGGGGCGGGAAGTTTCAACCGGTTCACGCTGGACGACGCTCAAAAGCTCCAGAAAGAATCATCCCTTACAGCCGGCATATCGACAATTGTTGTTTCCGGTGGTCAGATCATCGGCGGCAACAGCAATTGGAACTGCAGGATTTATGGTGTTGATCCCGCATATCTAGCCATCCGTGCATGGTCCTTGAAAAGCGGCTCCTTCTTCACAGAACGGGACGTTCGAGCCAAGGCCAAAGTTGCTGTTATTGGCCAGACTGTGAAGGAAAATCTATTCCCCGATTCCAACCCCGTGGGGGAACGCATCCGTATCAACAACACCCCTTTCACCGTCATCGGAGTATTGACTGCGAAAGGGCAGGATCCCCGGGGCATGGACCAGGATGACGTGGTGCTGGCACCTTCCACAACTGTTCTTTACCGCCTCAAGGGAGGGCGTTACATCAGCTACATGATGGCATCCGCCATTTCCACAAAAGACATCCCTGCAGCCCAGGAGGAGCTCACCCAACTGCTTCGAGAGGCCCACAAAATTAAACCGGGTGAAGATGACGACTTTGTCATCCGTAACCAGGCCGAAATCACGGAAGCTGCATCCAGTGCCGCTCATATTCTCACCTTACTTCTGGGATCCATTGCGGCCGTTTCACTGCTGGTCGGGGGAATCGGAATAATGAACATCATGCTGGTCTCCGTTACCGAACGAACCCGGGAAATCGGCATCCGCCTGGCAGTTGGCGCGAGGGAAAGCGACATACTTGTTCACTTCCTCACGGAAGCGGTTGTATTGAGTTTGATCGGGGGCATTATCGGGATTGGAATTGCTTACGGTGTAGGAGTTATCCTGAACCACTTCACTGAACTGACAGCAATGATTCAGCCCCAGATTGTCATGATGGCATTCGGTGTTTCCGGTGCCGTAGGTATTTTCTTCGGCTTTTACCCGGCGAAAAAAGCCGCACGATTGAATCCAATTGATGCGCTGAGACACGAATGATTCCGCCACAGGCGGAATCATTCGGTGACTTGTGACCTGTGACTTGTGGAGAAGGCCAGATTGCCAATGACAGTCTTTTCCCATTCCCCCTCTTACAAGTTACAAATTACGAATCACAAATCACGCCATTGGAAAAATGGTATACTTTGGAGCAGCAAAACAAGAGGAGCATGATTCATGAGAGCATTTGTCACCGGGGGAACAGGGTTTCTGGGACGTCATCTGGTTGAACTACTCGTGGAAGCCGGTTGGCAGGTAACCGCCTTGCACCGCAAGACCTCGGACATCAGCCACTTGCAGAAACCGGAAATTAAGCTCGTGGCAGGGGATGTCACAGACATTGACTCATTGCGAAACGCCATGCCGGAGAATCCCGATGCGGTGTTTCACACTGCCGCGGACACCAGTCAGTGGATATTGGCAAACAGGAACCAGACCCGCATCAACGTGGAAGGCACACGAAACATGACGACTGTTTCCAGCGAGAAAGGCGCGGGCCGGTTCATTCACACCTCCAGTATTGCTGAATTCGGCTATCACCCCGGCGTGATTACCGAAGAAACGCTGTCCAATGCCATGAACGGGCGATCCAACTACATGCGAACCAAGTGGAAATCCGCAAAGGTTGTAGACCAGGCGATTGAGAAAGGGCTGGACGCTGTTTTTCTAAATCCCTGCCACATTGTGGGGCCTTACGATACTCATAACTGGAGCCAGTTGTTTTTCCTCATTCAGGAAGACAAACTACCCGGCATTCCCAGCGGTACCGGCACGTTCTGCCACGCAAGGGAAGCGGCCAGAGCCCATTTGACCGCGTTTGAAAAAGGCAAAAAAGGGGAACGATACATCCTTGGCGGTGTGGAAGCCACTTTCCTGGAACTGGCACAGGAAATTGGAAAAGTCCTTGGAAAAGAGGTACCGGGAAAACCCCTGCCCACCGTAATTCTCAAGACCATCGCGCGATTTTCCCAGTGGTTTTCTTATATCACCCGGAAAGAACCGGACCTGACCCCTGAAAAGATCGAGCTCTCTACCGAACACCTTCGTGCCAGTTCAGAAAAAGCTGTCCGGGAACTGGACTATCAACCTGTTTCCCTGGCCGACATGGTCCGCGACTGTCATAACTGGCTTGCGGCGCAAAGTGCCGAATTTTAGATGAAAAGTGTTAACTGTTGAATTGAAAAAAATGCAGGGAAGTAACTGTTTCTCTGATCTGTTCTTGATTTCTCGTTCCCATTCAAAACTTCAACATTCAAAACTTCAAACAGTGTAAACCAGAATGTGAAAAAAGTTCTTCTAAAAGGACGGGAAACAGAAAAATCATTCCCTCTTTTTATTCCAGATTTATGTTACAATTTTGTAAAGCTTTGAAGGAGGTACCCATGGACGTATTAACAGCAATTCAATCACGACGGGCCATCAAGAATTTTGATCCGGAGTTTGTCATGCCGGAAACGGATGTGCACACCATTCTGGAACTGGCAACGCTGGCACCGACGGCCTTCAATATCCAAAATTGGCGATTTGTCGTCGTATCCGATCCAGAATTGAGAAAGGAAATCCGAGCGGCCTCCTGGGATCAGAGCCAGGTAACCGACGCGTCCCTCTTTATTATTCTGTGCGCGGATCTTCATTCCTGGGAAAAAGAACCGGAACGATATTGGAAAAATGCAGACCAGCCGGTTCGGGATTTCATTGTGCCTGCCATTCGCGCCTACTATGAAAACAAACCCCAGGTAATGCGGGATGAGGCCATGCGGTCCTGCGGAATTGCCGCCCAGACGATCATGCTCGCAGCAAACTCCCTTGGATATGGCGCATGCCCGATGGATGGATTTAATTTTGATGCAGTGGGGAAATTGATTCATCTTCCGGAGGATCACGTAGTCGCCATGTACGTGGCCATTGGGAAAGGGATAAAGGATCCGTGGCCCCGTGGCGGGCAGCTTCCCATGGATGAAGTCGTCATCAGGGATCGCTTCTGAACCGCCTCCCAGTGTGATCCGTAATATCGCGTTTCAGGAAATGCATAGCTTGTAGAATGTTCCTGAAACACAATTGCACCAGATGTCGACCAACGCGTGGAGGTAATAAATGCGCCGCACATTTCTGACCCGATTTTTCGTTTTTCTCGTTGCATGTGTCCTGTTTTCAAATTTCATCTATGCAAATGAAACAACTTCCCTGACCATTCTCTACACCAATGACATTCATGCGCAATTTGATCCGATTCAGGCAATCTGGCTTAAAGACAAACCACGGATCGGCGGTTTTGCATACATGACAACCCTGATCAAACAGAACCGCAACCAGGCAAAGAACACCATTCTTCTTTCCGCTGGTGACGTAATGACCGGCCCCCCTGTCAGCAGGTTAACCAAGGGCGAAGCCATTTTCGATCTATTGAACCTGATGGGCTATGACGCCATGTGCCTGGGTAACCACGAATTCGACCAGGGCTGGGAAAACACTGTCAAGCGCATCAATCAGGCAGATTTCCCGGTCCTTGCCGCGAATATTTTTTACAAGGGTACGGACATCCCTTTTGCCATGCCATGCACCATTCTGAACAGGGGTGGAATCCGGATCGGAATTATTGGAATTCTTGGACGCACGGCTGCCATTGAAACAATAAACAAACGCCTGGTTACCCCACTGGAATTTCGTGACCAGATAGCGGTACTCCAGGAGTGGGTGCCCAAACTCCGGCCCCATGTGGACATTCTGATCCTTCTCGCTCATGAAGGAAAGGCCGGAATGCAGTCAGCCAGCGCTGAAGGAGCCCCCCAGAGAAAGCTCACAAAAGACATTCAGGTGGCGGCCACCGTCCCCGGTATTGACGTTCTGATTACAGGCCACGCCCACCGTGGTGTGGAAAAACCCATCGTTGTACCTGAAACCGGCACATTGATTGTATCCACGTACGGGCTTGGAACCCGGCTGGGCCGACTGGTATTGAACCTTGACATGAAAACCCACCACATTGTCGACTACAAGGGCGTCCTCATTCCGGTCCTATCCGACAGTATTCAACCGGACAAAGAGGCACAGGCCATGGTTGTAAAATGGGAACAGAAAATTCAGACCATCACCAGCGAAGTTATTGGAACAGCCAACATGGATCTGCTGCGGGATTATTACCGGGAATCTTCGTTGGGAGATCTCGCTGCGGATGCCTATCGAAAAGCGGCAGGGACCGACATTTCCATGACAAATGCGGGCGGTCTCCGGGCTGATATTCCGACCGGCCCCATCACCGTCGGACAGATTCTGGCAATGTACCCGTTTGAAAATCCTGTCGTGCGTCTGTCTGTCACCGGGAAAGAGGTACTTCAAATGCTTGAACACGGTGCATCCCTGGAATATGGGATGGCCCAGATAGCCGGGCTGTCCTGCACCGTTGATTTGTCCCACCCGGCGGGGAATCGGGTTACTGCGGCATTTATCGCTGGAAAGCCTGTGAAATCAGACCAGGTCTATACACTTGCAACCAGTGACTACCTCGCCAATGGTGGTGATGGATTCACAATGCTGAGAAAAGGACGTAACGTAAAGTCTGCGGGTG
>Ga0210044_10005757_pt1 | contig 16628 bp, 17 predicted proteins | sample CryGey13umfilter_2_FD_183959 | JGI IMG/M metagenome (GOLD analysis project Ga0210044, IMG submission 183959) | Groundwater microbial communities from aquifer in Utah, USA - Crystal Geyser 4/9/14 3 um filter (SPAdes) (version 2) | ecosystem: Environmental > Aquatic > Deep subsurface >...
TTATGTGTGAAAAAATAACTGATAATGGGATGAAACATTTAAATAATAAAGAGAGAGTAATACTTGATAATATACAAATAACAGATAAAGGATTGTCCGAATTATCAAACGTAGGAACAGTCCAATTAATAGGTGTTGATGATATAACAGATGAAGGATTATGTTATTTAAATTGTAAAAATTTATATTTAGAAGAATGTTATAGTATAACAGATAATAAATTAAATGAATTAAAAACATTGGAAAGTTTAAAAATAAAAGATTGTATCAAAGTGACTGACAAATGCATTGATTATTTTCCGGGAATGATAAAGAATGAAGATAGTGATGAAGATATCGTTTATTTATTTAAGATGAAAAAATAAAAATAAAAATAAAAATAAAAATATATAATATATGGAAATATTATCAGTATTATCAGATAATATAATAAAAATAGATAAATCATTTGTATATTTACCTCAAAATGCATTATATTCATTAAAAATAAGTAATAATAATTGTGAATTAGTTGAAACAAAAATTGAAATAAATGGAATTCCCCAAGGTAAATGGATTATTGAGCCACAAAGTTCGGCATATATATATAGACCAGTAAATATAAATCGTCATTTTAATGTCGGTACAGTAGGAAAAAATATAAAAATAAAAGCAACAATTATGCCAATATTAGATAAGAATTTATCAGCAAAATGGATAACGCCAAAAGTATGTGAAAAAATAAAAACTTTTACTAACACAGATACAACAACATATTCATATGGAGCAACATCCGTATTACCCGTAACTAAACAATGGAAAAATATGAATTCATTCAAAATGTCAGAACCACATTTACCTAAAACAAAGATAACAACAATAGAAAAAACAATAATACCAATGTATAAACAAAATCAAATTGTTAATAAAAATTTTATTAAAGATAAAAGACTATATGATGATTTTTTTGTATTGCCAGTTGTGCGTGACAATATGTCTTATTTTAGGTGATAATCTTATTCAAAAGTTTTTATAGATATTTCATACATAACTGTATCATCAAAACATTTGTATGTATTATTTTTTGGACAATTAAAACTTTGGCATTTTTTGGGATAACCAAATTTTTTTATTTCTTTTTCTCGTTCTTTTTTATCAAGTCCATTTAATAAATCATTAAAATCATGCAGTTTTTCATTTGTATGGATTTTAATATGATCATTTACAATTTCAATAAATTTTTTATTTACTAATAATTCATCAGTAAAAACCCCTAAAACATCACTTTGTGATTCAAATGGTGCAGATTCGTAATAACATGATTCAATAATGATATAGTATGTCATTATTATTTATATAATTACATAAATATTTAATTTAATATTATAATATTCAATTTTATTTACTAAAAAATTTTAATTAATTTTAGAACGACACAATGGACACGTATTATTTTTTTGAAGCCAATTTAATATACAATTTTTATGATAAAACATTTCATGAGAATTGCCACATAATATAACAAATGAATCATTAAAATCATCTTGAAAATCTTCCTTACAAATAACACATTCATCCTCATAACCTGCAGAAATTTTCGAAATTTTATCATCAATATTTATTATTTCATTTTTGGGATTATCATCTGAATCAGGGTCCGAATCCGAATCAGACATATTAGAATCAGAATAATTATTTGGAAGATAACCAATACTATCATTTGAATCAGAATCAGAATCAGAATCAGAATCAGAATCATTAGGGGAAAAGCTATCAAATACAATTACTTCTTCACCTTCTTCCATATTAATATCCATATATTTATATTATTTATTTAATAATATTATTTTTTTATCAATTTTAATTTTATATAAAGAATAGTTTATATATAATAGTATTGCGCTTAAATATAAATGTCAACGATATGTACAGTTGAAGAATTAAATAATCAAATAAGAAATACAATCAATATAAATTTTAAGGAAGTAAAAATTCAGGGAGAGTTAGCAGAAATAAAAATATCGAATGGCAATCTTTATGGAAAATTAAAAGATAATAAATCAGTAATAAATATTGTTATATGGAGGAGTTCATATAAAGTAAAAAATGGAGATAAGGTAATAATAATTGGAAATTTAAATTTTTTTATAAAAAATGGAGTTTATAATATTATAGTATCAGATTTGGAACATGTTGGAACAGGTGATATACATAAAGAATTACATGAATTAAAATTAAGATGCGAAAAATATTTTAATAAGGAAAAAAAAGATATTCCTAAAATAATAAATAAATTAGGAATATTAACTGCATCAGATAGTGCTGCATTACAAGATGTATTATATGTTCTTAAGAGTAATAATTTCAACGGACATGTATATATTAAACATTGTAATGTACAAGGAAAAAATTGTCAAAATTCAGTAATATCCGGTATAAAATATTTTGAAGATAAAGATATTGATGCATTATTAATAACACGAGGAGGAGGATCAGTGGAAGATTTATTTGGTTTTTCAGATGAAAATGTTATAAAAACAATTTATGATAGTTCTAAATTTATTATATCGGCAATTGGTCATGAGATAGATTTTATGTTATCGGATTTTGTTGCAGATCACCGCGCACCAACACCATCGATAGCAGGGGAATTCATTTCACAAACACATAAAAATGTTATAACAAATTTATATAATAAAAAACAAAAATTAGAACATATAAAAAGTTTGATTGAATATAAATTACACAGTTATAAAATGCAATTAGATTCATTAAAAACAAATATGCGATCACCATTGCAAGAGATAGAAGATAAATTAGTTTATTTTAAAGAGAAAAGAAATGATATATTTGAAAAGATAAAAAATAAAAAAGAAACTTTACAAAATAAACTATTATATTTAGAACATAAATTAGATAATCATAATTGTGATCGTATTTTAGAAGCAGGATATTCTTTAATATTAAGCAAAGGAATAATAATAGATTCAGTAGATAAACTTCCGAAAAAATTTAAAATAAAATTTCATGATGGAACAATTATGGTAACACAAGAGATTGATAAAAACACATAATGACTTATTATTATATATTATTATATATTAATTAAATGTCATTATCATCACAAATAACAAATATAACAAAAGAGATTGAGGGTTTGGATAAAACAGTGAGTTTAAAGACAAAGGTGTCAAAATATAATACAATTTCAAATAAAATAGCCGATGCTAACATATATTTAAATGAATTGAATATAGATATAAAACCAGATATGAAAGAGTGTGATGAGAAAGAATATTCAAAATTAATCGATAAAATAGAGAAGATTGATATGGAAGATTTATTGAATAATAATAATATGGAACTGGAAGATATGATAAAGAAATATAAACAAATGTGCAAAGATATAAATAAATGTGAAAATTATTTAAATAACAAAAAAATGGAAATAATCCATGATAAATGATGAATATATACGTACTTCTTTTTCAAAAAAATTGAAAAAGAAATATTAAGATATATAATATCATAATTATATTGATATATGAAAAGAAAATCCGATGAAGCCGAAATTAATACTTTAAAGAGGGTAAGATATGCAGAGAGATTGTATGATAATCTAAATTTAAAAAAATGGAATATATTACAATATCCTGACAATGAATCTCTAAGAAGAAATGATGTATGGATATCTCCAAGTAAATTAAAAAATTATATTTTAAAAGATCCAGTTACTGATTGGTTATCATTATATTATAATAAATATAATTTTAATCAGGATTATACTGCAAAGAAATTAAATTCGAATACAATAATGATTAAAAAAACAAATAAAAATAGTTTAAATATTTTATTTGATAACGGAAATAAATTCGAAGATCAAATTTGCGATTACTTACGTCAAAAATATGATACAACAACAATATGTACAAATGTTATTGACAGAGATCTTGTAACAGAAACGATTAATGCAATGAAAGAAGGATATGAAATAATAATGCAAGCAATGTTAACAAATGAATCAAATAAAACATTTGGAGTTGCAGATTTATTGGTAAGAAGTGATATAGTTAATTCATTATGCGATATTCCAATTTTAGATAAAGATGAAGAAACAATTAGAGCACCTTTATTGGGAGGAGGAAATAAAGGAAAGAATAATTATCATTATGTTGTTATTGACATAAAATGGTCAAATATGGATTTAAGAGCGGATAAAATACATATTAAAAATAATCCATTAATGTCAGCAAATAAAAGCCAATTAGCAATATATAATTTAGCATTAGGAAATTTACAAGGATATATTCCAGAAAAAGCATATATAATGGGAAAATCATGGAAATGTATTTCGTCAAAAACAAATGGAACACGTTTCGATAATTTAATGGGAACAGTATCATTTAATAATGAGGATAAAGATATTATAAAAAAAACAGCCGAAGCAGTAAATTGGGCACGTGATGTGAGGAAGAATGGATATAAATGGTCGCCATTAGACCCAGTTCGCGACGAATTACGTCCAAATATGTGTATAGATTCTCGGATGCAAAATATAAAAGAAAAATTAGCACTGATAAATAAAGAACCAACATTAATATATGGAGTATCATTGAACAATCGTAATATTGGTTTAAAAAATGGAATATATAATTTTGATGATCCAAAATGTTTATCGAAAAATCTTGGAATAAAAAATAAATTAAAAAAAACAGTAATAGATAAAATGTTAAAACTACATAGAGATAATACACAAATTATAACACCAGAAAAAATAAAAAGTAATTTCCACAATTGGAAGAAAACAACAGAATTAGATTTCTATATTGATTTTGAAACAGTAAATTCTTGTTTAAATGCGAATATCGATATATTTAACTCAACAAATAAAACAATATTATATATGATCGGAGTTGGACATGTAGTTAATAATAAATTCCACTTTGAGTATTTTATCCAAGATTCATTATCGGATGAAAATGAAAAGAAAATAATTAATGATTTTATGTTATATATAGAAAATATAACAAAAAAAGTAAATAAAAATTCAAAGAAAAAAATAAAGCCCCGTTTATTTCATTGGACACATGCTGAAGAAACGAATCTTAAACAAGCGGATGTTAAATTTGATAATATTTTTTCAAATTGGAATAATCGTAAAAAAACATCAATGGTAACATTGGTTGATATGCATAAGATTTTTAAAATAGAACCCATCACAATAAAAAATTGTTTTAATTATAAATTAAAATCTATTTCAAAAGCAATGCATGAACACAAAATGATTAAATCTAAATATGATTGTGATATCCAAGATGGGAAACAATCAATGGGTGTTGCAATTGAATATTATAAATATAGAAATAAGAATCTTTTAAATGAAATAATAAAATATAATAAACTTGATTGTCAAGTACTTTATGAAATTTTAACATATTTACGGGAAAATCATTGTTAATTATATAAAAAATAATCTTTTATTTTTTTTTTGATTCTGTTGTATCTTTTAATTTTTTACTTTTTTTATCTGATTTACTATCTGATTTACTATCTGATTTACTATCTGATTTACTATCCGATTTACCATCTGATTTACTATCTGATTTACTATCAGATTTATCATCTAGTTTTTCATCACATTTATCATTTTGTGATAAAATACAACCGATTCCTTTAGTATTGCCTTCTCTGAAAATAAATATTTCATTTTCATGTAAATATTCAACATTTTTAAGGAATTTAAATTGTACAAGTGATTTATCACCTGTTCTGAGAAATTCTTTATTTTGATCAATAATTTTAATGGAAGCAGATTGGCGAATATTACCACAATGAATAACTGACTGATAACAATTTTTAATAGTTGTTGGATGATGAAAAACAATAATTTCTGCTTTAAAATTAGCGGTAGCGATTGGATTTATATTAGGATCGACGAGAACCATACCTTTTCTAATTGTTTTTTTATTCATAGTATCTTTCTTTTTTACAGGTTTAATAGCAATTGCTGCAGTATTTCCAGCAGAAATTTTATCAACAGAAATACGTTTTTGATGAATACTTTTAACAACAACTTTTTTAAAACTTCTATCTTCGCAAGGTCCTAAAACAAAAATATCATTAACATTTATAGTTCCACTATAAACTGTTCCACTAATAACAGTACCGACCCCAATTACATTAAAAACATCATCAATACGGAATTCCGGTGATTTTTCAATATATTTTTCTAATTTACAACAAGGTTTTAATTTGGACAAATAATCTTCAAGAAGATCAATATTCATTCCATTTACTGATGAAATATAAAATACAGGGCAAATCTTATTAGAAGAATCATCTAAACAAGTATCGATATCTTTTTTTTCACGAATTGTGATAGGAATTTTATTAACCTGAGCACATTTTAATATTGTGGAAATTTGTTTTTTGGTATTTTTAAGGACATTTGCTGGGACTAAATCAAGTTTAGTAACAACAATACAAATCGGAATTTTTAATGCTGTTGCAATACCTAAATGCTCTTTTGTCATTTTAGTGATACCTGCAAGACTATTAATAATTATAAAAGCATAATCTGGATAACATCCAGTTAATCCAGTAATAGTTGTTTTTAAATATTTTTCATGTCCAGCAAGATCAATAAAAGTAATAATACTTTCTGATGCATCAACAACAGTTTTCCATCCTTTATTTTTTGCAGCAATAGAAGAAGAAGCAGATGCTTTATTATGAATAGGTTGGTTATCTTTATTAAATCCCATTATATGATGACTGATACAACTTGTTCTTCCATTTATTGCTTCATGTTTATGAACAAATACTCTTTCCCTTGCAGCACCTCTCCCATTATCTAATGATCCTCCAGTTAAAATTCCAATTAAAGTACTTTTACCTGAATCTACATTTCCAATAATAGCGATTCTTATATTTTTTTTATCATTTGATTCTTTAGTTTCTTCAGTATCTTTAACTTCTTTGTTTTCTTTAATTTCTTTAATTTCTTTAATTTCTTTAATATTGCATACATCCACTGTATCTTTAGTACTTACTATATCGGTGATATCATTTTCAAATGTAGTCATAATATTGATAATATAATATTATATATAGTATATAAATTGAATATATCCTTAACTATCTTTAATATACTATATTTCAATTTTTACGAAAAAAATTGAAATTAAAATATATATAGATATATAACATATAAGTATTATATGAATAGAAGAATGTCTCGATACGAATTTAATCATACTGCTATTATTTTTGGGAAGTCGTGCAAAGTCGCAGGAAGTGATTGGTGAGAATTATTTTAATTTAAGGATCATCGGTCACAAAAATGATAAGAAAACATCTACGCACGCAGAGATGTGTGCAATGCGACAATTATTGAATACGCTTCGTAATATCAAGAAGCATAAGAAAATTCAGAGGAATTTATTAGTTATTAGGGAAACAAGATCTGGAAAGCTGGCATCATCTCGTCCATGTTTTAATTGTTTGGATTCAATGGAAAAGATATGTGATATGCATAATATTTATATCCGTTGGATTTACTATTCAACACAGGATGGAACAATTGTCAGAGAAAGATTTAAGGATATGAAGAGTTCCGATTTAACATATGTATCAAGTGGAAATCGAAATAAAAATTGAATAATTTATTTTATAGTTAATATATATATATACATATACATATTAAAATAATGACTTTACTAAAGATAATCAATTTAGATGGCAATGAAATTGGATATGAATCAAAAGAAGATCAAACAATAAAAGATTTAAGAGATTATTTGATATTAGAAACAAAAATAGATTCAATAGATATAATTTATAACGGTGAATTTTTGCAAGATAATACTCCATTAACTAATTATAAAGATAAAAAATTATTATGTGTTCCGAAAGAGACAAATATGACAAATGAATTAGCAAAATTTATAATATTATCCGGAACAGCAATGATATTAAAAAATAAACAATTATTTTCTCAATTATTAAAAATGAAAAAAATAAAATATTCTGATTCATTAATTAATGATATAACTGATGAAGTAACAAATATATTAGGGGAAGAACCATGTGAAGCTGAAGGTTTAGTATTAAAATTTACTGACGATATTCCTTCCGGTTTATCAAGTATGTTTAATATGGGACCGATTGATAATTCAGGTATAAATAGTTTGTCATCATTTATAAATTTAATGAATACAGCAGTTTCTGGGAGAACAAATAATATAATAGAAGAAACTAATTCAGAGAATGATGCAGAAAATATTAAAAAAATAGAAGCAATGGGTTTTACAAAAGAACAAGCAGAAGATGCTTATAATAGACATAAATCGGTCGAAGAAGCTATTGACTATTTATTAGGGAATTAATCACAATAATTAGATTGTTCTGATAGATTTTGATTATTATAATAAATAAAATTATTAATATATGAATAAATATCTATTGCATCCATATTATAATCTCTGATAAAATCAAGATATAAATTTATTATTTTATTATCGCCGATAGATATAACATTTTTGATAAATTTTTCTCCGCAATTATTTTTTTTGATAATTTTTAAACAATTATAACTTAAAATATTCGTAATTATATCAATATATAAATATCCATAATTATGTGTAATAGATGATATGAGATCCGTTGTATTTTTGTCGAAATCATAACTAGGAGATCCAATTAATTCATTAAAAATTTTAATATATATTTGTTTAATAAGTAAATTATTTTTTAATATATCCTTTTTAATTTTATTCAATTCATCACTTGAAATAAATATATCAAACATTGCATGAATAGAATCAATATGTATTTTGAAAGAATAGCTTTTATCTTCAAGAAATTCGCAAATAATACATTCAAATATTTTTTCAAGGAAATTCCAATTATCATTTAATCCAAGTTTAGAATAATTACAAATAATATTAATAGATTTACCAAATTTTTTAAATAATTCAATTATATCATCATTATATAATATTTTTTCAGTTAATGATTTAAAATTACATTGTATAATGCACTGTGATTTATTACATATTTGTTTGTTATAATTCCAATTATCACTTAAACAAATAAAATTATTTGATTTTGCCATTAAATCTAAATAAATATATCCATCGATATTATTATTTCTAGAAACTTTAATTAGCATTATATTATTATTGTCACTGTCACTGCATTCATCAGAATACCATCCATCATTAAAATCAATTAATTCAAAAATAATACCAAATGTGATTGTAATAAGATTAAATAATTTAGGTAATATTTCCATAACAGAATATTTTTTTTGGTCAATTTGTAAATATTTTATTACATCATTTTTGGAAACAATTTTTTTATTATTATGCTTACATGTATTATTAATTATTTCATTAAAACCAGTTTTTGTTTTATTTATTAAAGTATCTAAAATTTGTTTAGAATTAATAAAAAAATCTTGTAAAAATGTTTTATTTTTATAACCCGAACGGAGATTAATATCATTTTTGCAAATAATATATTTTATAAAATCATTGAAATCCTTTTCTTTATTTATTTTATTAATAAGTTTATAATTATAAATAATAATATTTTGAATCTTTATATTATCAATAATATTTACCTCGGAAATACCATTTTTTTCATATAATTCAATAATATTATTGATAAATAACTTTTCATATCTATCAAAATTACCTTTTTTTTTTACTTCAATAATTTTCTTATAAAAATCAATATCAATTAGTGTTTCTAAAATACATCTATCAATATATTTGTCAGAATTATAATAATTATATAATTTAGAAATTGCAATGAAATTATCGAACATAAATTTATTTTTTGTTATTAAAAAGAATGCATTGATAATATCTTTATTAGATAAAATATTTATATTTTTTATGTCATTCATATTCTTTTTATAATTTTTTAAAAGAATTTTTCTTTCTTTAATATAATTATTTTCATTTAAATAATATTTCCAATTATTCATTTATTCTATATTATTTAAATAAAATAAAAATTTAATTAAAAAGCGCAATACATAATGAATAAATAATGAATAAATAATGAATAAATAATGAATAAATAATGAATAAATAATGAATAAATAATGAATAAATAATGAATAAATAATGAATAAATAATGAATAAATAATGAATAAATAATGAATAAATAATGAATAAATAATGAATAAATAATGAATAAATAATGAATAAATAAAAATTGAAAATACTATTGTCTATAGTATAAAGAAACAGTATTATATAAAATTATAAAATGTCGGAAAATCAAGATGAAAAAAAAAAGTTATGTAGATTTGATGGGAAATGTAGGAATTTTAATTGCAAATTTGAACATGTAAAACAAGATAAAAAAGATGTTTCAAAACAATTATGTAGATTTGATGGACGTTGTAAAAATCCATTATGTACATTTGAACATGAAATGGAACAAGTTCTCACTCCTCAAAGATCACCTTTATGTAAATTTGATGGGAAATGCACAAATCAAAATTGCAAATATAAACATGAAATGGTTCAAGAAAAACAATTATGTAAATTTGATGGAAAATGTTCAAATAGATCATGTTATTATAGACATGAAAAAGAACAACTGGTAGAAGAATCTTTATGTAAATTCGATGGAAAATGTAAAAATCAAAATTGCAAATATAAACATGAAAAGGTTCAGGAAAGGCAATTATGTAAATTCGATGGAAAATGTTTAAAACCCGGATGTCAATTTAGACATGAAAAAGTTCAAGAATTAGAAGATTCGCAAACTGAAGAGAATACTCGTTGAAGGAAATAGCGCTGAATAATTTTTTTAATTTATAAAAATTGAAAATATATATATATATATATATATAAATAACAATATATTTATATATAATGTCGTTCGATGATATGAAAATCTCAAAAGATGTATTGCATGGAATATATGCATATGGGTATGAAAAACCCTCGGAAATTCAATTGAAAGCTATCCCATTAATGATAGATAGAAAAGATGTGATTGCACAATCGCAATCAGGAACAGGTAAAACAGGGTCATTTACAATTGGTATGCTAAGCATAATTAATAGTGAAAATAATTATCCACAAGCAATAATTATGAGTAATACTCGTGAATTATCAGAGCAAACTTATAATGTAACAAAAGAATTAAGTAAATTTATGAAAATAGATGTTAGTTTGTGTGTTGGAGGTATTCAAAGAAATAAAAACATTGAAGAGGCAAAAAAAGCACATGTATTAATAGGAACGCCTGGACGTTTAAATGATTTATTAGAATCGGAAGTATTTGATGTAAATAAATTAGAAATAATAATTATAGATGAAGCGGATGAATTATTAACAGGTGAATTTTTAGATCAAACAAAAACATTCATAATGAAAATCCCACCAAAAGTACAGACATGTATATTTTCAGCAACATTGCCAGATCATGTTAAAAAATTAACAAATGATTTTATGAATAATCCAGAATCTATTTTAGTTGAGAGAGAAAATCTTACATTAAAATTAATTACACAATTTTATATCTATCTTGAAAAAGATATGGAAAAACTAGAAGTCATCGATGATTTATATAGCAATGTTTCAACAAATCAATGTATTATATATGTGAATAGTGTTGGTCGAGCAGATATATTAATGCAATATATGAAAGAAAAGAAACATACAGTTGAAGCATTACATAGTAAATTAGATAGTAAATCAAGATTAGAAATTTTAAAAAGATTTAGGAAATCAGAATTTAGAGTATTAATCAGTACAGATTTAACATGTCGCGGTATTGATGTTCAACAAGTTAGTTATGTGATTAATTACGATGTACCAAATGATGTATGTAATTATTTACATAGAATTGGAAGAAGTGGGAGATATAAAAAGAAAGGTGTGGCAATTACATTTATAACAAAGAGGGATATTCGAAAAGTAAAAGATATCGAAAGATATTATAAAATACGAATGGAGGAGATGCCTTCATTAGAATTTTTGAATAATTATTTATCTGGTTAAAATAGTCCCACTGTAAAAATTATATAAAGATAAAAAAATATATTAAAATAGAAATGAGTATAGTAGAAAATAATAATACTTCATATATTGATTCACTATTTACTGGATTATTTTATTCAAATTCAATAGTAAATACTAAATATTTAAATTCTGATCAAAAAAACAATAAAATGTTATATTTGCAAGAAATGATAAAATATAATTTTATTGAATTATTACGAACAAATAAATCAATATTAATTGAAAATATTAATAATATAAGAAATTATTTACTTTATCATGTTGATTATTCTCCATTATATGATTATGGAAAAGAACAAAATGTATTTACATTATTTGATTTTTTAACAATGAATCTATGCGATTCATTTATATCATTATCATTAAATATCACAGACACTGAGGATATAACGGTTAATGAATTATTATTAAAAAATTATAAAAAAATAAAAGATATTCCAAATATTGTTGGAATAAAATTTATAAGAAATTATAATAATAAAATTTTAAAGACAAAAATAGATATAAAAGAGAAGATTCGTTTAGATAAAAAAGATGGCGATTTAGGGAATATAAAATGGAATATCCATTCATTAATATGTATGAAGGATTCTTCATATTATTCGATATTTTTAAATAATAACAAATGGTATATTTTTAATAATAAATTTATTCCATGTATTCAGCCAATTGATTTATCAAATAAAATAATTTCAGATAAAATTAAATCAGAAGTTATGTTTGCAATGTATTACTATTATTATTAATATATATTAAATATATCTATGTCTATCGATAAATACTAACATTTTTTTTACATTATTTATAATATCATATTTAAATTTATCAAGATAATTTAAATCAATACTTTTAAAACATTTTCTAGCTGAAAATGAAATATTATCTAAATTATATGGAAACCTGCCTGTAATTAATTTATAAAAAATTACACCTAACCCCCAAATATCAGATTTTTGGGAATATACATTTAATTCATAACCTTCCGGAGAAATATAATTTAAAGATCCAAATGAATTTCCATCATAATAATAATAATCTGTTTTTTTAGAATATTCAAAATCAATAATAATTGCAGTATTATTTGCATACATAATATTTTCCAACTTCATATCTCCATGTATTATATTTAATTTATTTAAATGTTTTAAACCTTTTAATAAATCATAATAAATATTATTCATTATTTTATTATTACATTTTATATATTTCGTTAGATTATCTCCATCGATATATTCAATAACAATTATATAGAAATCCGGATATTTTATAATATCTAAAATTTTCTCTATATTTGGATGAGGATTATTTTTTAGTATTTCATAAACAGTTAAATCTTCATTTGTTATTTGATTGAAAATTATTTTAGTAATACAAATACTTTTCAGTATATAATCATATGATAATAAGACAAATTTATTTTCAGCTAATTTTATATCTGCAATTATTTTAAATCTTTTGATAAAATCATTTTGGCGTGTTAAAAATAAATAATTATCATCCATCTGTAAATTTTATTATATAAATATAACAATAAAAAAATTGAATTTAAAATTATCTACTTTATTATATAAATTATATTATAAATACAATATGGATAATACTACTAAAAGATTAAATGGAGAATTAAGGTTAATTAAAAAAAAACCAATTGATGATATTGATGTTTATCAAGATGAAAAAAATAATTTAGAATGGTATTTCCTTCTCAAAGGGAGTGAAAAAACAGAATATGAAGGAGGATCTTATATAGGTAAAATTGAATTGCCCTCAAATTATCCAAATTCTTCACCGAATTTATTAATGCTGACTCCATCCGGAAGATATGTAGTCACCGAAAAAGATGCTGTTAAAGATAAAAAACATTATATATGTTTATCTAATACAGGTTATCATCCAGAATCCCAATCTGTTATGTGGACAATTCGTTCTTTTTTAATTGGATTGCAATCAAATATGAATGAAAAACCAAATAGTGGGCATATTAATCATATAGATGAATCATCTGATGATAAAAAGAAAAAAGCAAAAGAATCGTATGAATATAATGTTAAAAATTATCCAGGAATATTAAAAAATTTTAAAAGATTTATTGATATTGACGATAAAAACAATATATATTTGGTATAAAAAAATTGAAATTATTTATATATATTATTATATGTATTTATATATATAAAGAAGATGCCAAATTTTAAAGGAGGTAAAAAATTTAAACGACAAAAAAAAGTAACTAATGATCGTCCCTCAGTTGTCCCTGAAGCAGTTGATAATCAATTATACGGACAAGTAGAACGTAGATTAGGTGGAAGACATTTAGAAATAAAATGTTCCGATAATAAAAAAAGGATCGGAATTATTCCTGGAAGTTTTGTAAGAAGAGTATGGATGAATGCAAATGATGTTGTATTGATTGATATTAATCCATTAAACGAAAAAGAATGTTTTATATTATATAAATATTCAATTGCTGAATGTCAGGTTTTAAAAAGTAAGAAATTAGTAAATTATACGATAAATGAAGATGATGATGATTCTGAATCAGAAAAAGAAGATATTTTCGATAAAATAGATGAATTAGATATGGAAAATGAAAATGACCCACACAACAAAAAATTAGATCAAACTGCTAAAAAATTGATTAAAAAAGAAAAAGATTTACAACTTAAAACAGCCAGAGATAACAAAGAAATAATTGATTTCGATTCAATATAAAAAATTGAAATTTATTTTATATATATTACAATAATTTATAATATATATATATATATATAACAATGGAAGCGATTATTAAATTTTTAAATCAATCAACATGTTATTCATATAATCATTCATCATGCATAAGTATAATAAATAAAATTAAAAATTTAAATCCAGATTTTTATAAAAAAGATTTTAACAATAAATTTTTTTTAAATGCTTTATATAATTTTTTTCAAAAAGGAAAATCCAAAGAATGTCATTTAAAATGCGATAATCAACAAATATTTATCGATTTATTTAAGAATATTCCGAATATTGATATTAATAATTATATTGATAATATTATAAAATTTGATCAATATTTTATTGAAATTCCACTCAATACAAAAAATATTGACTCAATGATAACAATGAAAGCCAAAAATGTTATAATACATTCTTTTAATAAGGATTCTTTATTATTTAAAGAATATTTAAATGATTTTATTCATCTTGGACTAGAAAAAGAAGCAACTATATTATTATCAGTTGGGGCAGTTGTAAGAGAAAATAATATTTTATTAGCAATAAAAAATAAATTAAGCGATTTTGTTGAATATGTGATAAATAAACATAATTTTAAACCAACATATAACATGTTGTATCAATCATGTGTTATGAAAAATGAAAAATTAATGAAATTATTTTTAAATAATAAAATTTTTCCTGACTCTGAATGCTTTAAAGTTATAGCTAAAACTAATAGTTATAGTTCAAAATATATTTATAAAGATTATAATAAATATGAGACAGAACTTATTGATATATTAGTTAATTATGGCTATATTATATCATATGATGATATATATATAGCCACCGAAAATGGGGTTTTTGTTAATAATATTGATAAATTTAATATAAAATTTGATGTTAAATTTTTAAAGTTATGTTCGCGCAAAGGAATATATTTTTATGAAACAAAAATTAAACCAGATGTAGAGTGTCTAGAAATAGAATGTGAAAAATCAGGTAATTCTGTAAAAATTAAACAAATGTTAAAAAATATTAAACCAACTCCATTGTGTTTAGAAAAAGCATGTTTAATTAAAAATAATACTGCAGTAATAAAATTACTTTTAGAAAATGGTGCACCAGTAACTAAAAAATGTTTAATAAATGTGGCAAATCAATATTATGTAAAACCACTGTATATTTTAATTGATCATTTGGAAATTATTTCTAAAAAAAATATTAATGCTAATAATATAGAAGAGGAAGAAGATGAAAAAGAGGAAAAAGCAAAAGAAGAAAAAGAAGTAAAAGATGAAAAAGAAGATAAAGAAGATAAAGAAGATAAAGAAGATAAAGAAGATAAAGAAGAGAAAGAAGTGAAAGAAGAAAAGAAAGAGGAAAATAAAGAAGAGAAAGAAGTGAAAGAAGAAAAGAAAGAGGAAAATAAAGAAATAGATATGTATATCTTTCAAGAAAAAAAAGCAATAGCAGATTGTAAAAAAAAATATTGTTTAAAAAAATCTCTTTTGAAAATAATTTCTACGAAAGAAAAAAGTTTAAATGTAATTGAATTAAGGAAGAAATTATTAAAATATTTTGTGGATAAAAAATTAATTAAAAATAATGATATTTTTTTTGATAAAAATATCCAAGAATTATTAAAAACGAAAAAAAAGTATGTAAAATTTGATTATTTTACACAATTATCTGTTAATCTATTAGTTTAAATTATTTTATCTTAATTATATAAACTTTGAATATTTAATTAAGAATTTTTATTTATTTTTTGGATTTTCTGGAACGACGTTTGGAGGATTTTTTAGATCCTTTCTTAGAGCGACGTTTCTTTCCACCAACGGATTTTCTGGAACGACGTTTAGAGGATTTTTTAGATCCTTTTTTAGAGC
>Ga0210044_10005759_pt1 | contig 16623 bp, 20 predicted proteins | sample CryGey13umfilter_2_FD_183959 | JGI IMG/M metagenome (GOLD analysis project Ga0210044, IMG submission 183959) | Groundwater microbial communities from aquifer in Utah, USA - Crystal Geyser 4/9/14 3 um filter (SPAdes) (version 2) | ecosystem: Environmental > Aquatic > Deep subsurface >...
AGGCATTATCTGGCTCGCTTTCGCAGGAAAACGCTCTGCTACTCTAAGTCATGGGCCATGCTAAATGCCTCCCTGACTCTCTTGTTTAATAAACGTGCGGCTATGTCTATCCTAAAGTAGCAACCCCGAAATACTATATGGGGCAAGAAGGCTTTGATCTTAAGTTTGTGGGAGAAGAAACAGGAGACAGTTTGTTAATGGCAGCAGTTAAGGGAGGGGATTTGGGGTGCGTTAAACAGATAATAGCAGCATACAATAAGAAATGGATATTTGTTGACGATTTTAGGAATAAAAATGATTACACTCCATTTTTGATGGCCAGCAAGCTGGGGCACTATGACATTTTTAAGGAGCTTCTTAAAGAAGGAGCTTTATCTGACTTCACGGCAAAAACAGAAGAGGGCTATGCTGCTAGTTGGTTTACGTGTATGGCGGAGTCCGGCAATAAAGCATTCGTGCTACAAGTATTACGCGATGGCGAACCAAATATATTAGATACGTATCATGGATGCCGTGCAGGAAGTTTTATAGGCGAACTTGTGTGTAGCATTCCTGAAATAACTCTTGCGGATATAAGAGACAATATGCCCAAGGATAAGTTTGAGGTGGCATACGGAATGTTCAAGATACATTTGTTGGGCTTAATATGTGAGGCATCTGAGGGATACTTTGGGCGTTTGGTTAGGGAAGAACTGATTGGGTATTTAACATTATTTGCCGAGCGCAATAAGGACAGTGAAATTGTTAAAGATCTTATAAAGGTTATGGAAGCTCGACATGATTGGGTAACCTTTACCCAAGATAAGGATGGCAAGCCGATAAAGGTTAGGATGTTTGACAAGGAAGGATCCGGGCACCTGCAGTCTTACATTGCAGTCAAGGGAGAAAAATCCAAATTGGAAGGACGGCGGGTACGCATGGTGGTGGATCTTAATGGGCGAAATCGCTTAGCCGTAAATTTGGGAGATATAAAGAAAAAAGATAAAGGATATGTGACGGATAAGCCTGAGCTTGTTGGCAAGAACTATTCCGGAATAAACCTATTTACGGTGACAGAAATGAAGGGTGGCATACGCTTTAAAGAACAAGTTAACAATACGATTAAGAACATGAAAGATGTTGAGCCCGATATGTCATTGCTTTTTGAGCGCCAACTGAAAGACAAACGACAAGTAGTGGGTAATTGCATTTATTTTAACCAAGCTCTTGGTTTAGAGACCCTGACTGCGATTAAGCAACTAGAGAAAGAAGGCGTTTATTGGGAGAAGAGCTCAGATTACTTTGATAAGTTGGAAGATGCCATGAAAAGAAGTGATGACAAGCATTATGACTACATGGAAAAAGAAATCTCAAAATATTTCCTAGAAGATATTAGCAAACTTGGGTTCACGAAAACGAAAGATGAGTATCCTGATGCGTACAAGAGGGATAGACTGGTTTTGGCGAATTCATTATTTAAAATTTTAACCTTAGCAAGTGATGAAAAAGAAATTGGGGAGATCATTAAATTAGTACCTGAGGCAATGTTGAAAGAGCTGCTTTCATGCGTGACGCATAAGACCTACCAATTACCGTTGATACATTACCTGAAGTATAGTAATCGAGATTTGTATGACAGTTTGCAAAAAATTTTACCGAAAGAAATGATTAAAGCGTTAGCCGATGTAACGTTTGAGATCAAAAAAGATTACCTAAAAAAGGCGGTAATGGAAGCCTGTGATGATAGCCATGGCGTTCCGCGCGTTAAGGATTTGCCGATCATACTAAATATAGTGCTTGAGAATTTTAAGGATGATGATGAGTTTATTTTGTTGATGAATGAAACTATTGATCGTGTACATCTGTTTCCGGTGAAGGATGGATTGATGAGTAAAAAGACTTTGGAAAATAAGCTCATTATTGATGTTTTGATGGAAGCAACCGAGGGTAAAATTTTGGATTTTTTCAGCAAAAGTGAGCGTGGTAGGAAGTTGCTTGAAAAAGATGAACTTGAGTGATTTTAATGGCTGATCGGGAGGCACCGTTAAATAAAAATGCCAACCTGAATTCTAAGTCTGATCCTGTTTCTTTACATCTAAAACGTAATGACATCGATAATTATCCGTGGGGTAAAATCGATGATTTTGTAGAGGTATTGGGTTATTAGGCCAACGGTGAGGAAGAGGAGGGTTAGGCCGGCTAGGATTCTTACGGAAAAGCTCACCATAAAGACGTTCATTTTGGGGACGGCTTTGCCCATGATGGCGAAGGTGACGTTGATGACGAAGTTGAGGGCGATGGCGGGGGCTGCCGCTTGGGCGCCAACGAGGAAAATGAGACTGGTGGCCTTTACGAGACCTTCGACCCCGCGGAAGGCGGGGAAACCGCCGAGGACAGGGAAGTGGTAATAGCTCATGACAAAGTTATGAAGCGTTTGGTAATGGACACCTGTTATGAAGAAAAGGATCGCTGTCATGTAGAACAGAGCGGTGCTGATGACAGTTGAACGGGTTTGCGCGATGGGATCGAAGTTCGAGCTCATGGAGAGGCCGATTTCCGTGGAGATGACGGAGCCGGCGAATTCTGCTACCCAGAAGGCTATGCGGGCACCAAAACCCATGAGTGTGCCGAAGAGAAATTCCTTTGCGAAGATTAAGAAGAGCCCTAGGACGTGGGAAGGGATCGGGGTGGTTTCGTTAATCTTGGGATAGATGAGGATTGCAAATGTGATTGCTAGGGCGAAACGAACCGGTAGCGGGATGATTTTTCCGGAAAAATAGGGAATCATCATCAGGAAGCCCGCGGTACGCCCGAGGACGAAGAAACCAATAATGATATCCGTTAAGGGAAAAGTCATCGTGCCATTTCAGGGAGTTTTTGTATAAAAGTGATGGTAAACTCCATGAGCGTGCGGATCATCCAGTGAGCGGAGGCGATGAGGACGAAGCAGACGGCTAGTAGCTTAGGGACAAATGTTAGGGTTTGTTCCTGGATACTTGTAATGGATTGTAGCAAGCTGATGAGCACGCCTACGCTGATGGCGGTTGCCATGAGAGGGGCGATGAGGGTTATGGAAGTGAGGATAAGCGTCCTCAAGATATCAACTGAGGATTCAATGGTCATAATCGGAAGCTTTCGACGAGGGAACGTACCACAAGGTACCAACCATCTACGAGAACGAATAGGAGTATTTTAAAAGGCAAAGATATAATAGCGGGGGGCATCATCATCATACCCATGGCCATGAGCGTTGACGCGACGAGGAAGTCTATGATAAGGAAAGGAACAAATATCATAAAACCCATTTGAAAAGCGGTACGAAGCTCACTCATGATGAAAGCCGGTATAACAACGCGCATGGGGAGGTCTGACGGTAAGGTTGAGCCCATACTGGCCAGGCCGAGAAAGAATTCGATATCGGATTCTCGCGTTTGCTTTAACATGAAACCCTTGAGGTGGGCGGAGCCATTATCGAAAGCCTGTGTGGACGTTATCTTTTTATCCATATAAGGCTGAACGGCCTCGCTGTAGACGCGTTCCCAGATGGGAGCCATGAGGAAGAATGTGAGAAAGAGCGCTAGCCCGATAATGATTTGGTTTGCGGGGGCAGATTGGACACCGAGAGCGTTACGGACGAAACCCAGGACGATGACGATACGCGTGAAGCTTGTCATCAACATAATGATAGACGGTGCCAGGGTGAGCAACGTCATGAAGAAAAGCAATTGGATGGCGACACTGAGGTCACCCGGGCTATCGAGACCGCTAATATCTAATCGGAATGTGGGCTGAGCGGGGGCAGCTTGAGCGAACGCAGGCGTAAGCGCTGCCGAAAAGAAGAAGAAGCCTAAAGTAAGGAGGAGAGGGGTATATTTAAAAGGTTTCAAAGAGGTACGACTTTATGACGAACTTGAAGATTCTTTTTGGGAAAGATCCTCATCAAATTCGGAACTTAGGATAGATAAATTTTTGATCATGCCAGGGCCGACGCCGAGGAGGAATTTTTTTTGACCATATTCGACGACAACGAGAAACTGTTTATTGCCGAGAACACGTGTTTCCGAGATAATGAGCTTGCTACCCTGTTTTTTATTTCTAAAAGGAAAGCTGCTCTTTCGGGAGATATAGATAACTAATAAGCCGATGAAAGCGATTAGCCCTAGGTAGAGGAAAATCTGGCCGATGAGGCCGGAAGTATTCACCATTTCGGCGGACGAAGGAGGGCTTTGCGGTGAAGGGAAATAAGACGGCGGTGTTACAACGGCAGTATCAACCACTATTTCGGGTTTGGCACCTTGTGCCTGCTCAACTATAGTTTGTTCAATGACCTCTTGGGGAAGAGTATTGTCCTTAGAAGCGACTGATTCTCCAACGGCGAGATGGAGCGGGGTGAGGATTATGATTGCGAGTAACGATATACATTTCACTTGGTACTGTCTCCGACTAATTCAGTTATTTTAATGCCAAAGTTATCTTCTACCACAACAACCTCACCATAGGCAACAAGCTTTTGGTTAACATAGAGGCCTACTGGGTCTTTTGTTTTTTGGCGTAACTGAATGACGGCACCGGGACAAAGCTCAACAATTTCTCGCATAGGCAGTTCGCAAGAGCCGAGTTGTACGGTTGCTTTTACCCTTACATCTAAAACGATTTCGAGATTTTTGGTATCAATTGTAGGTGTTTCCATAATTTATTTTTCCCCTATATGTTTACGAGTTATTTTAACGGCATTATGATCCGAGTCTATACCGGCCTCGCCGATGAAACAGACGGTATTCATGAGACGGATACGGGTATTGCGTAAAGCGTTTTCCGGCATTTCAAGGATGTCACCCGGCCTGAGGTTTAAGAGATCACGCACTTGGATTTCGAAAGGCTCCCATTCGGCGGAGACAGGTACGGTGATGTTGTCGTAGCTTTTTGTCCACGCGGGCTTAGTTTTGTCCGCCTGTTTACCCTGGTTAAATTTGAGACTATTGGCGTGCATTGTTTTTATGATCGGCTCGATCATAAAGTAAGGGAAGCACAGCTGCATGGTTTCGGAGCAATCGCCCAGGGAGACTTCGATATCGAGGATGAGTACTATGGCGTCCGGGGAAGCAGTGTTAAGGAAACGACCACTATTTTCCTGACCCGCGATAATGGGCTCCATGCCCGTATACTCTGTCCACTGGCGGCACCATTCGAAAAGGATGATATAAATAACATCCTCCATGAGGGTGATTTCGATTTCGGTGAGGTAGCGTTCATCCTTAATAGAGTGGCCCCTGCCACCGAGCATGCGGTTTATGAACGTCATGGCCAAACGCGGGTTCACATCCATAACGCCGATTCCCTCGAGTTTATCGATTTGGAAAAGGCTGATGAACGTGGGGTTTGGGATGGCTTCTGTAAACTTTTGGTAAGTGGTGGTGTAAAGCTTGGACATTTTTAGCTGGGTATCCAAGCGAAGAAACATAGAGAGACGAGCGGATAAGTAGTGGACGAATTTTTCGTGCCGAATACGGATTTGCCGGAGCTCTGTTTCGGTTAAGAAAACGGGATTACGAAAGTCGTAGGCCTCGATGTTAATTTTCTCATCGGAACCGAATTTTTCACCCTCGAGATTGTAAACGATACCACTGGGGGTGCCTTGGGCATCCTCCATGAGACGATCAATATCGGATTGATTAAGGATTTCTGAAAAATCATCTCCAGAATCTTCCGCGCTCATAATGTGTGTGGGGTAGAGATTAGTGGGTAGCGTTTATTGAACAACGAATTCAGAGAAGTAGAGATTCTGAATGAGTTCTTGGTTTAATTTTGTTTCGAAGACGCTTAAGAGATTGCTACGAATTTTATTTTGGATGCCAGGCTCTTCGAGGTCAGTAAGCGTTAAAGAAGAGAGGAGGGTGATGGTGGCATCGATCAATTTAGCCTTATTGGACTCGATGACATCCTTGAAATTGGCGGCTCTACCCTCCACGGTAAAACTGACCTTAACGTAACGAGCCTGGAGTGTACCGGATATGTTTGCTACGATGTTATCAAATTTATATTTCTGAGGAGGACCTACCGGAATTTCCTGACCCTCGTGGCCGGCGGACTGGGTAGACTCCGTTGTTTTTAAATGCTTCTGGATTGTGGGGATCGTGATGAACTTTGTTGTTAAGATGGACACCAAAGGCACGAGGACAATGAGAACGATCAAAGGCACCCAGGGGTTCTGCGAGGCTCCCCCCTGGGATTGTTTATCGTTGGGCAAATCTTCTATTTTATCTTCATCAGCCATAATGATGGATCATGACATTATCGTTTGAGATTTACAAGCTCTTGTAATATTTGGTCTGCAGTTCTTACTAAAGTAGCCCCTGCTTGGTAATATCTTTGGTCTACGATTAATTTAGAGAAAGATTCTGTTAAATTAACGTTAGAGCTTTCCAGACTGTACTGCCTGATGATACCTAATTTACCGGAATTAGCCCGGCTTAAGTTAACATCAAACGGTGAAGCCCCGGCTGCGGCAAGACCGGAGTACAAGTTGTCCCCCTGCTTGGTGAGCGCTTGTTCATCGCTGACCTGAACGAGCAGAATGGACCCCTTGGTGAAAGAATCATTATTACTGAGCTGCATGACAACATCGCCGGCATTATTGATACTGTAACCCGTAAACGTGGGGGCAGCTCGGTTGATATCACCATCGGCAAAGGTTGAAAATGTACCAACCTTATTAATACCACTACCAACAGCGAGGTTATAGTCCACATTAAGGTCGCCAATAGTAGGTGCTGAAGGCGTTCCGGAAGGGGTGACCTTGGTGAAAACAAGCTGACCACTTACCTCTGAGACGTTATAAGTGGGGTAGAAAGCGGGATCATTTACCGCACCCTGGAGACGGAAACCCTGTTGTTGGGTGACGAGGTAACCTCTATCATCCTCACGAAAAGTACCGGCTCTAGAGATGTAGTCTACGGAGTTGATACTATCCTTTACCTTAAAGAAACCGCCCCCCTCGATAGCCAAGTGAGAACGAACCCCTGTTTTTTCAATAGGGCCTTGAGAGAAGTCGTTCACTACACCCTGAATTTGCACACCCAAGCCGATTTGGTTAGACGGTGAATTGGAGCCGGGCTTATTACCGCCCGGTGAAGGGGCCGCGGCGTTAAGCGTGTTACTGAACGTGTCTGCGGTTAGAACCATGGTGCGTTTGTAGCCTACGGTTTCGACATTTGCGATGTCGTTACCGGTAGCCTCCACGCGTTTGGATGCCGCATCGATTGTGCTTACACCACTTTGTAATAGATTACTGAGAGCCATCTCGTGCCTTTCGTTGTGTTGTTGTTAAAAAGAGCTTAATTTAAGCTAGGATTGTTATCGTTATCCTCCTCGAGTTCGAGAAGGAGTTGGGTTCCGTCTTCAAAATCTTCATCGCCATCGAGGTGGATAATGATATCGCTACCCGCTTTGTAGCAGATGACATCGCCATCGAGCTCAAAGATAGCGTATCCTGGATCAAACAAGTCGAATAATAGAATTTCCGGTTCATGAGTTGCTTGAGTTTTTTTATTTTTCCCCGTGGTCGTTTTTTTTGTTGTTTTTTTGCGTGCGTTCATCCTTATCCCCTGGTTAGTTGTTTTGCCTTATTGGTGGTTTTTAAAAGTAAATTGTGAGACGAGTCTAACCGGTTGCGGTTGTTTCTGTTGTTGTTTCGGTAGCGGTATCACTTGTTGAAGCAGTATCTGTTGTATTGGTAGGTGTGGTTGTTGTAGCAGTAGGGGTAGTCGAAGGGGTAGTTGTTTTTGCTACCGATGTGGACGATGCGGGTAGGCGTACGTCCTGGACCTGGTCGAGGGTGAATAGGCCTTGACCATCAATTGAGATCTTCATGCTGCCACCGGATTCTTTGACCCCCGTTACCATGCCGGTTATTCCAGGAGAGACCGTGCCGGTAACCGAATCCACCTTATCCTTCAAGGTAACCTCTTTACCGAAGTAAGAGAAAGCCTTCATGGTATCGCGCATAGAGCTGGTTTGCTCGAGGTTACTAAACGTAGCCATTTGGGCGATGAATTCCTGGTTATTTACCGGTTCCATGGGGTTTTGGTTACTGAGCTGAACGGTTAAAAGTTTGATGAAGTCTGCTTGACTCAGGGATTTTTTAATATCCCTGTTAGCGAGGAAAGAAGGGTCTTGAAGACTACCTGTGATTGTGTTTGCGGAAGGGATAGCTGATACGTCTGCCATAATAGTGAGTTTTTTTAATTAAGCCTGGTGATAGACCTTGCGATTGGTGAGGGGATTTACTGAAGACTCAAAGTCATTTGCAACGAATTCAGGGGTACTTAATTGAATGCCCCGTTCGCTAGAAGCCTTAGCAAGCTCTGACCAACCATTAAGGATGGAATTCTTGAGGTTGGAGTCATTAGATTGGAAACGTATTGAAACGTTGTTGTTAGTTAGTTTTAAATGTAAAGAGATCTCTTCTCCCTCAGGCATGGCTAGTGAGACCCGCATCCAACCCTTATCTGATTTTCTTAAACGATCGATCTGTTGCATGATTGCCGGGATGATTTCAGCCTGTTGGGTATTTGCGATTGATTTGGGTTCAAAAATTTGTTGGATCGCCTGGCTTGTTTTTGCTTTGCCGACACTGTTTAAAATAAGAGCATTTTTGATATAATCCTCCTGCATTTTTTCACGAGACTGCTCTTTATTATTTTGCCGTGCATCTGAGCCCATGTTCATGTGTGATTGTTGAGAATTATGTTTTAAATCTGCCAGCAAACTAGAAGAATCCACGAGTGAGCTTCTGGGAGTATTTGTTTCTGTAGGTGTGTGAGACATGTGTGCAACGAATCCGTTTCGAAGGTGTAATTTATCCTTACTTTGAGCATGATCCGTGCCAGGGTGAACATTTTCTAAGTTTGAGGGCCATTTTTGTGTGAGATTGCGTAAATTAGCTTCCAGCGACTTCTCCAACGTGAATTCCGTTTTTATGAAATTGGAAGTAGAACGCTCTGCTTGGGATCTTTCCGTTAAAAAACCCTTGAGCTGTACCTCCTCGTTTACCCTGAGTTGAGGAGCAGCCGGTTTTTCCGACCTGTTCTTTGCGATGCTTTTAGGAGTCAACGTATTTTCGTGTGCGTTTAACGAATTGTTAGAAAGCGCTTTTTCAAACTCCTGTACACTTGGTTTATTTGACTTAACCTCCCGTGCAATAGACTTTGAGTTGTCAGCAAGAAGGGTATTATTTGCGACCAGAGCATTTTGGCTAGCCAGCTGATTATCTATATTTGTATTTGCTTCCTTTGCTTTGGCATGCTCCTGTTTTACGAGTGATGCGTGATTCGAAGCCGGTTGCTTGGTATCGGATGAAATGTTGGAAGCATCCGTCTTTACTTCCCTGTTTACTAGAGGAGTGGTCGGTTGCTTTTCGAATGAGGCTGCTGCTGGTGCCTTATGCTGAGCGTTAGTGATTAGCTTTTCGACCCCTCTATCGGCCTTGGCTGATGGGATAGCAGCCTCCTTGCTGGCTACTTTGCCATCTGGCTTAGTTTGTTCCTGGACCTTTGCATGCTTTTCGGCGAGTTTTTTGAGCTTATGCGCGATTTTGTTTGGCAGATCAATTCTTCCAAACGCCTTACTATTTTCGAGCAATTTTTCGTTTGTTGTTACCGCGTTATTATTTTTAGCTAACGCAATTTTTTTCATTAAAGCCTGTGGGGCGTTACCTAGAATGTGTTGAATCTTACTGTTCGTGACGGCTTCTTGAGGGTTCTTGTTGAGTGCAGACGCTTCCTTAATTTGCTTTTCGGATGATCCTGAAAGAAGAGCGGCATCAGACTTCTTAAGCACGATGCTTTGTAGAGGCTTCTTTTTGATTACAGCTTGCTCAGGTTCATTCGATTTTGGCGCATCCGCCTTATCCTCTTTTTTATCCTCAATCTCCTTAGGCTTTGATTTTGCCTCCGCGGGCGTTTTCTGAAGTATTCTATCATTTTTTGCAAAATCATTTAAACGATCCTCAAACGTTTTGCCACCTGTGAGATCATTTTTAAATTCACGAAAATCCTTCAGACTCTCCTTATTAAAAAAATCGGTGGACGTGGAAGGCTCGATTAACTTGATCTTGATTAAAGATTCTTGATTCATAATGGTTTTAACGGGTTTTTTGTTTGAGGCGCATTAATTTGGTGAGATTAGCGACACGCTTGGAGTCGCCCTTAGCAGTCATGTTTGAAAAGATAGCTCCGATGACATCCGAGCTCATGTAAGATAAAATTTTTACCACGAAAACATCATCCATTTCCTTAAACACCTGCACGGCGGAATCCGGCTTTAACGTTGAGTAAGTTTGGGCAAGTTCCTTTAGGTTTTTTTCTTCACTCGCCTCTATTTCGACAATATCACTTGAAAGCTCATTTCTGAAAGTGACGATATTCTGCCTGAGCTCGGTGAGCTCCTGCTTTTCGGATTTTAGCCGCTCCTCCATTTCACGAATACTTTGCTCACGTTCCGCTATTTCTGTACGCTCGCCATTTAGACTAGAAACCAACTTTTCAATTTCACTGGAGCGAAAACTCCAAAACGTAGTTGCATCGCCCGGGTTTGCTAATTGACTGTCCCTTATGGGCGGAATGTTTACCGCGAACATGTACAACATGGTTTCACTTGTTGTAAAAGCGATAGCCAGAGCGATTGACCCCAGGACCCAGTATGAATTCAGTATTTTCATGAGTTATAAGCGTGTCTAGAGTTGATGATATCCTCGATTTCACGTTCTTCCTTTTTTGCTTCGAGGGCGGTATGTTTTTGTAATTGGTTTTCCTTTAGTTTTAAAAGCGTGTCCACCTTTTGCTTTAGTTTAAGGAAGTACTGAAAAGCTTTTTTCTCCTCATCCTGCGCATTAGAGATTGTTTGATTAATGTTACTGATTTGGGCGATGGTATCCTGGATAATCAGCGAAAAGTTCTTTTCATAAAAGGCGTAGAAGCGTTCTGTCTCGCCCTTTTCCAGATTATTAATTTGCCCCTGAAGAGCGATTTGCAAGTTGCGCTTGATTTCCTGAAGCCGCTGGCGCTTTTGTAAAAAACGCTGATACTTTGCAAATGCCTTTTGGGCATGGAATTCCCGGAGCGTTAAGACGGAGTGGAGCCTGAATTTAAATTTTTTCATGATATGGATTTTAGCAACTGCTCGAAACTGCTTTGCCGTTGCGCGAGCTCTTCGATCGGTTGTTGTAAAAATTGAGTGATGGAGTCGTGTTTATTAATAGCCTCATCCAGCTTTTTATTACTGCCCCTTTCATAGGCACCAATGGTGATTAAGTCTTCATGCTTATTATAGGTAGATAAGAGATCCCGTGCTTTGGAAATGATAGCTAACTCCTGTGGCGAACAAACCGCGCGAGTAAGACGACTGATACTTTCCAGTACATCTACTGCGGGAAAGTGGTTTGCGGCGGCTAGCGCGCGACTGAGAACGATGTGCCCGTCCAGAATACCCCGAACGGCATCCGCGATCGGCTCATTCATGTCATCCCCCTCAACCAAGATCGTATATAAAGCAGTAATAGAACCCCTTTCACCCATACCCGAACGCTCAAGCAATTTAGGTAATAAAGAAAAGACAGAAGGCGTGTAGCCACGCGTTGCAGGCGGCTCACCAACGGCAAGGCCAATTTCTCTTTGAGCCATTGCGAGACGAGTAACGGAGTCCATTAAAAAAAGAACTTTTTTATCCTGATCTCTGAAATATTCCGCGATACGAGTAGCGAGCATGGCAGCCCTTATTCTGAGCGGAGCAGGTTGATCCGATGTGGATACGATGACAACGGATCGGGCAAGACCCTCCTCGCCCAAATCGTTATCAATAAATTCTCTTAACTCACGACCCCGTTCTCCAACGAGCGCGATTACGTTTATATCTGCCTTAGAGCCCCTGGAGATCATACCAAGGAGAGTGGATTTACCCACACCACTGCCTGCGAAAATACCCACGCGTTGGCCCTCGCCCAGCGGAGTGAATGTATCGATAGACTTGATACCGGTTTGAAAAGGATCATGGATTTTTTGCCGTGCCATCGGGTTTAACGGTTTTTGACGCAAACCCGCGCTAGACCATTCGGACATGAGCTTACCCTTGCCATCGATGGGATTACCCAAGCCATCTAATATTCTTCCAATCAGGGAGGGTCCAACCGGTACGTTTCTGCTTTGCGCCCAAGAGACCACGGTACAGCCCGAATGTATATCATGTAATTCGGTAAGCGGCATGAGTAAGACATGGTTATGCCGGAAGCCGACTACCTCCGCAGTGCCTTCAAGTGCTTTTCTATGTGAGTAGATTTCGACAACATCGCCTATGGAGACCTCCGGGCCCTCGGACTCTATGATCAAGCCCGTGACCTGTACCACACGGCCAATTTTTTCAATCGGCTGGGTGTTTTTGATACGGCTCTCAATCCAATTAAGGTTATCTGCTACACTAAGATCCATTATCCAATCATTTCATGCTCAATTCGCTCGAGCTTTCTATTGATTGTAGCATTAATCTTGCCAAATTTGCTTTCGACTAAACAGTCACCGCATTTTAGCGCGGGATCTTCCTTGAAATTGAGATTGGGATACATATCCGTTAAATTTGCGGAAAACCTATCCAAGATGGCAAACGCATCCGGGCTAAGTGCTACCTCGATTTTATCCGCATTGGGTGAAATTTCGTGCAGTGCTTCGCGCACGATTTCCTCTACCTCCTCCGGTTTCAGTTCCAGGCCACCCCATACCCTGCGAACCATTTCAATGACAAGGAAAGGAAGACGCCCGCTTACATTGCTAAGGACCGTTGCGAATTGTTTTTGTATATCGTTTAACACCTTGTTCTGGAGGATGCTGACATCGTTATGCATTTCCGCGATCTGCTGGTTGAGAGACGCGGTTGTTTCAGAGACACCCCTGCGGTAAGCTTCGTCTGCCCGTTTTTCCGCGACCTTCAACGGTACAGGCGGAAGCGCATGCGATACGAATTTCACGCTTCGTATGGGCTCTGAAAGAACTATTTTTTTATACAACGACATTGCCTCCGGAATCATCGAGTGTTATTTCGCCCTCTTCTTCAAGACGCCTTAAGACCTGTATGATACGATCCTGAGCGGCATCCACATCTTTGAGACGAACTGCGCCGAGCATTTCCATTTCCTCTTTGATGCTTTCTGCGGCACGCTTGGAGACGGATTTGAAAATAGCGTCTTGCAGTAACATGTGAGCAGATTTCATTGCGAGAACCAAATCGCTCATCTCGATTTCTCTTGTGACGCGCTGCAAGTCGACAGGATCCAGACGTACCAAATCGTCGAAACTGAACATCTTCTTTCGGATAGCGGCACCCAGAGAAGGATTTTTGTCCTCCAGCTTTGAAAGAATACTTTTCGAAACCTCTTTGCCCAAAAAGTTGAGAACATCCGCAACAACACGAACACCACCGCTTTTGTGAACCGTGTATTTTTCCGCGCTTGCGATGTGAGGTTTGAGTGCTTGAACAATTTTTGCCACCATTTCCAGAGGAGCGCTATCCATAGTACCAATGCATTCTGCGACGTTGTCTCGATGCTCCTTCGGTAATAATTCCAGAACCTCGGCTGCTTTTTGTGTGTCCAAGTGAGAGATTAAAAAAGCGATTGTTTGGCTTTGTTCCTCTGCCATTAAATTATAAATTTGACGAGGCTCCATGGAGCTCATGTCCTGAATCAAGTCTGAAACACTGCCACCCGGCAAAATTCTTTCCAAAATATTGGAAGCCTTGTGGTCACCCTGAGACATTTCGAGAGCCTCTTGAGCGAATTTTGTACCCCCGAGAACAGACCCTACGGATTGACCCAGAATGCTGGCAAACTCCTCAAGCACCTGATCCTTGAGCTCTTGATCAACAATATTGATATGGGAAATTTCACGACAAAGCGTTTCCACGTTATTATCATCAAACGTGCGCAACATGGTAGCCGCGGCCTTTGGGCCAATGGCTATCAAGAAGACAGACAGTTTTTGAATCTTGGATAACTGGGCGTAATTGACTTCCTGGTAATTGATGTGGGCCATGGTTAACTACTTGGTTTGAGTTGAGGTTATCCAGTTTTGCAACGCGGCGCTGACGTTTTGAGGTTTTTCCTGAATCAAGTCATTGATGAGATCCGCGGTAGGGCGCATGTTACTATCCTTTGATTTGGCGATCGTATTTTCTGTTCTACGCCTTTCATCCATTAATTCCAAAGTAGACATTTGAGGCTTATGCTTCTTGAGCATTCTTAAAAAGACAACAAACATGAGAATAGCAATCCCGATTGCGCCATACCCGCGTAAGAATTCAGCCCAACGCCTAACCGGCTCAGGTATGCCCATTGGGTCCGGGCCCTTAAGAACCTCCGAACGAACAAAAGGCATCTCTTGAATGGTCACATTTTTAGCATTTTCTGCTGTTATACCAAGCGTGTTGATGACGATTTGGCGCATCGCTTCGATTTCCTCAGCGGTCCTAGGCTTAGGATTGAACCCACCTGTTTTGCCGCCGATCTCTTCCCGCATGGCCACAAAGACTGAAGCAGAAAGGTGACTAATGCTGCCGGGAACCTTTACTGTTTCATAAATTGATTTATTAATCTCGTAAGCCGTTGTTTTATTTTTACGAACGGATTGAGAAGAGTTAACAGGCTCGGTTGAAGATGCCGTATTCTCTCCCGCGAGTGTTGCGGTGGCGCCGGCGATTACATTAGTTTGAGTTTCACTGCTCGTGGACGTATCTTCAGTCGTCGAAAGGGTTCTGGCGACTTGGCCCTCGGGGTCAAATTTTTCCTCTGTAATCTTTGTGGCATCTGAATTCAATGAAACAGATACCTTTGCGACAACGCCGCCCGGGCCGACAACCTTTGTTAGCATAGTCTCAACCTTTTTAGAAAAATAGTCTTCCAACGTTTTACGATAGCGCAGTTGGCCGGTGACAACACTTAGACTGCCATCATTTTTAAGCTGTTCGGAAAGGACGTTACCATTGTTGTCGACCACAGCGACATTATTGACATCAAGACCCTCAACTGAGTTTGCGACTAAGAAACGAATCGAGTTTACTGATTCTTCCGGTAATAAGTAGCCCCCTGTTTCCACGAAAACGGAAGCCGTGGCTCTTGTGTTTGCCTGCTCCGCAAGTAATTTGTTTTCCGGAACGGTGACCATGACTCTTGCCGAACGGATTCCCCTTAACTGAGAAATAGTACGACCGAGCTCGCCCTGTATCGCTCGTAAATAATTAGTACGTTGAATGAAGTCACTGATGCCAAAATTAGGTTTATCAAAAATTTCGTAACCCACGCTTCCCCCGCTAGGGACACCCTTGACGGCGAGATCCATTCTGAGTTTATAAATCTGATCCGAAGGGACAAAAATAGAACTACCACCGGCGCCAATTTTATACTTAATACTCTTTTCCTCGATTGTTTTGACAACCTCGGCCATATCTGTGTTATCCAACTTTCCGTACAGGAGCTGCATTTGCTGCTTTCCTGACCAGATGACCATGCCCGCTATACCCACGAAGACGATACCAACGGCAAGAAAGATGGACAGCTTTTGCCCCAGGGTAAAATCTTTCCAGACCGATTGGAGTTGTATTAAATAAGTTTTCATAGTTCGTTAAAAATTAAACTTGGACCCGTAAGAGCTCCTGATAGGCTTCGATCACTTTGTTTCGAATATTCAGCATTAAATCCCAGGCAACACCGGCTTCCTCGGAAAGTATTTTGGCCTGCACGATATTATCCGTTTTGCCCATCATGACATTTCGATTGGCAATTGTGGAATCGAATGATTTTTGGTTAACCTCATTTACAAAACCAGACATCACATTACTAAACGTAGGAGCATTCCCTGAACCCCCGAAAGAGATAGGAGCGGCCTTGTTTTCGAATGCTATATTCTTGGTATCATTTACCCCCTTAAGCGAGTTATCGATGGCGCTTCTGAGGTCACTGGCAAATTGGTTACCCATGCCATTAATGTCTTTTTCTCCCGAGAAAAGGTCATTACCGAAGTTAATGCCCCCGCCGTTATTTCCAGCTCCCCCAATACCGGACTTGGAAAGATTTTCTTGTATTTTTGAGGTATTTAGACCTGATGCTAAGCTCTGTAGTGATCCTACGTCCATTGTGTTATCCTTTCTCGCCTATTATTTGCCCATACGTAGCGTTAAACGTGCCATTTCCCGTGATGTTTTCGCAACCACAAGATTCGCTTCGTAGTTTCTGTTAAATTCGATCAAATTGACCATTTCCTGTGATAAATTGACATTAGGCATTTCAAGCATGCCATTTTCATCCGCATGAGGGTGGTTTGGGTTATAGATTTTGTTACCAGGTGTTTTATCCTCTGTGACCTCACCCACTTGGACACCATTTTTGATAGAGCCATCAGCTGTTGACATGAGTAAAGATTCGAAGGAGACCTCCTTGGCCCGATAAACCTTGCCATCAGGACCCCTCGTGGTGAATTGGTTGGCAATATTCTCCGCTGTGATATTCATGCCATATTTAGAGGCCTGGAGCGCGCTAGCGGTTACATCAATTGAGGGTATTAAATCCATGGCTAAAATATGTGGTTATAGTGATTTTCCTGAAATGGC
>Ga0210044_10005762_pt1 | contig 16618 bp, 16 predicted proteins | sample CryGey13umfilter_2_FD_183959 | JGI IMG/M metagenome (GOLD analysis project Ga0210044, IMG submission 183959) | Groundwater microbial communities from aquifer in Utah, USA - Crystal Geyser 4/9/14 3 um filter (SPAdes) (version 2) | ecosystem: Environmental > Aquatic > Deep subsurface >...
CCAGACCCAAATTTTTATTGAGACTCCTTACAGAAATCAGAAACTTTTTCAGTTCATTACTAAAGTTTGTAGCGAAAAAACAATGCTTTGTGTGGCTTGCAATATAAACGCTTCTGATGAATTTATAAAAAGTAAAAGCATAGAAAATTGGAAAAAATCTAAACTCGATATCAATAAAAAAAATACCATATTTCTTTTATATAAATGACGCAAAATGAAGCCTTTGACATATTAAAATTAGACTTAAATGCCACGGATGAGCAGATAAAAAAAGCTTTTAGAAAAATGGCAATGGAATTTCATCCCGACAGAAATGAAAGTATTGATGCTAAATCCAAATTTATTGAAATCCATGAAGCTTATACATTTCTTTTAAATCAGAATTCAAAGAATTATTCAGATATAAAATATAATCAATATAGAAGGTATGCCGATAAAACAGCGTCAAATAGTTTTAGAAATCCAAAGCATAATTTCTCCCAAAGCAATTTTTCTCAACCAAATAATCAATCTTTTGAGGAGAGATATGAAAATGCAAGGCGTGCTGCTGACGCCATATTCGAAGAAAAGAGCAAAATTATTTACCAGAAAGTTTTTGATACATACATGCAAAGTAATCAGCGCTCCTGGGCAAATTTCGTTGCTGTCTTTTCTCTTCTCCTTTCTATGCTTTTTATTGCTGATAATTTTATGCCGACTAAAGAAAATTACACTGGCATAAAGTGGTTTTCAGAATATTCTTCATATTTTGTAAGATTTCAAAATACTAATTATGAGGTTGATAAGTCTTTTTACTTTAAAAACTATAAAAATCTTAATGCTGTATATTTTCAAACAACAGCACTGTTCAAGGATGTAAAATATGTGAAATTGATAAATCAAAATAGAACTGAAATTGTACTTTTAGATCTCGGACTATCTGTTACAACCACCTTTCCAATCATACCTTTGATTTTACTTTTTCCTTTAATTAGTTTATTTATGGAAAAACCAACTTTCAATTTTGTTTTTTTTCATATCAACATAAATTCCTATGTAATACCAGCCTTTATAATTTTTTTATTCCTTAGTAACAATCGCATTTTCAAATTGTTCAGTATCTGAAGCATTTATAAATTAAATTAATAATTCCTTTCAAAGAAAATATTTTCATAAAATATAAAAATTTTCAGTCTTTAAAAATTACTTACTTTTGAGCAATAAATTTAACAAAATACATTATGGCACAGAACCCACAAAACGAACTTAACATGAAAAAAATTGCTCCCATTGCTTTGTTAGTCATAGCATTATTGGTGGTTATTATTTTCTGGAATCGTATGACAGTTACTATTGAAGCTGGTCATCAAGGAGTAGTATTTAACACATTTGGTGATGGCATCGACTTAAACCAAATGCCTTTGAACGAAGGATTTCATTTTATTGCACCTTGGAATACAGTTACAGTTTATTCAATTCGTCAGCAAGATAAGGCTGAAGACATGAAAGTACTGTCATCCAATGGCTTAGAAATAAATGTTGACGTTTCAACATGGTTTTTCCCTAAGGTAGGAAAACTTGCTTATTTGCATAAATATTTAGGCGACGATTATGAATCACAAGTAGTTATGCCCTCTTTAAGGTCAGCATCAAGAAGTGTAATTGGCAGATATACTCCAGAAGAAATCTATTCAACAAAAAGAGAAGCCATACAAGTAGAAATTTTTGACGAAACAAAAAAAATACTTGATCAAAAGTATATTTATTTGGACAGGGTGCTTATCAGATCTATCTATTTGCCAGCAACAATAAAATCAGCAATTGAGAGCAAATTGAAACAGGAGCAATTAGCTTTGGAATACAAATATAAGCTTGAACGAGCAAAATCGGAGGCTGAACGTCAAAGAATAGCTGCCGAAGGAGAATCTGCTGCTAATAAAATTATCAACAACTCTCTGACAGAGAATTTGTTAAGAATGCGTGGTATTGAGGCAACAATGAATCTCGCAGAATCTACAAATGCTAAAGTTGTTGTGATAGGAAGTGGCAAAGATGGTTTACCATTAATTCTTGGCGATAAATAATCGATTTCACAAATCTTAAAAAAAACATCCGTCGTCACGCGGATGTATTTTTTTATGACCAAAAAAATCTTCAAATTAGCTTTACCAAATATTGCAAGCAATATTACTATTCCATTGCTTGGCCTTGTAGATACAGCTCTCATGGGGCATTTAGATGCTTTAGATTATCTCGGTGCGATAGCTTTGGGCTCAATGATTTTCAACATGGTTTATTGGAGTTTGGGATTTTTGAGAATGGGCACCGTTGGTTTTACAGCCCAAGCGTTTGGTTCCAAAGATAACACACAAATAAATTTAATTTTTCAAAGAGGTATTTTGTTGGCTCTTGCCTTGGGAATTATTGTAATTGCAATTCACCCATGGCTAATTGAATTCGGAATAAATTTTACCACTTCAGGAGCAGGAGTAAAATATTTTGCGGCCGATTATGTTCGCATTCGCATTTGGGCGGCACCTGCGGGATTATTAATTATGGTTTTTAGCGGCTGGTTTTTAGGTATGCAGAACGCCATTTACCCTATGATAATTGCTATTGTTGCTAATGTTTTCAATATTATGCTTAGCTTTATTTTTGTATATTATTTAGATATGAAAAGCGCTGGAGCTGCCTTAGGAACTTTGATTGCACAATATCTATCTCTCGCTGTTGCAATATTATTATTTCGTAAAAAATACAAATATTTATGGCAAAAAATTGAAATGGCTAAATTGCTGAATCTGAGCGAGATGAAATCTTTTTTTAAAGTCAACAGTGATATATTTATAAGAACTTTAGGGATAATTTTTGTCATTTCTTTTTTCACAATAAAATCAGCAAATATTAGTGATGGAATTTTAGCTGTTAATTCAATTTTGTTTCAATTCTTTCTATTTTATACTTTTATGCTTGATGGTTTTGCCAATGCTGCAGAAGCCTTGACAGGTGAATATATTGGCTTAAAAAATTTGGTAAACTTGAAAAAATCTGTCAAAAGCAATTTCTTATTAGGACTGGCTTTCAGCATTGTTTTTAGTCTTGTTTATTTTTTCTTTGGCAATAACTTAATCCAGCTTTTAACTAATAACAATGAAGTTATAAAACTGGCTAAACCTCTGATGCTTTGGATAGTAATTATGCCACTAATATCTTTCCCTGCATTTATTTTAGATGGAATATTTATTGGAGCCACAGCATCAAAATCTTTAAGAAATGCTATGATAATATCAGTCATATTCTTTTTTATACCAGCCTATTACCTTCTTCCTTTTAAAGGAACAGAGCGCCTTTGGATTGCATTTTTAATTTTCCTTGTAGCTCGTGGTTTTACTCTTTCATTGGTCTTAAAGAAGAATATATACTTAAAATATACTAATTAATTGCAGTATGTAATTAGGTAAAAATTCATAAAATTTCCCTATTATTACTGTTGTTATTAAAATATTTTAAAATGTATCTTTACAATCTTAAAATATAATTCTAATACTTTTTAAATAATACCAAAATGATTCGAATTTATTTAGTTGATGACAACGCCGATTTCATAAATGGAATGATGCATTTATTCAGAAATGACGAAGATATTGAGGTTGTTGGGTTTGAGAAGAATCCAATCGATTTCTTAAATTATTACAAACCCTCTTTATGCGATATAATCCTTATGGACATTAGGATGCCAGAGATGGATGGGCTTAATTTAGCAGAAATAATTATTAATAATAATCCGATGACTAAGGTTGTAATTCTGACATTATATTTCAATTTTGAAATTTTATGCCATTCTATTGAAGTGGGAGCAAAAGCTTATGTGCCAAAAAATACAACTTTAAAGGAATTGAAGCACGCTATTCAAAGGGTTTATGAAGGTCATTCATATTATTCACCGCCACCCAAAATTCCATGTCCCGAAAATTCGATAATTTATAATACTTAATTTAACTTAATTACAAGTGTGTCTTCCAAAAATTAGATTTCCAAGGCTAATGAAATTCTAAAACCAGAGTTTACTATTGTAATTGTCCCGAAAGCTTTCGGGATTAATATTGAAGAACAAGGAATAAAAAGCAATTTATAGAATGCCTCAAGAGTAAAATTTAATCAACCATCATTTTTTGAGCTTCCAAAATTCCTGCCTTTAATCCTTTTATATTTATGTCAACTAAATTCTTCCCTTTATTTGAGAAAATTGAATTAATAGCATCGATAATAATATTTTCGTCGATTTTCAAAAAAGGTGTTGCGGCGCCAAGCATTACCACATTCGACACCTTTGAATTGCCAATTTCAGAGGCAATCTTATCAGCATCAATTAAAACGTGGTGCTTTATTTTATTTATTTCAGAATATATTAATTCTCTATCGGTGTAGTTTTCAATATTTAAGAAAGGCCTTGAATTAGTAACCAACCAACCATCGGGTTTAAGAAATTTCAAATGTCTTAAAGCCTCCATAGGCTCTACTCCAATGATGATATCTGCTTGCCCTTCAGGTATCAAATCAGAAAATATTTCATCAGAAGAGAGTCTCAGATTCGACATCACATCCCCTCCTCTTTGGCTCATTCCATGAACTTCGGATTGTTTGAGATACAGTCCCTGACTTAAAGCAGCTTTACCAATAATTGAAGCTATGGAAAGGATTCCTTGCCCGCCAACGCCTCCTAAAATAATATTTATTTTCATAATAATTTCTTTGCAGATAAATTAATTTTGTTGCAATTCTTTCATCGATTTAATTGCTTTCAACCTCGCATTTAAAGTAACAATACATTCTCTTCTGGGAATAATTACAGAAACTCCTTTGTAATCGAGTTCTTTTTTAATGGTTGCTACATTCTCTTCATGGTATTTATTAATTGGATTTAATACATGAATATGCTCTTGGGATACGCCCAATCCTTTACAAATATCTTCAATTTTGCCTGTTGCCTCCGACCTTTGCCCACCAGTCATGCCAGTAGTTCCATTATCAAGTATAATTACTGTTATTGGAGTGTTGCAAATAACAGCATCTAATAGACCGGTCATGCCAGAATGAGTAAAAGTTGAGTCGCCAATGACAGCCACCGAAGGATGCAAACCAGCGTCGGCAGCACCTTTAGCCATAGTTATTGAAGCACCCATATCCACGCATGAGTTTATAGCTTCAAGCGGTTTGAGAGCAGCCAAAGTATAGCATCCAATATCTGATAAAACATGTCCTTTCCCTACAGATTCCAAAGCAGAATTTAATGCTGAATAGGAATCAGTATGAGGACAGCCTTGGCAAAGTGCTGGAGGTCTGGACATAACAGAAGCAGAATTTTCATAAGAAACAATTATATCAAAATTCAATACTTTTCCAATTATGTTTGGATTTAGTTCGCCATCGCGTGGTAAAGTGCCATCAAGTCTTCCGTGAACTGGCTTTCCAAGATTTAAAATTCCTTTCAATTGTTCTTCTATGATAGGATATCCTTCTTCCAACACCATTATTTTTTCAGTCTCAGAATAAAGTTTTCTTATCATTTCAATGGGTTCTGGATATTGAGAAATGCTTAAAACTGGAAAAGGAACTTTGCCATTTTCATAATTTTCACGTAGATAATTATAAGCAATACCACTAGCGATAATTCCCATAGATTTGTCTTCACCATCTATAAATTTATTGAAGCCAGAAGTTGAAGATTCTTTCTCCATAAGTGGAATATTCTGTAGAAGCTTTTTATAATTTACACGAGCTAATGCTGGAAGAAGCACAAATTGGTTAGCAACTTTTGGTAAATGAAATATATTTTGAGAAGTTTTTTGCATTTTTACTTTTACGCCAGCTCTCGAATGAGCCATTCTTGTAGTAATTCTCATTAATATTGGAACATTTAATCTTTCAGAATAATCGAAAGCATAATGCATCATGTCATAAGCTTGCTGTTGATTAACTGGTTCAAGTATTGGAACTTGGGCAAACTTACCATAGAAGCGCGAATCTTGCTCATTTTGTGAGGAATGCATCGAAGGGTCGTCAGCCACAACCACCACTATTCCACCATTTACTCCAGTTATAGAAGAATTCATAAAAGCATCTGCTGCTACATTTAAACCCACATGCTTCATACAAGCCATAGATCTTTTCCCAGCATAAGAGGCTCCAAGTGCAGCTTCTACGGCAGTCTTTTCGTTGGCTGTCCATTGAGCAACAATCTCCCCAGATTGTGCTTCTTTGCTTTTTTGAATATATTCGGTAATTTCTGTTGATGGGGTTCCTGGATAGGCATAAACAGCAGACAAGCCTGCATCTATTGCCCCTTGCGCAATTGCCTCATCCCCAAGTAATAATATGTTTTGCATTTTTCAATAATTTGTATTCGGTATTTAAGTTTACAAAGGTAAAAAAATCTAACAAAGCATCCCTTTTTCTTTCACAATTATTGCTAATTTAAAACTGTTATGAATAGCAGATTCATATTATTGAAAACTTATTTCGATAATTATTTACTAATTTAGGATAGCCTGATTTCCAATATTATTAATACTTTTGCTCCTATGAATAATGTCGATAAAATAAGATGTGCTTGGGTTTCTAATGACGAATTGTATAAGAAATATCATGATGAAGAATGGGGAATTCCAGTTTATGATGATAAAAAGCTCTTTGAATTTATTATTTTGGAAGGTTTTCAAGCAGGATTAAGCTGGCTAACAATTCTTAGAAAGAGAGAAAATTTTAGAATTGCATTCAATAATTTTGATTATAATTTAATTGCCAAATACGACTCTAACAAAATTGAGCAACTTATGAATAATGAAGGAATTATTCGCAATAGACTTAAGATAAATGCTGCCATTACAAATGCTCAAGCTTTTATAAGTATCCAAAAGGAGTTTGGAAGTTTCAGCAAATATATTTGGGATTTTGTGGGTGGAAAACCTATTCAGAATAACTTCAGAAATCTTTCGGACATACCAGCTCACAGCGATTTATCCGACAGAATAAGCAAGGATTTAAAGAAAAGAGGTTTCAAATTTGTCGGCACTACCATAATTTATGCTCACTGTCAAGCCACCGGCATGGTGAAGGATCATTTAACAAATTGTTTCTTACATCCTTACAACATAAATCAATAAATAAATTTACTGCCAAAAATTCTTATAACCACCCTTAACACAATTTAAAATTATGATATACCGACTTCTAATTCTTTTTGCTTTTATGCTTCTGATAGACTTTATAAATCACCGAGCTCGTATGCTTATGTTCAGGAGGTTAAAAGGTTCTATTATTTATAAATATATTTTCATTTCTTATTGGGGCATTACTGTGGCAATAATTTTATCGCTGCTTATATCTCTGCTAATTACAGGTTTACCTGAATTAGATTATGTTAAATATCGAACTTATTTTACGCTCTTTGGCATCTTTATGATTTTCTATTTTCCAAGATTAATTTTTATATTTTTTGCTTTTGCTCAATGGATTTACTACGCATTTGTCAATATTTTAAATGGCAGAAATAGCACTAAGGTAGCACGCGACAACAAAAAAAATTATTCTATTCAAAATCTTGGTTTAATAATTTCATTTTTATTCTCTTTTTTAGTTGTTTATGGAATGATTTGGGAAAAATCGAATTTCAAAGTTAGTAATATCCCTGTTTACATTGAAGATTTACCAAAATCCTTTGAAGGTTTTAAGATTGCACAATTTAGCGATGTTCATCTTGGCAGTTGGCATAATGCTGAAAATGTTAGAAAAGGATTAAAACTTATTAATTCACAATCACCTGATATAGTATTTTTTACAGGCGATTTGGTTAATAATATTGTCGACGAAATGGAGCCATATCTACAAGATTTAAAACAAATAGAAGCTCCTTTTGGTAAATATTCAATTTTAGGAAACCATGATATGAGTGATTATGTAAAGTGGAAAAATTTTAAATTAAAACAGGAATATTTAAATAAGTTAGTTCGCAATGAAGAAGATTGTGGCTTTAAGATGCTTTTAAATTCAAATGTTATTCTGAAAATAAAAGATGACAGCATTGCTTTGATAGGCGTAGAAAACTGGGGCTTGCCACCCTTCAAGCAATATGGTGATTTGAAAAAAGCTATGGAAGGAATTGAAAACGTGAATGTTAAAATCTTACTTTCGCATGATCCAACGCATTGGCAAGAAAAAGTCGTAGGTAAAACTGATATTGATTTAACGCTTTCAGGTCACACTCATGGAATGCAAATGGGCATTGATTTTTGGGGCATTCGTTGGAGTCCAATTCAATGGATTTATAAACATTGGTTCGGACTCTATCAAGAGAAATCGCAATATCTTTATGTTAATCCAGGTTTTGGTTTTTTAGGTTATCCCGGGCGTTTTGGAATTAGCCCTGAAATTACTATTTTAACTTTGCATAAATCCAATTTAAAACAAAAATAATGCTGATTTATTTATTGGGATATATGGGCTGTGGCAAGTCAACTCTTGGAAGAAAACTTAGTAAAGCTCTTGATTTACAATATATTGATTTAGATTTATTAATTGAAGAAAAAGAAAATTGTAGCATCTCAAATATCTTCACTTTTATGGGTGAAGAATATTTTAGAAAATGTGAATTGGCAATTTTAGAAGAAGTATCTCTTAAAGAAAACGCGATAGTTTCGCTTGGCGGTGGAACTCCTTGCTACAAAACAAATATGGAAATCATCAAGAAGTCGGGAAAATCTATCTATCTAAAACTGCCAACAAAGGCACTCTTTCAAAGGCTAACAAATTCCAAAAAACCTCGGCCCTTAATTGCAAAAATCGGCAAGGAAAATCTTTTAGCTTTTATTGAAAATCAATTATCTGAGAGACAGAAATTCTATGTGCAAGCAGATAAAATTTTTGATATGCATGAATATTCGGCAAAGCAAATAATTGATGAGATTAGAAAATTACTTTGAAATCTTAACAACCTAAATATGATAACATCAAATAATTATTGGCTCTAAAACAAATTGCCGCGCCTTGTGAGGCGCGGCAATTTGCATAAATAATAATTATTAAAAAAATATTCTAATTTGTAAATCCAACATTTTTCAGATAAACATCGAAAATCAAGTCGGCTTTAGGAGGTATTACAGGCATTCGGCCTTCTTCGCCATAAGCAAGAAAATATGGAATTATTAATCGGGCTTTTTCACCTTTTTTCATCAGCAGCAGACCTTCATCCCAACCGCGAATAACCATTCCTTTTCCCACAATCAGCATTATCGAATCGCCTCTTTCTACGCTGGAATCAAATAACTTTCCATCGGCAAAATAGCCTGAGTATTCAACGGTAATTGTATCACCAATAACTACTTGGCGATTGTTGGTGGTTTTTGTTTTTATGTATTTCAATCCGGTAGATGTAGTTTGAGTATCTTTTCCGATAACATCATAAGGAATTGGCAACTGAACCATCTCAATACCAGCTAATTCAACATCAAAAACTAAATCTGCTTGTGGTGGTATTACTGGCGATCTGCCAGCTTCACCATAAGCCATCATATATGGAATTATTAGCTGACGCTTCTCACCTTCTTTCATTCCAAGAACTCCTTTTTCCCAGCCTTCAATAACTTGATGACGGCCAAGAATAAAATCGAAGTCTTCTGCACCAGGATGGTCGAATGAAGAATCAAATTTTCGGCCGTCCAAAAAATATCCTGAATATTTAACTTTTGCTCTATTGCCATCTTTTATGGCTGCTCCTTTGCCTTTTTGGACAATAATATATTTAAGTCCATTTTCTGCATAAGTAGTGTCCAATCCAGCAACATTATAAGGTCTTGCGGGCTTTTGAATTTCCACCATTTTCATGGTAAAAATCAATGTGGAATTTCCTGGAATGCTTGCATAATCTGCCTCGCCATAAGCTAAATTCGGCGGTATTGTTACCATTGCTGAATCGCCTTTGTGCATATATGTCAAAGCTTCGTCCCAACCTTTTATAACTCTTCCAGTACCAAGAGCAAATTCTAATGGTCTTTTGTGATCATAAGAAGCATCAAAACTTTTTCCATCGGTAAATTTTCCAATATAATGCACAGAAACAACATCACCAGAATCTGCAAACTCAAACTTATCATTTACAGTGTAGAAAATCATTTTAAGACCTGATTTTGTAGTGTATTCTTTATTTTTTTTAATATCTGTAAATTCGCGATTCTGAGCAATTAAATTAATATTGCTAAATACAAAAACAAAAAAGATAATTGCGATTAAGTTCTTCATCAATTTTCGAAATTATTTATTGTTAATCCCAAGTACTTCTATTTCAAATACTAATGTTGTAAATGGAGCTATTTCGGCGCCACTTCCTGATGGACCATAAGCCAAGACTGAAGGAATTATAAATTTTGATTTTTCGCCAACTTTCATATTTAAGACTGCTAAATCCCAACCTCTTATAACGCTTCCTTGACCAATAACAAAATCGAATGGAGTTTTTCTGTCGTAAGATGAATCAAATTTTTTGCCGCTAAGCAAATATCCATTATAATGAACGCTAACTTTGTTACCATTAGCAACTTGTTTTCCATTTCCTTCTTTCATTACAATTTTATAAATCCCATTTTCATCAGGCTTTGCGCTAATTTTATTATCTTTTATATATTTAGAAATAGCCTTTTTTTCTTCATTTTTAGCTTTTAATTCCTCAGCAGTTTTTTTAGCTTGAAATTCTTTTTCGGTATAAGTATCTAAAATTTCACAAGTATATTCAATAGGAGAATATGGTGGAACAATTCCTTGAGAGCCTCTTGCTCCAAAAGCCATTTCCGATGGAATTATAAGAGTAAATTTATCACCTTGATGCCCTTTATTTAGATAATTTTCTAAGCCCATTCCGAAGTATCCTGTACCAACTACAAAGTCAGTTCCTTTGCCAGCTGTCTCAGCCCAAGTATCATAAATAGGCTGGCTTTGACCAAGAATGGTAAGTTTTATATTAACTTTTACATGATTTCCTGCTACTACAACTTTGCCTTTTCCTTTTTTATCATATCTGGCATATATACCGTTAGAATCAGGTGCTGCAGTAATTGCATTTTTTTTGATGTAATCTGCAATGCTTGCTTCTTCAACTTTTTTCATTCTTGCCATTTCTTCCATCTGCTTTTTTGCTTGTTGCTCCTTGGTAAGAATATCTACAACTTTCACATCCATATAGAAAAATGAACCGCTATCTAAAAAGTTTGGAATTGGTTGATGCGACAAAATATTAAAAAATGAATCAACACTCGTTACGAAGGTAGCGCTATCGCCTTTGCCCATCATTGCTAAGCCTTCCCATATATCGCCTTTATAAACAGATTTGTTCATTTGGATTTCTAAAGGTGTTCTATGAGGACTATTGTTAAACATTGAATCATTAAGTGTCCTATAATAAATATATGCCACAATTATATCGCCGGTATGGGCTCTTACAGTATCATCACCCTTTTGATGAAATTTGTAATACAATCCCGACTCTGTTTGATCAAAGCCTTTAAACTTACTTTCTTTACAAGCCACTGCTACTAAAGCAACGACAAACAACATCATAATTAACTTTTTCATAAATTTTAATATTAATTCAGCTGGCAAACATAGTTTAATTTATTTTACACTTTAATGCATCTTTCTTAAAAATTATTAACCACAAAAGTTTAATAAAAACCTATCTATTTATAAATCTATATTACTGATATAAAACATATTAAAATAAATTTTTGTTATTAATTTTTAAAATTAAATAATTAGAATTATTGAGTTATTATTGCAGAATTAATTTATAGTTTTTAAGCTTTTGAAATGGAATTAATTATTTTGATTGAACAAAATTTCAAATGCAAATACTGAAATTAATTTTTAAATTAAAGAATGATATATATTAGTTTTTTAAAATGACTAATGCATTTAAACTATTTTTACCACATTAAAATTTAAACTACTGAAATGGACATAAGAGCATCATACATGGGCATTGAGTTGAAGAATCCAATAATTATTGGAGCTTGCAACTTAGTAGATAAACCAGAAAACTTATTAAAACTGCAAGAAGCTGGAGCCTCAGCTATAGTTTACCGTTCATTATTTGAGGAACAACTGCATCTCGAAAACCTCGAATTTGGTAATATCATGCAAGAATATAACGAAAGAAGCAGTGAAGTAGGCAGTATGCACTCCGATTTTCGACACGCTGGACCCAAAGAATATATCTTGAAATTGATGAATGCAAAAAAAATATTAGAAATTCCACTTTTTGCAAGTCTTAATGCTGTTTACGATAAAAGTTGGATCGATTATGCAAAGAAAATTGAAGATGCTGGCGTGGATGGAATAGAACTAAATTTGTACACTCTGCCAAGTCAATTAGATTCTGCAAATTCAACTGTCGTAGATTGGCAGATAGATATTTTAAAAAAAATCCGTGAAGCCGTTAAAATACCTTTAGCTGTAAAATTGAGCCCTTATTACTCTAATCCTATGGATATTATACGCAAAATGGATTATGCTGGTGCAGATGCCTTTGTGCTTTTCAATAGGTTTTTTCAGCCTGATATAGATTTAGAAAAAGAAGAGTTGATCTTTCCTTATAACCTCTCCAACGAAAATGATTATCGACTCTCGATGCGCTTTGCAGGGCTTTTACATAAAAATATTGACGCCAATATATGCTCAAGCAATGGAATCTTTAGCGGTTTTGATGTAGCTAAAATGATTCTTGCCGGCGCCGATGTAGTGCAGATAGTAAGCACTATTTATAAAAATGGTTTCGGACAAATTTCATTAATTCTTAGTCAATTACAATCTTTTATGGATTCTAAAGGCTACAACAAAATTGATGACTTCAAGGGCAAATTATCGAAAGCTAATATCAACGACCCTTTTGCCTACAACAGAGCTCAATATATTGATATTCTGATGAATTCTAATGATATCTTCAAAAAATATCCCATGATTTAATGCCTTTCCCACAATTTGTTTTTTGTGCTAATCAGAATTTATTACTGAATAAAAATGAAGTGAACCTAATATATATTGAAAATTGCATATTAAAAATTGGGTTGATTTACATAAAAGGCGTGCTGGAAAAAGATATTTTAATTCAATAAATAAATCATTAATTATTTCAAACATTATATTTGAATGTTGATGTGTTTTATTTAACTCGATGTTTTGTTTTTTATTGATTTATTTAAATATATCATTTTGAATTATCCTAAATGAAAGTAAGATATTTTTTATAGAAATCACCATGCGAAAGCCCAAAAGATTTGTTGGACGAAGCAACCTAATAAAAATCAAAAACGAATATAAAAATAGCTAAAGCCTACTCTTTTATCGAGCATAAAATTAACAGCATTAAAAGAATATTTTATAAATATTTTTAAAAAGCATTCGGATTCATTATTTTTATAGATTTGGGCTTTATAAAATATATTGTTATATTTGTATCGAAAATAATTACAAATCTGCTTAAAACCGAAAAATGGATAAACCCGACAACAGCTGCCCTGAACACAGCCAAAGGGAGCGTTTAAAAATGAACATAGTATTAAAATACAGAGAATTAAATAAATTAAATAACATAAAACTAAATATGAAATAAAGGTCGGATGGTGGATATACATTCGTTGGCGGTTATTGTAAGGCGTCACAGCAGGCAGCAACAAGATATAAATTATCAATAGCTTTTGACAGAAAATTTTAAAGTGACAGTATAGGTGATACCTATTGGAGAAACTTAATAGTCCAATTATCGCATACTCAATTGGCCTAACATTTCTATCCATCGGCATTCTACCATGAATGCATTTGGATCAATTTATAATTCACTTTGGTATAACATTCAAATTATGAGTAATGTAAAAATATCCATACGTTTTTTTGACGACCGCGAAGTGCGAGCTGTTTGGGACGAGCAAAACGCCAAGTGGTGGTTTAGTGTGTTGGATATTGTAGCTTTACTTACCGACCAGGACGACTACGCCAAAACTCGCAACTATTGGAAATATCTTAAAGCCAAATTGAGAAAAGAAAACAGTCAAGTGGTTAGTGCCACTACCCAGTTGAAATTTCTTGCACCTGACGGCAAAATGCGCTTAGCCGATATGCTCGATTACGCTGGTATTATTGCCTTAGGCAAAGAATTTCCGGGCAAAAAGGCAAACCGATTTATTGAATGGTTTACATACAGCGATGAAAGCATAGACGGAAAAAGCAAAACAAAAGCGTATGCATTGTTTGAAAGTACTTTTATCAACAGCATAGAAGTTGGCACAGCCAAAGGTTTGCAACAAATACACGCCTATTTGTTTGGCGGATTGTATGATTTTGCGGGACAAATCAGACAAAAAAATATTTCAAAAGGTAGTTTTCATTTTGCCGTATCACGCTTTTTAGACGACACATTAAAGCAAATAGAGGCAATGCCTGAAACTACATTCGACGAAATCGTAAACAAATATGTGGAAATGAACATTGCACACCCTTTTATGGAAGGTAATGGGAGAAGCACCAGAATATGGTTGGATTTGATACTAAAAAAACGTCTCAAAAAATGCGTTGATTGGAGTAAAATAAGCAAGCGAGATTACATGAACGCAATGATGCTAAGTCCAACCCAAAGTAGCGTTCTAAAAACACTTTTGGGAGAAGCACTTACCAGCAAAATAAGCGACCGCGAAATGTTTATGAAAGGGATTGACTACTCATATTATTATGAAGAAAATGACTAATCAAAAACAGCTAAAAAGTGGGCAGCAAATAATGAAAATGAATTTGAAACGACAAAATCGAAAACAACGGACTGCTAACATCAGCTACTCAGCAAATGCGGTCTCGCACATGCTGGATGGTTTATGGTGGGTATCTTTCCGCTCAGTACCGATAGCTATCGAGAATCGCCCCAGCATTTAGCTTCTTACGTCAATCTGTCTAAAAACCCTCTCCCCTTTCAACAATCAATCATCTGATTATTACCAAATTAATTTATTTCATTTTGTTAAATTACTGATTGTTAGTATCTTTACATCATAATTATAAAAACCATTAATTTTTTCCATTACACCGAATTATTTACTCCTTTTTTCCCAATTGCAAAGAGCAATTTTTTTATTAAAATTAGCCCTCTTTAAATTACTCTTGAGCAATTATAAAATTACCCTTAAGTAATTAGCAACTTTCTCTTGAGTAATTTTTACTAATTGTAAGTTGTTTATAATTAGCTATTTATAATATAGAAAAATTTCATATAAATTGACTGTTTTTGTTTTGCCACGAATGCACGAATGGCATTTTTTTTCGTGCATTCGTGGCTATTTTTTTTTGCATTCGTGGTAAAAAAAATCTGTACTTTTACCGCTAATTGTAATTTTAGTTGTGGTAAACCAAAAATTACTATGAAAAGATATGGGATTACCTTCGGGTCTCACTTTTCTGATTTTTTTATCGAACAACAATGTATAAAAATTTAAACCATGAAGATTATTTTCTTATCTATTATCGGTGTTATAGTAATATTCATTTTGTTTCAATCCTTTGTTAATATGCCAATAAATAAAACTGAACAGCAAAAATATACACTGATTCGTCAATACAAAGATTTTGAAATCAGATTTTATCCATCTGCCACTATTGCAACTATTAATTCGAAGGCCAAAACTTACAATGAACTTTCGGGTCCTGGATTTAGGAAACTTGCGGGTTATATTTTTGGAGGTAATGAGGATAAAACAAAAATATCGATGACCTCACCTGTTCAAATGGATATAAATGATTCCTTATCCACTATGAGCTTTGTAATGCCATCTGGATATTCAAAAGAAAACCTGCCAAAACCGAATGACTCTAATGTCCAAATAAAAAACACGGCAGAAGAATATATTGCTGTAATAAGATTTGGTGGATATGCATCTGATAAAGACATTAAATTCTATTCTGATAAACTTCAAAATCTCCTGAAAGAAAATGGGATAAGTTCATTCGGGAATTATAGATTTCTAGGGTATAACCCCCCATTTCAGTTTATTGGCAGAAGAAACGAAATTATTGTGGAGGTTGAATGGAAAAAAAATAAATAAGTTACTATAGTATTTTGTTATTACACAAAAATTGTATTCAAAACTTTGTAAAGGCTTATTGATAAAATTAGTTTAATAGAAGGATTAAAAGTATTGAAAAATCAAAAATAAATAAATATGGCTTTTTATCAATTAATTAAAATACAACAAGTTCCAACCACCATCAACGAAATTTGGGACTTTATTTCATCACCCTCTAATTTAAAAGAAATCACACCCGAACACATGGGCTTTATCGTTACTGGTGATACTGGAAAAGAAAAAATGTATCCCGGTATGATTATTACTTACAAAGTAAGCCCTTTGCTTGGCATAAAGTTAAATTGGGTAACAGAAATAACACAGGTAAAAGATAAAGAATATTTTGTAGATGAGCAGCGAATTGGCCCATACTCTATGTGGCATCACGAGCATAAAATTGAAGCAGTGGAAGGCGGTGTTTTAATGACTGATATTGTAACTTATCAACCACCAATGGGTATATTGGGTGCAATTGCTAACATGCTCTTTAT
>Ga0210044_10005764_pt1 | contig 16613 bp, 15 predicted proteins | sample CryGey13umfilter_2_FD_183959 | JGI IMG/M metagenome (GOLD analysis project Ga0210044, IMG submission 183959) | Groundwater microbial communities from aquifer in Utah, USA - Crystal Geyser 4/9/14 3 um filter (SPAdes) (version 2) | ecosystem: Environmental > Aquatic > Deep subsurface >...
AAAGGTCATTTTGAGTTTGATGCTTCTATTATTTCTGAAAATGAAATTATCTCTGCCATTGAAAGTGTTGCAGACCAATATAAAGTAGAGCAGTGGAAAGAAGAAAAAGATACTACAATTGAAAATAATCCTTCAGAAACTAAAAGTGAAGATAAATCTGTTACAAATGTTAAAATGCCAACATTTGAAATTCCCAATATTTTTCAGTTGTTGATGAATCAACTTTGAGTATATTAGGTTTCATCTCTTTTGCTTAAACATCAAAAAATCCACAAATGAACGTAATAAACAAAATAAAACGATTATTAATAATTACGCTTCTAACCTTCTCTTTTGGGATAACTTTTTCTCAAACAACTGATAGTTTAAGTGTTTCTCCAAACCCATTTAATAGTTTAGCAACAATTCATTTCGAAATTGTGCAATCTGATACCATTACACTTAATGTTTTTAATTCATTAGGTTCAATCGTAAAAACTTTTTTTCAATCAACAATTTTACCTAGTGGATCATATAACATAAATTTGCTTGGCGACAGCTTAGCTGATGGAATTTATTTTATTCGACTTGACATTGGTTCGACAAAATATTTGGCTAAAAAGGTGCTTAAAAGTAGTTCTGTATCAGGTGTCGAAGACATTAAAACCACTGAAAAATTACTCATATTTCCAAACCCTACAAATGATTTGATAACTATTCCTATAGTTGGTAACAAAACCATTATCGTAACAGACCTAAATGGAAAAATTATTAAATATTTAACGACTGACCAGCAAATAATTTCGCTTTTAGACATTGTAAAAGGTCAATATTTTATTACTATATTGACCAATAAAAATGAAATAATTACTACACAAAAAATAATAAAGGGTGAATAGAAAGTGTTGTTTCCGAAACGAATTTTTTGCTAAAAAATCTACACCATAATAAACTTTCATTAGTATGTTTTCAATTGTTTGATACAAACTATAATTTTTCCTTTTATCTTTCTTAAAAAAATACAAAATAATTTTCTCTACATTTTTTATTATCGTAATATTGCGATGTAATAAAGTAGCAAAAAATTAAGATTGAATAAACAAACTAATATAGATAACCAAGTTTTATCAAAAAACATCAACTAATATGGGCGTTACAAAATCAGATTTGTTCAACAATAATCAAAATGAATTAGCAACTTATGCTAAAGTATTGGCTCATCCAGCTCGTATAGCAATTATTCAATACTTATTAAAATCAGATACTTGCTGCAATACGAATCTTGTTGGTGATTTAGGTTTGGCACAAGCAACTATAAGTCAACATTTGAGGGAACTTAAAAATGCAGATATTCTTCAAGGAACGGTAGAAGGTGTGTCGATAAACTATTGCATAAATCCTGAGAAATGGAATTATATAAAAGAACTATTTCTAAAATTATTTGAGAGTTTTAATCCAACAAATTGTCCCAATTGCTAAAACTAATGAAAAACAAACTGTTTCCAAAAATTGAAGCTCTTATCAATAGTCTAGATGTGGAGTCTATATCGGACGAAAGAAAAACGGCTCTTCAGCCTCTTGTTGATTATATTAAAACTAAGGTTACAACTAATGAAGAAGTTCGTTTAAACTTTATTTGCACACATAATTCCAGAAGAAGCCACCTTGCTCAAGTTTGGGCTAACGTAATGGCAACATATTTTGATATTCCAAAAATTAATGTCTATTCGGCTGGAACAGAAAAGACTGCTATGTTTCCTTTTGTGTGTGAGACATTAAAAGAACAAGGGTTAGAAATCACAATGCTTTCTAAAGAAGATAACCCTATCTATGCAATTAAATTTGGAGAAAACACATTACCTATTATCGGATTTTCAAAAACATTGAATCATCCATTTAATCCTATCTCTGGTTTTGCAGCTATTATGACTTGTTCTCAAGCAGATGAGGGTTGCCCTTTTATTGCTGGAGCGGAAAAACGAATTCCAATAACCTATAATGACCCTAAATCTTTTGATGGGACACCGTTACAAGCCGAAAAATACACAGAACGAAGTTTACAAGTTGCTACAGAATTATTTTATATATTTTCAAAAATTAATTAGAGTTTGTCCATAATGTCCGATTTATTCAAAACTTTTATTGTTTTTTTTAAGGTTTTCATGAGATCGCTTCGCTAAGTTCTTCGTTATTCTCGATCTTCAAATCAGTCATCCCGTCCCGATAGCTATCGGGAGTTATTGGGCTCCTGATTTTCAGACCATCGAAACCTCGAACTAGAACATTCTGAACCAAACTCTTGACTATAAAGACAAATACTAATTAATAAACACACATATTATGTCAACAAAAAAATTAAGCTTTTTAGATAGTTATTTAACCCTTTGGATTTTCCTTGCAATGGTAGTAGGTGTTGGATTAGGGTATTTTTTACCTTCTATTCCTAAAATTATCAATTCATTTAGTAGCGGATCTACCAATATTCCAATTGCAATTGGTTTAATACTGATGATGTATCCGCCTTTGGCAAAAGTCAACTATTCACTCTTGCCCAAAGTTTTCAAAAACACAAAAATCCTATCCATTTCATTAATTCTTAATTGGATTATTGGTCCTGTTTTAATGTTTCTGTTGGCAATCATTTTTTTAAGAGATTATCCAGAATATATGGTTGGACTTATTTTAATTGGATTGGCTCGTTGCATAGCTATGGTTTTAGTTTGGAACGATCTTGCTGAAGGAAGTAGCGAATACGGAGCAGGTTTAGTTGCTCTAAATAGTATTTTCCAAGTTTTTGCCTACAGTTTTTATGCATGGATATTTATAACCGTGCTTCCACCTTTTTTTGGATTTGAGGGTGCTATTGTAGCTATTTCAATAGCAACCATAGCAGAAAGTGTGGCAATATATTTAGGTATTCCGTTTTTAATGGGAATATTAAGTAGATTGATTTTAGTGAAGCTAAAAGGAGAAGAATGGTACACAAATACATTCATTCCAGCCATTTCACCGTTAACTTTAATAGCATTGTTATTTACAATAGTTGTTATGTTTTCCTTGAAAGGAGAACTAATAGTGGAAATTCCTATGGATGTATTGATTATTGCTGTTCCGTTATTGATTTATTTTGTTGTTATGTTTTTAGTAGGCTTTTTTGTTACAAAAGCGATGGGAGCAACTTATGATAAAACTGCAGCTGTAGCGTTTACTGCTTCAGGAAACAATTTTGAATTAGCTATTGCTGTTGCTATTGCTGTTTTCGGACTTAATTCAGGACAAGCATTCACTGGAGTTATTGGTCCATTAGTTGAAGTGCCTGCGTTGATTTTATTGGTTAGAGTTTCTTTTTGGTTAAAGAAAAAATATTTTTTGAAGTAAAGTTTTATTTTAGACTGTTGATTATAAATTTTAATCACTCCAATTCCTTTAAAATAGCATTTTCTACTTCTTTACTGTTCCATTTATCTTCAATATTATTTATGTCTGCCATCACTTTTTTCATAATAGCATCTTGAATTTGACCTTTTTTCCATGCTTCGGAATAACGAATGTGGCTAAAAGTTACCTGACTGTATAGCGGCATCCACTTATCAGGATGTTTTTCTGAAAAATGAGCCTCAATTTTCTTTTGCAATAAAAATTTTGGGTCGGCAACAAAATCACGCATCACATGATAATTGTGCAGTGATAAATCCTGAACACCATCGCCATCGGGTTTTCTCAATACTTGGTATTCTTTAAAAACCAATTCCAAATTTTCGCTGTGTTTTTGCATTAATTCCCACATAACCGAACAGTCTTCAAAACCAGCATTCATTCCTTGTCCGTAAAATGGAACTGTTGCGTGTGCAGCATCTCCCATAAGGGCAGTTTTTCCATGTGTCCAAGGGTAGCAACGAATAATGGCTAATGAAGAAAGTGGATGGTCTTCCCAAGCATCAGCAATGTTGGGCATCATTTCATAAAAATCGGGAAAAGTATTTCGAAAAAAAGTGTTTACAGCCTCTTTGGTGGTAAGCGTTTCAAAAGAATTTTCGCCTTTAAAAGGCATGAACAAGGTACAGGTAAAAGAGCCATCTTCGTTAGGAAGTGCAATCAACATAAATCTTCCTCTAGGCCAAATATGTAAAGCGTTTTTTTCTAATTTGTAAGAGCCGTCTGCATTGGCAGGAAGCAAAATTTCACGGTAACCATCTTCAATGTAATTTTGACTATAATTAAACCGATCTAATTTTTGCATTCCATTGAAGCGAACAGCCGAGAAAGCTCCATCAGCAGCAAAAACTATATCAGCATGGTGTTCTTTTTTTTCGCCTGTTTGTGTTTCAGTATAAACAATGCCTTTTTCTAAATCAATGTCAATACATTTCTCATTATAAAAAATTTGTGTATTTCCATTTTGTTCGGCAATGTCCATCATTTTGGCGTTTACACCTCCACGAGAAACAGAATAAATCGCCTGACCTTCTTTACCGTAAGGTTGAAAAGTAAGATTTCCTTGTAAATCATGCATCATTCTGCCTGGCATAGCAATAGCAATTTTTCTGATTTCATCACCCACACCAACAGTATCTAATGCTTTCCAACCTCTTGTAGATAACGCCAAGTTAATGGATTTTCCTGCTGAAATTTCTGCTTTTCTGATGTCAGGTCTTCTTTCTATTATGGTTACTTTATATCCTGCTTTTGAAAGATATACTGCCCACAAAGAGCCTACTAATCCTGCACCTACTATTGTTGCTGTTTTCATTTTTTTAGTTTATAAGGTTAGCCCCCTCAATCCCCCGAAGGGGGAAGTTAGGAAATTATATTGTTTTTATAAAATCTCTAATCTCTAATCTCTAATTTTCAATAGATTTAGTCAAAATTTCACCAAAACGATACACATCTTCAAAAGAATTGTAAAGTGGAACGGGAGCCATACGTATCACATTTGGTTCTCTCCAATCGGAAATCACTCCTTGCTTGGTGAGTTGGTTAAATAACTCTTTTCCAAATCCATGAGCTATAACAGAAACTTGACAACCACGCTCTTTCCAATCTCTAGGTGTAATTATTTCTAACCCTTTTCCTGAAGACTTGTCTAAATGCTTTTCGTTGATATCATCAATAATATATTCTAAATATCCCGATAGACTTTTTTGTTTCTTTAGGAGTTTGTGCATGCCTACTTCATCAAAAATATCAACAGCAGCTTTGTGAGCAGCCATAGATAAAACAGGAGCATTGCTCATTTGCCAAGCTTCAGCAGATTTAATAGGTTGAAATCCTTTTTCCATTAAAAAACGGGTTTCTTTATCGTGACCCCACCAGCCCGCAAATCTTGGTAATTCAGTATTCTCACAATGACGTTTGTGTATAAAAACTCCTGAAACTCCACCAGGTCCTGAATTCAGGTATTTGTATGAACACCAACAAGCAAAATCCACCTTCCATTCATGGAGTTTTAATTCAATGTTTCCTGTTCCGTGAGCTAAATCAAAACCCACATTTGCACCAACTTTATGTCCTGCTTCGGTAATGGCTTTCATGTCGAAAACTTGTCCTGTAAAATAATTTACACCACCTATCATTACACAAGCTAAGCTGTTTCCTGCATTTTCAATGGCTGCAATAATATCTTCATTTCTAATTGTTTTTTCGCCTTCACGTGGGGCTACTTCAATAATAGCTTCTTTGGGGTTAAAACCAGCACATTTCACTTGCATTTCTAATGCATATTGGTCGGATGGAAACGCTTTTGCCTCACAAACTATTTTATATCTTTGATTTGTCGGACGATAAAAAGAAACCATTAATAAATTTAGGTTTACGGTAAGGTTATTCATTACCACCACTTCTTTGGGTAAAGCTCCAACAATTTTGGCAATTGGTTTAGCAAATTGCTCGTGGTAAGAAAACCAAGGGTTTTTAGCATGAAAATGACCTTCTACACCCCATTTTGCCCAATCTTCTAGCTCTTGATTAATGTATGCTGCTGTTGACTTTGGCTGCAATCCCAATGAATTTCCAGTAAAGTAAATGGTTTCTTTGCCATTAATTACAGGGATGTGGAATTTATTTCTGTAGCTTTTTAATTCATCTTGCTCATCTAGTTGTTGAGCAAATTTTAATGAGTTTTGAAAAATCATACGTTAGTTTAATAGTTTAAATGGTTATAAGTTTATTGGGTTATAGTTTTAGTTCTTATATTTAATATTCAATCATCAAAGTAGCCTAGTGTGTTGGGTAAGTTCCCTTTCGGGGGATTTAGGTGGCTTTTCTTGTAATTCACATCCATAGCTACAATTAAAGCTATAAATCCCCAAAAAGGAACTGATAATTTATCTGTATCCAAATAATTATTCATAAACCCGTGAAGTACATAGGTAAATAGACCTAAAAGTGTAAAAAGTATAACGGTTTTCTTTTCTCCCTCTAGTTTATGGTAGAGTAGGGAACCTCTGTAAAAAACAACTATAACTATCATTAAAAAAGTTAATGTTCCTAAAACACCTGATTCTGCCAAAGGGCCAATATATTCGCTATGGGCATTGCCATTGGAACTAGTATTGGTGCTGATTATAGTCATTTCATTAGAAAGTTGAAATGGTGCATATTGAAAAATATAGGTACCAGGACCCCAACCTACAATAGGTTTTTCTAAAAACATACGCCAAGCACAACTCCAACGGTTTAGTCTTTCTAAATTAGAAGCATCTGTAGAAACATTTGACATGGATTCTAAGTGTTCTGTTAGTTCGCCAGAAGAGTCTTGATTGTTTTTTTCCAAGCTTCTAAAAATGGTTGTCCAACTACTCGCTAACATTATCCCTAAAAATAAACCAACCAACATAAGCGAACTAAACTTAATTCTAAATTTATAAATTAAATAGAGAGCAATTGCAGCAAACAAACTCAGCCATGCTGCTCTTGTGTAAGAAAGAATAATTCCAATAGTGAATATTCCTATAATTGAAAGTGTAATAATTTTAAATAAGGGCGTGTTTTTTTTGAATAGAAAGATAAAGAGAATAGGAAAATACATTGCCAACACAGCTCCATAAGAAGTATGATCTCTATAAAAAGGCCACATTACCCAATGAGATGCTTTTTCATCGAAACTATAAAGCGATAATCGAATAACACTATAAATGATTACACCAATTAACGGGATAATGTAAGCCCAAAAGTATGTTTTGTAATTGTTAAATTTAGCGAACAATTTTGTGGTTATAAAGTAAAAGCAAACAATAAACCAGAGTTTAGCCACAAAAAATTTAAACGAAACAACAGGCATCGTACTTGTGATTGATGTTATGAAAATCCATAGTAAGTAAACTACAATTGCAATAGTAACAGGATGTTTAACTATTTTTTTATCGTAAGATTTGTGATAGATAAGTTTGAATAAAAATAGTAACATCACACCAAACATTAGCGGGTCGGTGGGAAGAGACATGCCAATACCACCGTGTCCTCCAATTTCTAGAACAAAAGAAAGCGGAGTTGCAAATATGATAAACCACATGAGTTTCTCGATATGAAAAAACGCCATGAAAATTAGAGCAATGCCTAATGGAAGTAAAGCTAAATAAGTAAAATTGATGTAAAACAAATAGCTATTGAGTGCTATAAATAGGAAACTAGCAAGATAAATCCAGTATGCATTAAGTATTCGAATCACAAATTAATTGTTTTTTACGCTTGTTCAGAAAGTTTAAGTTTAGAAATACTATCTTTTAATAATAAAAAAACAAAAGCGAGCAAGAATGCAGACATAGTTGAAATTAAAACAATAATCATTCTTTTTGGAGCGTGTTTTTTATCAGCAGGAGTGGCATAATCAATAACAAACTTAGAAGATACATTGGTGCTAATATCTAATTTAATTTCATCTAATTTAAGTGCCAACGAATAAAGCTGTTTTTGTTCAGTAAAAATCTTATCCCGAAGATAAATAAATTTATCTCCATGCTTAGAAAAAACAGCTAATCTCTTTTCTAATTCTTTTATTGCGTTTGTTTTATTTTCTAGTATAGCTATAGAAAGTTGTTCTGTATATCTTTCAACTTGTGAGTCAAATTCATTTATACCAAGAATCCGTAATAAAGTTAAACTATCTTGAAGTGCTTTTACTAATTCTGCTTTTTGGGCGTATTCTGTTTCAATTGTATGTACTGCATTAAGAGCAACTTGATTTTTAATTTCTTTGGTAACGGTATCAAGTAAGTTGGCAATTTCATTGGCAATTTTTGCTGCCATTTCTGGCGAATAATCCAACACATTAATTTCTATGGCTGAAAATTTAGTGATATTAAAAGTTACATTACCTTGAAATGTTTCCATTAAATCGGTTTTCCATTTGGCTTGAGTAGTATCAATTTCGTAATATTCAATAAGATTTAAGTTTCGTATTGTTTGGTTTCTAATTTTGTCTGATAAAAGAATTTGAAACATTTGTTCTGCTTCTTCTTTTTCTCCAAATTTTAATAAGTCTTCTTTTACAGGATCACGAGAAATTAATGTTTTTGATACAGAATTTATTGTGCTTGGAAATAACGTAACTGTTGATTGATACGTTTCCTTAATGAGAAATGAAGTTATAGCAGAAATAATAAAAGCGGCTATACTTATTATAAGTAAAGGTTTTCTCCACTTATACATTAATACCAATAGGTTTTGATTGTTTAAAAAATCAACTTGTTTTTTTGAATTCAATGCTATTTTGTTTTAAATTTATTTTAAGAACATCAAAAATACCAATTTTTTTAGTTTAGGAGTATAGAGTTTGGAAATTAGACATTAGTCATTAGATATTAGTTATTGGTTATTTGTCATTAGAAATTAGAAATTAGAGATTTTATTATTACACATCCACATATTCTCACATTGCAACATTGAAATCAACAAAGGAACTCAGCTCTTCGATATTAAAATATTTTCCTGTCCATCTTTTTTTTAGAACACCATTTTCTAAGTAATATATTGCTGGCAAAACTCCTCCACTATAATTGAAGAAACTTTCGTCTTTCATCCAAATAATTGGATAGTTAAGAGATGTTTTATGTATAAAGTTGGTTAATGTAGTTTCTTTTTTTGTGGCAATAATTACAATAATATTTTTAATTTGCTTTTTATTATTAAGTGTTCCAAGTTTGTAAGCTGCACTTTCGCAATGCGGACATGAAGTACTGAAAAATACAAGGATTTTATTTCCATTATCAAAATCGATGGTTTTATTTTCTACGTAAGTTGCTGGCAATCCAGACCAATCAATTTTTTGATTTAATGGAGTTGCTTGCACATTTTGAAGTCCAACTCTATTAATTAAAAATGGAAAAGAAAATGAAATAAGTAAAAATAAAAGAGGTAGGAATTTCAAACCCCAAGCATAATAAGTTCTTTTAATAAAAAAGAGAATAGTAATTAGAATTAAATTTTTAATGATGGAGGAAAAGGGAGATAGGCTAAGCCAATTCCCAAAACATCCACAATCAATGTCATTACCTTCAAAATAGAGTAATAAAACTAAATAGATTGTGAATAAAATAAGGAGTGTTTGTGTACATAAATAAATAAAATTTCTAAGCCAAAAATTAAAAGTAATACATAAACCTAAAAAGATTTCAATGCCAATGATTATACGTGCTAAAAATGGAACGAAAAACCAATTGGTAATACCCAGGTTAACTAATGTAGCCTCAAATGGTTCAATTGGGAAAAGTTTACTTATTCCTGAAAAAATAAAAAACAGCCCAACTAGTATTCTAAAAATAGTATTTAATATAGACATAATGTTAAAACAAAAAAACCTTTAGAAGAAAACAACTAAAGGTTTTTATAGGTTTTTAAGGTGTAAAATTATTCAACTTTACAATCTTGTCCTAATGCTTTTAAATCATTACAAGCATCATTAACATCGCAATCACAACTATCTTCAGTAATTGGAGCAGCTCCTACACATTTGCATTCTTCATTTTTACTACAAGAAGTGAAAATACTAATCATAAATAAAGCGATAAATAAAATTTTTTTCATTTTTTCAGTATTAAAAGTTTAAACAAATGTACTACATTAAAACAAAAAAAACCATTCAATTGAATGGTTTTTTTTGGTTAAGCTACTTTTATTTTTTTAGATTAATTAACAGCCGATTGAAATTCAGCATCATCTCTGTATTTAATAAACTCAGCATCATCTTTTGCTTTTGCTTTTAAAGAAGCATCTTTAGAAGTTGCAGTTTTAAGGTTATCAACCATAGCACCTTTATCACCGCTTCTTGCTCCAGCAATTGCTTTTAGGTAATATGATAAAGCTTCGTCTTTGTCAGCAGAATTATCAATAGTTTGTCCGATTGAATTATTTCCATTTAATAAGTTTGCTAACGCAGCGTTAAATGAATTTACTCCAGAAAAATTAGAAGTTGCAGCAACATAATCACCTTTAATAATGTTTATGATTCCTTTGTTTTCGTTGACTTCTTTTCCTGCACCAGCAGCTTTTTCATAATAAGCTAAAGCGGCATCTAAATTACCATTTAATCTTTCAATGATTCCTAAGTTGTTATTTACAATTGGAGTACTTTCAATTGCATTTGCTTTTTCAAATTCTGCTTTTGCATCAGCTAATTTGTTTTGGGCAACATAGATATAACCAACATTGTTTGGTCCTCTCCAATCGTTAGGGAATTTTTTCTCAAAACTTTTGTAGATAGATTCTTTTTTAGCTAAATCATTGTATAATGTAGCTGCATAAAGCATTTGTTCAGCATCTAAAGAATCAATTTTTGTATCAACTAATGTTTTAAGCTCATCATCGGTTAAGTTGTGGTGTTTCATCACTAAATTAACTTGAGATCTTCTTAATTGAGGTAGTACTTTTTTTGCAACTTCATTGTAAGTAGCAGCTAAGTTTTTAATTTCTTCTTCTCTTTTAGTTACATCAGCATATTGTTCTAATACTCTAATGATTAATTCTTTATCTTTAATATCAGATGCTTGCATCAATGTTTTAAAACCAGTCCAATCTTCACCTTTACCAGTTTCTTTACTAAATCCTTCAGGAACTTCAATTTTGTTTTGTTTTAATAAAGCAATCATTGCTTTACCAGCTGAAGCAGCTCTTTCATTAGCTAAGTTTTCATTTTTGCTAATTTCACCTTCAGGAGAAGCATAAGCATCAATTACTAAACTATTATATTCCATTTTCACATCTTCTTGCCAAGCTTTGAAGTTTGCTTTTAAATCCTTAATGTCTTTATCAGTCATTTCAGAACCTCTAACAACAGAATTGTTTACTAAATAATGAATTTCAACATTGTTATTCACTAAGTTAAATTTTTCAAATTTATCAACAGCAAGAATAGCTTTATCAGAAGCCATTACCAATTTAGGAGTAATTATAGTTCCATCAGCCACTTTTCTTGGGTCTAAATCTTTAGTTTTTCCTTTATATTCTCCTGATGCTCTTAATTCTAATGTAGCTTTTTGCATTCCATCTTTGTAAGGAATTTTTGCTGTATGAGAAAAACTACCACCTTTTTCATAGTTAATTGTTGTGCCTTCTGCTTCAGAAACTTCTCCTTTCAGTTTAAAAGGTTTAAATTCTTCTGTTCCACCTTCATATACAATAACAGGAGTTACCGTAGCAGATACTTTTTTATTAAAGTACTTTGCAGGAAAACTTCCATTAACAGAAAGAGCAATACTATCGCCATGCATTTCCAATGGGTTTGGAGTTACTGTATAATTTACTTCTCCTTGTCTTTTAATCATTTTAGCTAATGGGTTACAAGCAAGCATAATAGTCGAAGAAGCAGCGATAAGGGTTAATAATTTAAAGTTTGTAGTTTTCATCTTAATGTATTTTGTTTTGTTTAGTTTTAAATTAAGTTGCAATATTAGTTAATGTTTTTGATAAAAAAAAAACTAAATACTATATTCTTATCAATTTTTTATGACATTTAGCTTGTCATTACAATTTTTTTCTAAATTTTTAATGGTTTTTTTTAAAATGGGATGAACTAAATTTGGCGAAATTTCTCGTAAGGGAATTAATATAAATTTTCTATTGGCAATTTGAGGATGAGGAATTTCTAAATCATGAAGGGTTATTGTTTCGTTGTTGTAAAACAAAATATCGATATCTATAATTCTTTCTTTCCATCTGTTTTTATCTGTTCTAACTCTTCCTAACTGTTTTTCAATTTTCATACATTCTTGAAGCAATTCTATTGGAAATAAATTAGTTGTAACTAGTATTACTTGGTTTAAAAAATCCGATTGATTCGTTTCACCCCAAGCAGCGGTCTTATATAAAGAGGAAGATTTGCTTATTAAACCAATATTTTTTTCAATTAATTGTTTGGTTTCTATAAATGTTTGAATCACATCGCCTTGATTACCTCCTAAGGATAAAATAACTTGATTTAATTTGTTTTTTCCGTTTATCATTAATCAATACCATTAGTGTATAATCTGTTTTGTTTTATTGTTGTTGTAATTACATTTGCCCAAAGATTACAATTTACAAAAATAATAAACAATAAGATTAACTAAAACAAAAACAAAATGAAACAATTTTTCAAATTTATGTTTGCTACCATAGCGGGAATGATAGTAATGGGATTAATTTCTATAGTTATACTAATAGGAATAATTAGTAGTTTATCCTCAACAGAGGAATCTACAAAAGTAAAAGATAATTCAGTTTTACATTTAACCTTGTCTGATCCTATTCCAGATAGAACTCCAGAAAATCCTTTCCACAACTTTAGTTTTTCAAATATGGAGCCTGATTTTTCTATAGGCTTAGATAGATTTTTAAAAACAATTGAGCATGCAAAAACAGATGATAAAATTAAAGGAATATACTTAGACATATCTTCTATACCAACTGGAATGGCAAATTTAGAAGAAGTAAGAGCCTCTTTATTAGATTTTAAAACGTCAGGAAAATGGATAATTAGTTATTCAGAAATTTATTCTCAAAAAGGATATTATTTAGCTTCGGTTGCTGACCAAGTTTATTTAAATCCAGCTGGTATTATGGAATTAAGAGGATTGTCGTCCGAATTAATGTTTTTTAAAAACGCATTAGAAAAATTAGATGTTGAAGTTCAAATTATTCGTCATGGAAAATTTAAGAGTGCGGTAGAACCTTTTATGTTGGAAAAAATGAGTGAACCCAATAGAAAACAAATGGAATTAATTTTAAATTCTACTTGGATAAGTATGTTAGATGCCGTTACTACAAGTAGAAAAATTTCTTTTGAAACGATTAATGAATTGGCTGATAAAATAAAAATTCAGGATGCAAAAGATGCGTTAGAGCATGGTTTTGTAGATAAATTGGTCTATAAAGATGAGTTGCTTGACATCTTAAAAGAAAAGTTAGCCTTGAAAGATGAAAAAGATGAAAATGAGATTAATTTATTAAAATTGAACAAATATGCAGCATCTCTTGTTAATCCTTTTGAAGAACTTAAAAAACTTTCCCCAACCAACAATCAAATAGCTGTAATTTATGCCAGTGGAAATATCGTGAGTGGTAAAGGAGAAAAAGATGATATGGGTTCAGAAACTATTTCGTCAGCAATTAGAGAAGCTCGTTTAGATACCAATGTAAAAGCGATTGTGTTGCGAGTAAATTCACCTGGAGGAAGTGCTTTGGCTTCTGATGTGATGTGGAGGGAAGTGGTGTTGGCTAAAAAAGCAAAACCAGTTGTGGTTTCTATGGGAAATGTTGCTGCATCAGGAGGTTATTATATTTCTTGTGCTGCTGATAAAATTGTTGCCGATGAAAAAACAATTACTGGTTCTATTGGCGTTTTTGGAGTTATTCCTAATGCAAAAGGATTTTTTAATAATAAATTAGGAATTACTTTTGATACGGTAAAAACCAACACTCACTCAGATATGATGACTATTTTCAGACCATTAACAGCAGAAGAAAAAGGAATTATTCAAATTGGTGTTGAAAAAATTTATGATGATTTTATCACGAAAGTGGCAGATGGAAGAAAGATGACCAAAGAACAGGTTGATTCTATTGGACAAGGAAGAGTTTGGGTTGGAACTGATGCTCTGAAAATAGGTTTGATTGATGAAATTGGTGGAATGAATAGAGCCATCGAAATAGCTAAAGATATGGCTAAATTAGATACCTATGAGTTGGTTGATTATCCAAAAGTAAAGAAAAATCCTTTTATGGATGTGGTTATTGCTCTTTCCGAAGATGCTGAAACTCGTATTGTAAAAAATAAATTAGGAGAAAGCTATAAATACTATCAAAAAATTGAGAAAGTATCAACTCAATCTGGAATTATGGCAAGAATGCCTTATGAAATTGAAATACATTAAAGAATTAATTCTTCAAAAAGAAAGCCCGATAGTTTAAACTACCGGGCTTTCTTTTATCTATTATATTTTTTACTTTATATTAAACTCTAGCATTTTCTTATCTTCTATGTAGCAACTGAGTTTATCATTGATGGAAACAGCACTTACTCCAGCAGGAGTTCCTGTAAAAATGTAATCACCAATTTTTAGCGTTACAAATTGAGATACGTAAGCAATAATTTTATCAAAACTAAACAGCATATTACTCGTATTTCCTACTTGTCGTAGCTCATCATTGATTTTTAAACTGAAATTTAATTGGTTGATATCTTCAAATTTAGAAATGGGAAGAAAATCACTTGTGGGAGCAGAAAAATCAAATGCTTTGGCTTTTTCCCAAGGGAGTCCTTTTGTTTTGCATTGTTCTTGAATATCGCGAGCAGTAAAATCTATTCCAACACCAATTTCATTGAAGTATTTATGGGCAAACTTTTCTTCGATGTGTTTCCCGATTTTAGAAATTTTTAATACAATTTCTACCTCGTGGTGTAAGTCTTTTGTAAAACTAGGATAAACAAAAGGGTTTCTTTTAGGTAATAATGCTGTGTCAGGTTTAATAAAAAAAACAGGCTCAGAAGGAACAGGATTATTCAATTCTTTAGCATGATTTACATAGTTTCTTCCTATACAAATAATTTTCATTTTCTAGTATGGTTTAAACAAATTTTCAGTTTTCAGTTCTCAATCTTTAATCTACAGTACTCAATCAACAATCGTAAATCAACAATCGTAAATCGTAAATCGTAAATTTCACTTTAAAGCGTTTAATTTAATTTGAGTAAGTACTTTTTTGGTGTAAAGTGGAAAATCGCCATTCATCATCCAGTGGTAATAACCAGGCTCTTTTTCTAATACTTCTTTCACTGATTTTCCTTTGTGTTTCCCAAAATTAAAGACTTCCACATTATTTTCATCATATATAATGCGACCTAATAAATCTACATTTTTGTTTTGTTGAGAAAATTCAGACAAATAAGTTACATCATTTTGTAAATCTTCATATTTATCTAATTGAGCTTCTAAAATTTCAAAAGTTGCAGTAGTATCAGCTTCCGCACTATGGGCATTGGTTAAGTCTTTGCTGCAATAAAATTTATATGCAGCAGAAAGTGTACGTTGTTCCATTTTATGGAAAATGTTTTGTACGTCAACTAATTTTCTTTTTGTAACATCAAAATCAATGTCAGCTCTTAAAAATTCTTCAGCCAACATGGGTACATCAAACTTGTTAGAATTATAACCAGCTAAATCACAGCCTTCAATAAATTTGGCTAAATCTTTTCCAATTTGTTTAAATGTGGGTTGATCTTTTACATCTTCATCTGTAATTCCATGAACAGCAGTAGATTCTTTAGAAATAGGGATGGTGGGATTAATTAATTTTGTTCTCACTTCTTTTTCGCCATTTATATGGATTTTCACAATAGAAATTTCTACAATTCTGTCGGAAGCAATGTTCAGTCCAGTGGTTTCTAAATCAAAAAAGGCAAGTGGTTTGGTTAGTTTTAAGTTCATAAAGTTGATTAAGGTGTTAGTAGTTTAGTTTAGTAGTTCATAATTCATAATTCATAAATCGTAATTCACAATTGACAATTCATTTAGTTAAGGGTTCATCCAACAAATAAAAATCTACAAATTCTCTAACACAGCCATCGCCTCCTTTGGTTTGTAGCACTAAATCAACGGTTTGTTTTACTTTTAGTACTGCATCGGCAGGGCAAGCACTAAAGCCTACAGCTCTCATTACAGGTAAATCATTAATATCATCACCAATAATGGCTACTTCTGCAAGCGTAATGTTCAATTTTTCGCACCATTGGTTAAGAATTCCTAGCTTAGGTTCTTGACCAACATAAAGGTGTTTGATTTTCAATAATTCAGCACGAGCTTTTACCATTTCTAATTTGTATCCTGATGAAATAATACCTGCTTCAATACCAACTTTAGGCAATGCCATTATTGCCATTCCATCTTTGGCATTGTATTTTTTAAACTGATCGCCATTTTCTGTAAAAAACATTCCCGCATCAGTCATAACACCATCTACATCTAAAATCAATAATTTAATGTCTTTCATTTTAGACCTATCAACAAACATTGGTCTGGTGAGCATGTTTTCAACGTCTAACTGATTGTTGGTGCAAAACAATTGTAAATCACCTAAGGACATTTCATTGATGTTGGCAATGCCATATTCAGCACAAAAATCATTCAACGATTTTTTTTCTCGAGCTAAAAATGAGGTGATATTTT